>OKWN01000543.1_pt1 | contig 15650 bp, 14 predicted proteins | sample 1607151 | NCBI WGS metagenome assembly OKWN01 (sample SAMN07501046, study PRJEB24779) | human gut metagenome | isolation source: stool | host: human infant | place: USA: Pittsburgh, PA | reverse complement strand
ATTATGAATATGTACCATATAATATTGATTTAAGAAGTGGAAATAACTTATCGCTTAAGGAACTTTTTAAAACGGAAGTAGACTATAAGATAATTATAGATAAAGAAATAGAAAAACAAATTAAAGAATTAGGCAAGAAGGATAAGGACTTAGATAAGATTTATGATTTTTATGGAATAAAAGAAAATCAAAAATTCTATCTAGAAGATGACAATATAGTAATATATTTTGATTTATATGATATAGCACCTTATGCTGCGGGAATTCCGGAATTTCCGATAATTATAGAAAATATAAAAAAACAAATTAAAGAAGATTATCTAGATATGGTTATATAAAAAATACTATCAGAAGAATTCTGATAGTATTTTTTATATATTAAATTACAGGATTTAAAGAAGCTATTTTTGTAGTTGCTACGTAAATTCTAGAAATTGCATACCATGTTTTAAAATCAACTACACCTGTTTGAGGTAAGTTAAAAACTTCTTGGAACTTCTTCACAGCTTTTTCTGTTGAAGGTCCAAAAATTCCATCCTCAGCAACTTTTTCAATTGCTGGATAAGAGTTAGAGATAGCATTTAATTGATTTTGTATGGTTTTAACGTAAGAATTGTTAGATCCTAGTTGTAGTGTAAAACCAGGAAAAGAAACGGGTACACCGCTGACAACATTAGCCTGTGCAAAAGTTATATTATCACCATAAAAGTATTTTAAAATTTCTTCATAATTCATGCCTTGATCACCTAAGTCTTTGCTTCCCCACTGTGTCATTTGATCAGGACATTGAGATTTTTTACCGTCACAATATTGTGCAAGTAGTGGTTGTCTTGCTGTAGGAGGTCTTCTAATGAATGTATTAAATATGTCATCTACAATTACACTTATATTATCAAAAACATTTCTGTTATGAATATATTTGTGGTCATATGCTGTAGATGAAGTTATTGTAAATTGATAACCTTTGTTTCTATACCACTCTGTAAAAACTCTGTTTAGTGTGAAAGATATTATAGCTATAACATTTGCATAAATAGTTTGCTCAGGCCATGTGGAATAAATTTCTGATGATGCTACATTTTTTATATAATCTCTAAAAGGAATCCAATAATTTTCTGCACTGGTATCTTCAGGTAAGCCATCATGAACTACTATAAACTCTGGAACTACTGGTTCGTCTAAGACAACAAACCCTGTTGGAGGAGGTAATGGTTTCAAACTACTTTCAGGTATTTTAGGAGGATAATTTCCCCAAAGTGTATGAGCAGAAATATCATATATAGTATTTTGTTGTCTCTTTTTATTATTTCTTCTAGTTTGCTGAGTTGGTCTACCAACAGGAACATTTTGTAATGCTTCTACAATAGGTAAAATTTGAGTACCTTTTATTAATACAGGTTCAAATCCTTGGGATATAACCTCTACAATGTATTCGCTGTAAGGTTTAACTGTAGATGCTGGATCTAAAGAGTACTGAACATCAGGTGCAGGCAAGGTTAAACCTCTTACTTGACCGGATTCATCAGTTTTTAAGTTTTCAAACACAATACCAGTACTATTTTGTTGATCATCCATACCATATATATTTATGGTAGCATCTTCTATTGGTCTATTTGTTGAAAAATTTATAACACTAACCGTTAAAAAACCGTCTTGCATATAATCACCCCTTTTAATTTAACTAGGCTGTAAATACTCTAGTTTATTCTATGAAAAATATTTTATTTTGTTAAGCAATAAAGTGTTAAAATACAAATATTAAAATTATTTACTAATGGAGATAATAAGTAGTAGATATAAATATCTAAATATTAATATATATGCAAAGAAAGGTTATATTAAAATATGAAAATTTACATATTAATTCTAGCCATACTGCCAGTAAGTATTTTTGTAGGTTGGATTTATTTTAAAGACAGATATGAAAAAGAACCACCGATTAAATTAATAGAATATTTTTTGCTTGGAATTTTAGTAAGCATTTTGGCAATAGTTTTGGAATTGTACTTTAGTAAACTAAATATATTTTCAGGTACAATAGGAGCTCTATACACAGCTTTTTTTGTGGCAGCATTTACAGAAGAAGGACTAAAGTCTATAATATTAATACCTATTTTATTAAAGGATAAAGATTTTAATGAAAAATTAGATGGAATAATCTACTCTATATTTTTATCATTAGGATTTGCCACAATAGAAAATATTATATATTTAATGAGAGAAAGGTTAGATTTATCTTTTGAGTTAGGAATAACTAGAGGGCTGATTTCTATACCATCTCATATAATGTTTGCAATTACTATGGGGTATTATATTTCGAAGTATAAATTTGCTAAGGACGATGATAAAAAAAACAAATATCTAATTTATGCAATAATTATGCCAATATTACTTCATGGAGTTTTTGATTTTATCTTGATGATAGGATATAGATGGGCTATTATAGTTTTTATAGTGTATATAATATTCTTATGGAAAATTAATTTAGACAAATTAGATAAATACACACTATATTCAAAGATAAGGTTTTACAAGAGAAAAAATAAAAGTAGAAAGGGAGATAAAATTGACTGATATCTCTTGAGCGTAGGAAGGATTCTATTATAATGAAAGTATAAATAGATCAAGTAAAAACCATCTTCATATTATTACTTAATAGAATGTCAATCTATACAAAGGGTAATAATAAGAGACGGACTTGAAATGTTAAAAAAGATAGTGTTTTAGTATACTCAACATGTACTTTTGCTAAATAAGAAAATGAAACTAATAGAATTAAAAAATCACTATCCAAAAGGTATTAGAATTAACTATACTTAAATTGTTGTGAGTGTAACATATTATAAACAATTACATATTATTGAGGAGATGATATTTTGAGTGAAAAAGTAAAAAAAGAGATTTTTGAGTGGGTTAAGGTATTTGCATTAGCGATAGTTTTTGCTTTTATAATAACACAATTCATAAAACCAACATTAGTAAGAGGAGATTCTATGTATTCTACCTTAGAAGAAGGAGATTACTTAATTATAAATAGGATGTCTTATAAATTTAAAGAGCCTGAACGTGGTGATATTATTGTATTTGAATCTGATTTACAACAAGATGATGGAAGTAGCAAAGACTTAGTAAAAAGAGTAATAGGAGTAAGTGGAGATACAGTTAAGATAGAAAATTCTAAAGTATATGTTAATGGAGAAGAATTAGTTGAACCTTATATACATAATGAAGTCACAGAAGGTGATATAGATACTGTTGTTCCAGAAAATTCTGTATTTGTATTAGGAGATAATAGAGAAATAAGTTTAGATAGTAGATATTCTAGTGTAGGATTTATTAATAACTCAGATATATTAGGAAAAGTTTTTGTTAGGTTATATCCTTTTAATAAGATAGGTTTATTAGGATAATAATAATCGTAAAGGGGTAGTTCAAAATGAGACGATTAAATTTAACTATAGAAAATGAAAAAAAAATATTTTTGATAGAGGATAATTCACCAGGTATAAGATTGCAAGATATTGCTTATGAAATAGAGGATAATTATGACGGATATATTGCCTTAGCATCTATAAATAATAAATTACAGGAATTAACAAATTTTGTATCTGATGATTGTACTATTAAATTTTTAGATACTAATAATAGTGATGGACATAGAGTATATTCAAGATCTTTAACGCTTATTTTCATAATGGCATGTGAAGAACTTTATGAAAATTGTAAAGTTAGTATAGAACACTCTCTATCTAATGGTTTATATTGTGAGGTTCATACAGATAAAATACTGAATGAAGAAGATAAAAATGATATTAAATTAAAAATGCAAGAAATTATTGATTCAGACTATGAAATTGAAAAAACAATTGTAACTAAAAATGAAGCTATCAATTTTTTCAATAAGCATAACATGAGGAATAAAGCTGAATTATTAAAATATAAAGAACATGATGATATAAAGATTTATAAATGTAATAATCATGTTGATCATTTTTATGGGCATATGCTGCCATCTACAGGATACTTAAAAACATTTGATATATTAAAGTATGAAGGTGGGTTTATATTGCTTGGACCTAGAGAAGATGATAAATCTAAAGTTAGAGAGTTTGTTTCTCAGCCTAAGTTATCTAACATTTATTTGGAAATGGAAAAGTGGTCTACATTGATGGGGGTAGATACAGTATTATCTTTAAATAAAGTAATAGAAAATGGATCATATGGAGAGTTGATACGAATAGTAGAAGCTTTACAAGAAAAAAAACTAGGACAAATAGCAGATATAATTAAGCAAGAAAATAAAAGAATAATATTAATCGCAGCCCCTTCATCATCTGGGAAAACTAGTTTTGCCCATAGATTATCCGTACACCTAAAAGTAAATAATTTACAACCTATATCAATCTCCTTAGATGACTATTTTGTAGACAGGGAAAAAACGCCTTTAGATGAGTTTGGTAATTATGATTTTGAATCAATTTATGCAATAGATTTAAATAGATTTAATAAGGACTTAAGTGATTTATTAGAAGGAAAAGAAGTAATTATTCCAAAATTTAATTTTAAATCAGGAAAAAGTGAAGAAGGTAAAAAGCTTAAAATAGAAAAAAACCAACCAATAATATTAGAAGGTATTCATGGATTAAATCCAATTTTAACATCTTCAATACCAGATAAGGAGAAGTTTAAAATTTATCTTAGTGTTTTAACTCAATTAAATTTAGATGAGCATAATAGGATACCTACTACAGATTTACGGTTAATAAGACGTATTGTAAGAGATAATCAGTTTAGAGGACATGATGCTACAAGAACTATACTAACTTGGGATTCTGTAAGAAGAGGAGAAAAGCAAAATATATTTCCTTATCAAGAGGAAGCTGATGTGATTTTTAACTCATCATGTGTGTATGAATTAGCTATATTAAAGTCTTATGTGAAGCCTTTATTAGAAAGTATAGACTCAACTAGTAAAGCTTATAGTGAAGCGAACCGATTATTAAAATTTCTTCAATATTTTGTAGAACTTAAAGATATATCAGATTTACCACCTACATCAATAATTAGAGAGTTTATAGGTGGAAGTAAAATAGTAGATTAAACGAACTTTATTGTTCGTTTTTTATTTTTATAATATTAAATATAATTTTTAAAATATTATAATATGTTTTCGGATTTTCGGTTAATTAACTTATTATATAATAAAAATAATATACATAAACCTTATATATAATATGCAATTTGTATATTGATATAACAAAAAATAAGGTATATTATGACAAAAAACATGTTAATTTAAATATTCATAGCAAATCGAAGGAAAAATTATAAAAATAAGAAAAAAATAAGTTTAATTATGTAGAAGCTTTTGACAATTATATATACTTAATATATAATGAGATTATATTAAATAAAAATGTTTTAGGGGTGGAATATATGAAAGATGTATTAGTATTGAGAGATTTAGATTGTATAAAAGCGATTGCTCATCCTCGTAGGGTAGATATTTTGAAAACGTTTGATAAGGAGCCTTTATCAGCGAAACAGTTATCAGAAATATTAGATGAGCCACATGCAAAAATTAACTATCATATCAAAACGCTTTATAATGTGGGGATTTTAGAATTAGTTGAAGAAAAGATTAAATCAGGGATTGTAGAGAAATATTACTACCCAACTGCAAATAATATAGTTATTAGTAGAAAAATAATAGATTATACTTTAGAGCAAGAAATAGATGCAGACTTTGTATCTATATCAGATTTTGAAGATACTATAGAATCTTTCTATGATGCAGCTGAAGCAGGGGATTTAAATGGGGATAGTATCTTAGAATATGATAATGTATTATTAACAGATGGAGAAATATCTGAATTGAGAAGTGCTCTTAAAGTGAAGGTTGATGAAATTATTGCTAAAAGAGAACATAGTGACAGAGAAAATGAAAAGAAGCATGATATAGTAATGTTCGCAATTCCTTCACAAACTAAATAATTAGAATATAAGAAGTATCAACATATGTTGATACTTTTTTAATTTTAAAGGAAATTATACTAATAAATATATATATGATAATGATAGTTTATATGAAAATAATATAGTATATATATTAGATATTATAATAAGGAGGATATTAAGTTGATAAATCTTGGAAGTACAGAGATAAAAATAAAAAGAGTTGGATTTGGGGGAATACCTATACAGAGAATTACTCAAGATGATACAAATAAAGTTATTGATGAATTGATAAATCAAGGGATTAATTTTATTGATACAGCAAGAGGATATACTGTTAGTGAAGAATATATAGGGAATTCTATAGAAGGAAGAAGAGAGAAATTTTATATTGCAACTAAGAGTATGTCAAGAAGTTATGAAGATATGAAAAGAGATATAGATATAAGTTTAAAAAATCTTAAGACTAATTATATAGACTTATATCAAATACATAATCTTAAAATAGAGGAATATAGTAAAATATTTGATGATAATAAAGCATATAGAGCTTTATTAGAAGCCAAAGAAGAAGGAAAAATAAGATATATTGGAATAACTAGTCACAGTTTAGGAACTATAGAAAAAGCTGTAGAAGATAATAAATTTGCTACGATACAATTTCCATATAATATTGTTGAAGATCAAGCTGATGAAGTTTTTAGAAAAGCACATGAAAAAGGAATAGGAACAATTACTATGAAGCCTTTAGCTGGAGGAGCTATAGATGATGGGCCTTTGGCAATAAAATACATATTATCAAAAGATTATATTGATGTAGCTATTCCTGGAATGAATACAGTTGAGCAAGTGAAAGAAAATGTTTCGGTTATAAATAAGATAGAATTAACTGAAGAAGATAATTTAAAAATTGAAAAAATTAGAAAAGAACTAAGTGGGAACTTTTGTAGAAGATGCGAATATTGCCTTCCATGTCCTAAGAATGTAAATATACCGCAGAACTTTTTATTAGAAGGATATTATACAAGATATAACTTGAAAGAATGGGCATTGGAAAGATATGAATCATTAGGTGATAGTAAAGCTAGTGAATGTGTAGAATGCGGGCTTTGTGAAGAAAAATGTCCTTACAATTTGCCAATTAGAAATATGCTTAAAAATGTATGTGACAAATTAGAAAATAAATAGATTAATATAAAAAGGCAGCAATTACATCTTAGATGTTTTGCTGCTTTTATTTAGAATATATTTAATTCTAGTCTTTTTGAGAGATCTTCAAGGACTTTTAATCCACCAATACTATTGCCTTTTTTGTCTAAGGCGGGTCCAAATACACCGATACCCATTCTTCTTGGTACAGATGCCATTATTCCGCCACCTACACCTGATTTAGCTGGGACACCAACTTTAAGAGCAAATTCGCCAGAGGCATCATACATACCACAAGTGACCATAAATGTTTTTACCATTCTAGATATAGTTTCACTAATTACACGCTCACCAGTTTCTATATCTATGCCATAGTTTGCAAATAGTAAGCCTATTCTAGCTAAGTCTACTACATCTACCTCAATAGAGCATTGTTTGAAATATAAATCTAGTGTTTCTTCAACATTTCCTTCTATAAAACCGTCATTTTTTAATAAATAACCCATAGCTCTATTTCTATCACCTGTTAATTTTTCAGATTTATAAACAGATTGATTTATTTGAAGAGTATCGTTTTTAGCAAGTTTTCTAAAAAATGCTAACATCCTTTCTTCTTTTTCTTGTAGATTTTTTCCTTTAATTAGAGAAGTAGTTACTATTGCACCAGCATTTATCATTGGATTACAAGGTTTTTTAGTATCATTAGTTTCTAATTTCATTATAGAGTTAAAAGGATCTCCACTGGGTTCCATACCCACCTTAGAAAAAACATAGTCCCATTCATTGTCCATTAATGCCATAGCTAAGATTATGGTTTTAGATATACTTTGAATAGTAAACTTTTTACTATAATCACCAGCACAGTAAATGTTATTATCTTTATCGATTACACATATGCCTAAGTCATCACTAATAGCTTTTTTTAATTCGGGAATATAACTAGCGACTTTTCCGTTAGCGGTATGTTTTTTATTTGATAAAATTATATCATTTAATAAATTTTCCATACTAAGAATCCTCCACATATTTATATTTGTTAATAATTATAAAATTACATTTGAAAGTATAAAATGGTTGTTAATTTTTATATGTCTGGTTATAAAATAATATTATTTTGAAATAATATCGTATGTAACATTATACTTTGAAACAGGATAAAGTTCAATTTCAACTCTTGGATTTTCTTTATCAATATAATCAAATAATAATACAGGTTTTAATTGTTTATCATTTTTTATAATACCGCTTTTTTCTATTCCATCACAAATACTTTTTGGATAGTTATGTAGGTCACCCATTCTTTTATTAGGGAAGTATAACTTCATAACTGTTATTAAGTCTTCTTCTATAACTTCACCTTGATATTGTGTATTTATATATCCGGCTATCATATTTTCATAAGCTACGTATTTAGAATATTTCCCTGTTGATGGCATCCAAGCTTGACCATGAACGTTATGCAGTTTAAAATTAGACTTACTAATAGGTCTTCCTGGTATTGTTAGTTTAATCAAATTATCACTTCCTTATCATTAGTTTATTATAAAACTAAAGAGGATTTAAAGAAAGGATATTTTATGAATAAAGAAGAAATTAAAGAACTTTTTAAAAATAAAGGATTAGATGCAATTGGAATTGCATCTGTTGGTCCATATTATGAATTAAAAGAAATATTAGAAGAAAAGGTTAATAAAGGTCTTGTAACAGGCATGGAAGAACCTGATATAGAAAAAAGAATAAATCCAAAATTAATAATGGAGGATGCAGCATCAATTATAGTATGTGCATTTCCTTATCATATAGAACAAGAGAATGAATCGAATATATCTAAATATTGCTATGGGCTAGATTATCATTTAGTAATAAAGGAAAAATTAAATAATTTATGTGAGGAAATAAAAGAAGTAGATGAAAGCTTTAATTATAAAATATTTGCTGATAATGGACCATTAGTAGATAGATATTTGGCTTATTTAGCTGGTATTGGATATTATGGAATTAATAATAATCTTATTACAGATAAATATGGTTCTTATGTGTTTATTGGATATATAGTAAATAATTATGACTTAGAACCAGATAATCCTACAAGTAAAACATGTATAAAGTGTAACAAATGTGTAAAATATTGTCCGGGAAATGCCTTAGAGGGAAATTACAAAATGGATCCTAAAAAATGTGTTTCATTTATAACTCAAAAGAAAGAAGAGCTTACATCAGAAGAAGTAGAAAAAATGAAAAAGAATAAATCTATATTTGGATGTGATATATGTCAGCAAGTTTGTCCTCATAATAAAGATATATGTGAGACTAATATTAAAGAATTTAACACTAATTTAATAACAACTTTAAGTGAAGAAGAGATTAATAACATTTCAAATAAAGAGTTTAAACGAAGATATAAGGATAGAGCCTTTAGTTGGAGAGGAAGAAATATTATAAAAAGAAATATAGATATATTAAAAGAAAAGTCTATGAAGAGGTAAATCATAGGCTTTTTATTTTTGAAAAAAATTATTAAGTCAAATTAAAGAAACATAATACATATAATTTATTAAGTTTATAACAGGATATAATTTTAGTTCATATAAATAGGGGATAGAAAGGGGATTAATATGCAAAAATTTAATAATACATCTGAAATAGAACCTTTAAAAGATTTTTTAGGTCAAGACAGAGCAGTAACGGCTATGGAACTAGGTTTAAAAATAGATAATTCTGCTTACAACATATATGTAGCAGGTGACCCTGGAACAGGAAAAAGTACTTATACAATGAAAGTTTTAGAAGGGTACTCAAAGAAAAAAAATAATCATAAGGATTGGTGCTACGTATATAATTTTGATAATCCAAGAGAACCTATTGTAATAAGTTTAGAAAGAGGAATGGGGAAAATATTTAAAGATGATATAGAAGAAATGATAGATAAACTATTTGAAGAAATAAAGGAAGCTTTTGATAGTGAAGAATATGAGATAAATAAAAATACATTATTAGAGCAGTATGAGATGCAAAAAGAAGATTTAATTAAGCAGATAAAAACTTATGGAGAAGAAAAAGGATTTAAGCTTAAAAGTAGTAAAGTAGGAATGGTGTTTGTTCCACTAAATGAAAATTTTGAGGATGAAGTATCCTCAGAAGAGTTCTTTAAAATTAAAAAAGAATTAGAAAATATGGCAATAAAGGTAGTTTATCAGATAAGAGAAATTGAGGAAAATATAAAAACTATAATGATTGAGATAGAAGATGAAGTAGGTAAAATAGTTGTAGATCCACATATTGAGGAGTTAAAAGAGAAATATAAATCTTATGATAAAATTTTAGATTATATTGATAAAATAAGAGAAGATATACTTAAAAATTTAGAATTATTTTACTTAGATGATGATGAAATTAGAGAGTACTATAATAAGGATTGTTTTTTAAAATATGTAGTTAATTTGTTTGTAGATAATCAAAATAATAAGCATGCACCTATTATTGTTGAATCTAATCCAAGTCCATCAAATTTGTTTGGTAAGGTTGAGTATGATTATAATAGTGGGAATATAAAAACTGACTTTACAAAAGTTTTTTCAGGTTCTTTACAAAAAGCAAATGGTGGGTATTTAGTTCTATATGCACAACAACTTTTAGCTTACCCGCTATCATGGGAGCTTTTAAAAAGGACTATACAGTCACAAAAAATTCCAATGGAGACGAAAGTATCAATAGAGCCAGAAGAAATACCATTAAATGTTAAGATTATACTAATTGGAAGTAACTATATTTATGATGTGCTTTACAGATATGATAATGAATTTAGCAAATGCTTTAAGATATTTGTGGATTTTGATAATGAAATGAATAGAAACGAGGTTACAGAATATGGCATGGCTCAATTTATAGCATTTCAATGTGAAAAAAATAAGTTTAAGCATTTTACTTATGAGGCTGTAGAGGATATCATAAAACATAGCACTAGATTAGTAGGAAGTAAGAAAAAATTATCAACAGATTTTAATAAATTATTAGAAGTAATAACAGAGGCAGATATCTTTGCAAAATTAGAAGATAAAGAGTTTGTGGAAAAAGAGCATGTCAGAATAGCTATACTGGAAAGACGTAAGCGTTTGAATAAAATAGAAAATAAAATGGATGAATTTATTGAAGATAATACCATAATGATTGATACTGAAGGTAGTAGAGTTGGAATCATAAACGGACTATCAGTTCTTGGTATGGGAGAATACTCTTTTGGAAGACCATCGAGAATTAGTGTAACAACTAGTATGGGAAGTAAGGGAATAGTAAATATAGAGAGAGAAGTAAAAATGAGTGGACCTATACACAGCAAAGGTGTACTTATTTTGCAAGGATATTTAACGGAGCATTTTGCACAGGAATATCCTTTATCAATGAATGCGTATATTTGTTTCGAGCAAAACTATGGTGGTATAGATGGAGATAGCGCTACTTTAGCAGAATTATGTGCCTTGCTATCTTCATTAAGTGAAGTACCTATAAAACAAAATATAGCAGTGACAGGATCCTTAAATCAAAAAGGAGATATACAAGTTGTTGGAGGCATAACAGAAAAAATAGAAGGATTTTATAACGTGTGCAAGAAAAGAGGATTCAAAGATCAGGTTTATGGTGTGATTCTGCCAAAAGATAATATGGATAATTTAATACTTTCAGATGAAATGGAAAAAACAATAAAAGATGGAAACTTTAAAATTTATCCTGTGGGCAAAATAGAAGAGAGTATAGAAATTCTAATGGATAAAATGTTTGAAGATATTAAAATCTTGGTAAAAGAAAAATTAGATACTTATAATAAGTCAAGAGAATCAAAAAAGGAATAAAAATTGATATAATAAAAAGCAAGAACTTATTAAGTTTTTGCTTTTTTAATACAAAAAACCAAAAAATTGAGAATTATTACTTTGTTATAGATTGACTAAATTGATAGATAATAAAAGTAAAAGATAAATTAAGGGGGAAAATAAATGAAAGATGTAAATAAAATTTTAGACAAGCTAGAGGAACTTTATCCAGATGCTCATTGTGAATTAGAGTATACTACAGCTTTTGAGCTATTAATAGCTACTATATTGTCTGCACAGTGTACAGATGTTAGAGTTAATATGGTAACAAGAGAGTTGTTTAAGAAATACAATAAGCCTGAGGATTTTGCAAGCTTACCTGAAGAAGAAATAATGGAAGAAATAAAAACTTGCGGTCTTTATAAAAGTAAAGGTAAAAAGATTAAGGCCACATCAGAAATGATATGTAGAGATTACAATGGTGAAGTTCCAGATACTTTAGAAGAGTTAACAAAACTTCCTGGTGTTGGAAGAAAAACAGCAGATGTAGTACTAAGTAATGCATTTAACAAGGATGCAATAGCAGTAGATACACATGTTTTTAGAGTTGCAAATAGAATAGGTATTGTTAATACCAAAACTCCAGAAAAAACTGAGTTTGCTCTTATGGATGTTATACCAAAACACAGGTGGTCTCATTCTCACCATGTATTAATATTTCATGGAAGAAGAATGTGTAAGGCAAGAAAACCAGAGTGCGAGTTATGCCCAATAAAAGTTGATTGTGATTTTTATAAAGGAAAGGAATGATACTTTTGAGAAAGCTTAAGATTGCAATATTTTTATCATTATTAATTGTATCTTTAGGCAATGTAGTCTTAAGTAATGCAATTGAATTTGAAGGTAAAATAAACAAAAATATTTATGTTAGAGATATTAATTTGTCAAATTTAACAAAAAAAGAAGCTATGGAAAAAATAAATAAAGCACTTGATGAGAATAATTCCTTTTCATTAATTTTCGATGAAAAAGAATATAGTTTTTGCAAGAATGATGTAGGAACAAGCTATGATGTGGAAGAAGTAGTTGAAAAAGCATATAATATTGGCAGAGATAAAGGCATCATTGCAAATATGAAAACTAGAAGTAGTTTAGCCATGGGTAAGAAGGTAATACTAGATTATAGTATTACTTATGATGAAAAAAAATTAGATAAATATTTAAAAGAATTGAATAAAAAAATATATATAAAACCAACAAGTGCAACAATAAGAATAATAAATGGAAAAATAGTTATAACTAAAGAAAAAAATGGATATAAGTTAAATGAAGATGAATTAAAAAATACAATAATTAGAAAAATAAAAGACATGGATAATAAAGATGAAATCATACCTACTTTATCTGTTAAGCCATTTTATTCCTATAAAGAGTTAAGCAAAATTAATACTGTTTTAGGAAGTTTTGAGACTTATTTTAATGCAAATAATTATAATAGATCCAATAATATTAAGTTGGCAGCAAATGCAACAAGTAATATATTACTAGACAAAGGAGAAATATTTTCTTTTAATTCATGTATACAGAAATCTCATATAAATAAATATTTAAAAGAAGCTCCTGTAATAGTGAATGGAAAGCCAGAAAAGGGAATAGGCGGCGGTATGTGTCAAGTATCGAGCACTATTTATAACGCAGCTTTATATTCTGGTATGAAAATAATTAATGTAAGAAATCATTCAATACCGAGCCCTTATATTGAAATGGGGAGAGATGCAACTGTATCAGGTGGAACCATAGATTTAAAATTTTCCAATAAATTTGATAACCCTATTTTTATATATAATAGAATCGTAGGTAACAAGATAGTATGCACAATTTATGGAAATAAAAAAGATAATAAAGATATTGAAGTTATAACAGAAACTACAGATATACTTAATAATAGGATAATTAGAAGAAATAGTGAAAAATATGACCTGGGTGTAAAAACCATAGAACAGGAGGGTAGAAAAGGATATAAAGTTCAAACTTATAGAGTGTATAAAGATACTTTAGGTAAGGAAACTGAATATATAGGTCAAAGCTATTATCCTCCTCAAGATAAAATTATTATATATGGGACAAGAGAACTTAGGAAGTAAAGTATAAAAAAGCAACTTTAATTAGGAGAGATTTCTGTTATAATGTACTTAGGAAAAAATTGAAGTTGCTTAAAATTAAGCAAAATTAATAAACTAGTTAATTTAAACGGAGGAGCGTTATGTCAATAAACGTAGTATTAGTAGAACCTGAAATACCTCAAAATACAGGTAATATAATAAGAACTTGCGCGAATACAGGTGCAACTTTACACTTAATAAGACCTCTAGGTTTTTCATTGGAAGATAAATATTTAAAAAGAAGTGGATTAGATTATTGGGATATATCGGATATAAAGTACTATGATAGCTTAGAAGAATTATTTGAAAAATATCCAGAAGGAAAGTACTTCTACTCTACAACAAAAACAAACCAGTCACATTCAGATATGAAATTTGAAGACGGTTGCTTTTTAGTATTCGGAAAAGAAACAAAAGGATTGCCAGAAACTTTATTAGCAGAAAATAAAGAAACATGTATGAGAATACCTATGGTAAAATTAGAAAAGGCTAGATCTTTAAATTTATCAAATTCAGTTGCAATAGTTGTTTATGAAGCTTTAAGACAAATTGGTTATCCAAATATGAGATAATTATAATGACAAAGAGAGGAGATTAACAGGATGAATGATATTAAAATAGTATGTGATAGTTTATCTGATGTTAACAAAGAATACTTAGAAAAGTATGACATAGATGTAGTGCCACTAACACTTATACTTAATGGAAAAGAATATAGAGATAGTATAGATATGAGACCTGAAGAATTTTATAAGATTTTAAGGGAGGAAAATGCATATCCAAAAACTTCACAAGCTACTTATGCTCAATTTAAAGAAGTTTTTGATAAATATACAAAAGAAGGAAAAACAATACTGTATATATCAGGATCGGCAGCAGCTACAGGTACATGCCAAAGTGCTGTAATGGCTAAAAATGATACTGAAGGAGAAATATATATATACGATAGTAATAATTTAACTTTTGGGGCAGGTTTCTTTGTCGTTAAAGCAGCTGAAATGATAAGTGAAGGTAAAAGCATAGATGAGGTATTTAAGGCTTTAGATGAAATTAAAGAAAAATATATTCTTATGTTTTCAGTAGATACTTTAGAATACCTTAAAAAAGGTGGAAGAATATCATCGACTAAAGCTACTGTAGGTAGTTTATTAAACATAAAACCTATATTAGAAGTTAAGGACGGACTAGTTTCTCAAGTAGGACAAGTAAGAGGAAAGAAGAATGTATTAAATAAAATGATTGAATACGTTAAAGAGAGATTAGGGGATGACTTAGAACAAGACGAAATTTACATAGGATACAGTGATGATGTAAAAGAAACAGAAAAGCTTACTGAAATTGCTAAAGAAGTTTTTAAACCTAAAAAGATAGGATATTTCGTAGTTGGAACTTGTATCGGAGCACATTCTGGTCCTGGTGTAGGTGGAATATTAGTGTTTAAAAAATAGATAAAATGAGGAGGTATTAATGACCTCTTTTTTTTATGTAATCTTCTGAAAAAAATGTATAAATATGTAAACAAATATTAATGATAATGTATGTTAAAGCATAAATATAAATATAAATTATAATATAG
>OKWN01000534.1_pt1 | contig 15895 bp, 12 predicted proteins | sample 1607151 | NCBI WGS metagenome assembly OKWN01 (sample SAMN07501046, study PRJEB24779) | human gut metagenome | isolation source: stool | host: human infant | place: USA: Pittsburgh, PA | reverse complement strand
CGACATTCAAAAATGTGTTTATAGAGACGAGCTAACGCCATAGCAGTCATACGATTATCACGGCCTTCGGCGAGAGCCTCAAAGTCCATCATCATGCGATTTAGTTCTATCTCATCTACACCAAGCTGTTCTGCACGGGCATTGATATTTTCCATCCCTAGAACTGTAATGAGCAAATTTGTTGCCATATTGTCGCTAAGAACCATCATGAGACGGCATAACTCAAGATACGTAAAGCTATGCTTTGCTACTAGCTCTTGTAGTGCACCACCACCTTCAACACGCGGTGTTCTAGATAGAGGTACTGTATCATTAAGGTCTAACTGTTCAGTACGAGCTAAATGGAACACATATTCCATGATAAGTACCTTAATCAAACTTGCACTAGAATGTACCGTAGCTTCCCCTTTAGAAGCGATAATAGTCGGTTCCTCTTCATCATCAAATTGTAGTACTGCATAGGATATATTCCCTTTTGGTGCTAATTCTTTGATAACTGTATCAAGTTGATGTTCCAAGGACTTGCCAACAAGTAACTTTTCCATACTATTCTCCCATTATATGTGCCAGCATGCGATGCGGCGATCTGCCCAATCACGAAGAGGTGGACGTTCTGCAAAGCAACGCCCCTCTGCTTCCGGACATCGACCACTAAACAAACAACCTTTAGGTGGATCTAGTGGATTTGGTGGGTCCCCTTTAAGAGGTGCTCCAATTGGAGCATGTGGTATAACAGGACCATTTAAGGCCGTCAAAGCACGAGTGTAAGGATGTTGTGGGAATTCGTATAAATCCAAAGCTGGACCTTCTTCCATAACAGCACCTAAATACATAACCACCATGCGATGACTAATGTAGCGCACCATGTTTAAATCATGAGAAATAAAGAGGTACGAAATACCATGTTGTTCTTGTAAACGTTCAAGCAATGTCATAATTTGTACTTGAATGGATACATCTAGTGCTGAAATCGGTTCATCACAGATGATGCACTGCGGCTGCATAATAAGAGCCCGTGCAATACCGATACGTTGACGTTGACCACCAGATAATTCATGAGCATAACGCTCACCAAAAGACATGTTTAAACCAACTTGATCAAGCACTTCTTTTACCCGAATAACGCGATCACGGGGTGTATACTTTGGATCGAGTTCCAAAGGTTCCTCTAAAATCGCATTAACCGTAAGACGTGGATTAAGTGATGCATAGGGATTTTGGAATACCATTTGCATCACAGGATGAACGGCTTTGCGATCTACATAGGGATCAATCTGACGACCATTCATATAAATAGAACCTGATGTAGCTTGATGTAAACCCATCAAAGTGTAGCCAAATGTAGATTTACCACATCCAGACTCACCTACGATACCGAGGGTTTCCCCTGGTGATTGATATAGGCTCACGTCTTGTACAGCGTGTACCGTGTGTTTTGGCTTAAATAAGCCACCTGACAGAGTGAACTCTTTAACGAGGTTGTCAGTTTCCCATACGTAACTCATTAAAGTCCCTCCAACTTAGCTAACCAACATGTAAATTGATGATTTTCACCAACATTTGTAACCATAGGAATACGATTACCACAGATACGCATAGCCCACTTACACCGTGGATTAAATGCACACCCTCGTGGTAAATCAAACAGATCTGGAGGTTGACCTTCAACGGCTTTTAATTCACCATGCCATTTACCTTGTGGTAAAGCAAGTAACAAGCCCAATGTATAGGGATGACGAGGTTCATTAAAGATACCTTCTACCGTAGCAGATTCAACACATTTACCAGCGTACATAACCATAACGCGATCGCAAATTTGAGCAATAACACGTAAGTTATGAGAAATAAAGATGATGCCAATGCCAGCTTCTACAGCTAATGTTTGCATAAGGCGCAAGATTTGAGCCTCTGTTGTAATATCTAGAGCCGTTGTCGGTTCATCACAAATCAAAATCTTTGGACGACCTGCGACAGCCATGGCGATACAAACACGTTGGCGCATACCACCACTCAATTCATGAGGATATTGAGATAATCGTCTTTCCGGTGTTGAAAGGCCCATCTTCTTTAACAAGTCGATGGCGATAGCTCGTTCGTCATACTCCTCACCATATGCATTGGTACGACGGATAACCTCATACATTTGCTCACCAATCGTCAGGATTGGATTCAAAGATGTCATAGGATCTTGGAATACCATCGCAACAGTAGTACCGCGGAGTTCATTCCAGTCATCTTCAGTAAATTCAAGGCAATCATTGCCATCAATCATAAATGTATCGGCTTTGATTTTTGTTTTACCATATGGTAGTAATCCCATTAATGAATTAACTAGCACTGATTTACCACAGCCGGATTCACCAACAATACCTAAAATCTCACCTGGTTGTAAGGAGATATCTTGATTGCGAATAACCCGTAAAGGGCCTTGGAAGGTATCGATGGTAATGGACACATTGCGCACATCAACAATTGCGTTATTCATTATCTATCTCCTTCCTTAGGGTCTAACACATTACGTAAGCCATCACCAAGGAATGCGAAACCAAGCATGGTAACGCTAATAGCAACAGCAGGGAAAATCAATTGGAATGGATAAGAGCGCATGCTACTAATCCCTTCAGAAGCAAGTACACCCCAGCTCGCCATAGGTGCATTTACACCTAAACCGATAAAGCTAAGGAATGCTTCTGTAAAAATAGCCTCTGGGATGGCCAATGTCAATGTAATAATGATTGGTCCCACACAGTTTGGCAAAATATGACGCAATAAAATGCGATATTTCGGAATGCCCATCGCTTCAGCAGCAATGATGTATTCTTCGTTTTTAACTTTCAAGATTTGGCTACGTACGATACGGGCCATATTCAGCCAGTACGCAATGCCCAATGCTACGAAAATAGATGTTAAGCCAGGGCCTAGTACAACCATCAGCAAAATTACATATAGTAAAAGTGGAATACCGTACAAAACATCTACAAGGCCCATCATGATGCGGTCAACCTTACCACCAAGGTAACCTGCAATACCGCCATAAGTAACGCCGATAACAAGATTGATAAACGCCGCTACAAAACCGATGGTTAAGGAAATACGAGCACCGTACATAACGCGCGTATAAATATCGCGACCTAATGTATCGGTACCAAACCAGTGACTAAAGCTTGGGCTTTGGTTCGCATCAATCAAAGATTGGTCTGCATAGGTATACGGCGAAATTAGGGGGCCTAAAATAGCTAATACAATCATAACCAAAATGATGGTTGCCCCTACTACGGCCAAGCGATTTACCTTAAATCTCGCCCATTTACTAGGACGTTTTATAAAGCTTGTAATTTCTTCTTGAGGAGTTCGTTCAATAGGTAAAAAATCTTCCTTATTCATCGGTCCCCTCCTCTGTCGTAACACGTGGATCAATTAACGGATAAATCATATCCACCAAAATATTAAGAAATACTACAAGAGCACTATAGAAAATCGTAATGCCAAGGATAACCGTATAGTCGCGGTTATAAATGGACGTTACGAAATACTGTCCAAGGCCTGGAATAGCAAAAATCGTTTCTACGATAAAGCTACCTGTCAAAAGGCTGGCAGCCAATGGTCCCAAATACGTAATAACTGGCAAAATAGCATTGCCTAGAGCATGACGTGTCAAAATAGTCCAAGAGCCCAAGCCTTTGGCGCGAGCTGTACGGATATATTCTTGTTGGTACACATCAAGCAAGCCACTGCGCGTTAAACGTGCAATGAATGCCATCGGTTGTGCTGCTAACGTTAATACGGGTAGTACCATATAAGATGGGCCACGCCATAAGGCCACTGGGAACCAGCCCAGTTCAAAGCCCACTACATATACAAGAACGGCACCAATAATAAAGGTAGGCACGGATATACCAATAGTAGATAATACGGTTACCGCGTAATCAACGATACCATTAGGACGCATAGCACTAATAGCACCGGCTGCAATACCACCTACTACAGCCACCATTAATGATAATAAACCGAGTTGTGCAGAAATTGGGAATGCATCGCTGATAATATCATTTACACTGCGGCCTTCATACTTATATGATGGTCCCAAATCACCAGTAATAACACCACCTAAATAATCACCATACTGCTTCCACACTGGATCATCAAGATGATACTTTGCTTCAATACTTGCTTTCACCTGAGGTGGTAATTTCTTCTCAGTTGTAAAAGGTCCCCCCGGAATTGCATGCATTAATGCAAATGTTACGGTAATGATGACCCATAAGATTATGATTGCGCCACCTAGGCGTCGAAATACATACCTTGTCATTGTCACTATCCTCCATAAAAAGTCTATCTGTTTTATTATACTACATTATGAAGTTAATTTCATGAATTACATCATTACATTTACAGAAAGCCTTACATAACGTACAATAAAATATATAATATTTTGGAGGTGTCTATGACAGAAGTACCTAGAGTCTTAACAATTCAAGACATGAGCTCCATCGGCCGTTGTGCCCTAACCGTTATGATTCCAATCATCAGCGCTATGCGTTGCCAAGCGGTTCCATTGGCAACAGCTGTATTGAGTAATCATTTAGAATATCCACACTACGAGTTTGTAGATTTATCGGCACATATGAGAGATTTTATGGACTGTTGGGATAAAAACGAAATCGACTTTCACGCCATTGTAAGTGGTTTTTTAGCATCTCCAGAACAAATTCATCTCGTGGAAGAAGCTATCGATCGCTTCGGTAACAAAGGGCAAATGATTATCGTCGATCCTGCTATGGCCGATGATGGCCGCCTCTACTCGATTTATACACCTGATATGGTAGTAGCTATGCGCCAACTTGTTTCCAAAGCTCACATCGTAAAGCCTAATTACACGGAAGCTTGTTTCTTATTAGATATTCCATTCTCTACAGATCCTATTAGCGATGATGAATTGCGTGATCGTTGCAAAAAATTGCATCAAATGGGCCCTGACATGGTTATCATGACCAGCGTACCATCTGAAACACATGCGGTTATCGCTGTCTATGATGGACCAACTGATTATTTAAAAACTTATGATATTCCTCTTATCCCTGTGAAAGCTACAGGAACAGGGGATATCTTTACTGCTGTATTATCCGGTGCAGTAATGAGGGGATACTCACCTTATGATGCGGCAGAGTTGGCAATGAATTTTACCACTAAAGCCATTCAAGCTACAGTAGATACTGTAAAATCTATGAAACAAGGGGTAGCGTTTGAGCTAGTCTTGCCAGAATTAACTCAACTATAAGCTATAAAAAAGGGGAACTTATGGATTTACTCTATGTTGTATTACGAACACTGCTCATTTGTACTGTCGGTTTGCTTATCGCATTCCAAGGTCGCCGAATGGGCCTATCGATTTTTAATCTAACGGGGCGATTAAATCGACTACAATTTATCATATGCTTTATTGTTTTAATGATTTTGTTTCACATCGTCCACTACATTGATGATGTATTCTTAGACTTTGTTGTATCTTTACCGGCATATTGGTTTACACGAGTTGTTATATGGATCTTATTGGCAGCCTTATTCCCATTATCCTGCATCTTATTTGGCCGTCGTATTCACGATATTGGTTTCAATGCTTGGGCGGGGATTCTCTGGTCAGTAATCATCATTTTTATCAATACCTACTCTGCTGTATCACCATTTAATTACTTGCTTGAACTTTTTGTATGGCTCATCGGCTTCCTCTTTTGGGTTTTACCGGGACAACCGGAACCAAACCAATACGGAAACCCTCCATTTATGCCTATCAAGAGACCAACCTATGAGTCCATGCAGCATCCTAGATCAGAAACCGAACGTGAAATTAGAAAAACCGTTCGAAAACGTCGTAAAAAGCGTTAACTCATAACATATCCTACTTCATAAACCAAAAACGTATCTCTAGAAAGAGATACGTTTTTTTTACTATAAACTATGCAGTTATTTAATAATCAAGGCCTAGTAGTTCATGAGCAACATTAACTCAATCAATGTACAACCGATATAGGCGATGATGAACTTAACCTTTTGTTTTCGCATCCTATCATCGTCAGCAATTTTAAGTCGATTTGCAAGGAACCGTTTATCCCGAATTTGTAATAATAAATGTTTAATACGTTCTTGGCTTTCATTAGCAGTACATTCGTCACAATCAGATGTGAGTGTAGCTTGCTGCATGAAAATACGACGGTGCAATTTGCGCATTTGAATCTTAATATTATTATGTACAAATGCACTTTGCCACTGTTTCCGAGAATCAAAGTACATATACAGATATCTAGGAATATTCATAACCAAGAAGGAAATGATAAAAATCCCTAAAGAAATCAAGAAATATGTAGAAAATGAGAACTCTAACGTTTCTGTAGGCAAATAGTGATGCAAGATAATAAAGGTTATCCATACACCAATTGGCAACAAGAGAACTGCCGCAATATCAATAGAGCGAAGCCAGCTAGTACGGGTTGGTACATCTGGTACAGTAAATGTGTCTACTGGATCGTGAAACGCATAGTAATCTAACTGTAAAACGGATTGACTAGTACGAGGGTTCCCCAACAACACAGGGCCATTACTGCCGATATGTCGCTCTGGTAAAGGTATGAATTTCTTTACTTGCGTATTTGGTAATAAATCAAACTGGATAATCCCCTTTTTCTCAAAACGCATAGTAGACCCCTTCTCACCTAGCGCAATAGGATTGAAGAATATACCAAAGAGACTGAGGCACCAGTTACCTAGTAAGTGTAGGATAGAGTTTAAAATAAACCCACCTGTATCTATATTATTTGTATCGAGACGAATCGCAAAGGATGATGAATAATCATCAAACCATAAATCCTCTAAGGTGAATTCCACATTGATCACATTCCCCCATTTAGTAATAATGGATAGGAATATTTGGTTGTTTGGTTCAAATTCAAAGGTTACAGCGTAAAAGAACCAATGATTACGAAGAGCAGCCCGCAACATACGATTGACTGTATCCTCTTCTATATATAGTAAACGATGGTCAAACAAATCTTGTTCTACAGGTGCTTTTTCTATAGTAGGCACCTTATCCACCGCCGTATCACGATCAGATAATGCTTCATCCACCAAAGCTCGTAATTTGGTGAAGATCTTAGTCATAACCCCTCCAAGGGCAACAAAAAAAGCTTTTGATATACAAATTATACCATATATTGCATGATTTATCGATAAAAGATACTACCTATACTATTAAATATAGGTATACATAAAGCCCCTTTTTACATAGCAAAAGGGGCTTTATTACTGTAGTTTAGTATTTAATCTATTATAAAAGTTAATAGTTATAATAGATAATTTAGCTCATATTTGTTTTTATTGAATACTTGCCATAGATAGGTAACAATATTCGTAGAAATGACCACGAAGTGCAATTAGCTCTTCATAAGTTCCATCTTCTATAATTTGACCTTTATCCATAAATAAGATACGGTCCATTTGCTCTAATCCTTCCAACTGATGTGTAATGTATAAGCATGTTTTATCCTTTACATATTCCATCAAATCACGATGTAGAGCTTTTCTTGTTACTTGGTCTAAACCTTCTAATGGTTCATCCAATAAAACAATTTGTGGATTCCGCAAGAATAATCGAGCTAACGCACCCCTTTGACGTTCACCACCACTTAAACCATGACCACCACTACCAACTATCGTATTAAGACCAGCTGGCAATCTATCCACTACAGAGCGCAATGAAGCTCGATCGATAGCACGCTCTAGATCAGCTGCGGAAGCATCCGGTCTTGCTAGTCGAATATTATCCTCAAAGGATGCATGGAAGATATACGTATCTTGCGTAATAGTGCCTAATGTATTACGCCATGTATCGATAGAAATATCCTTTAATTCTACGTCACCTACATGGATAGAACCACCATAATCATATAAACGCTCAAGCATATTAAATAATGTAGTCTTACCAGAGCCACTAGCGCCAACAATGGCAACCGATTGACCTTTTTTAATTTCTAATCTTAGGTGTTCATAAATACGACGCTCTTTAGTATAACCAAAGGATACATCGGTAAATGTGATTTCTCGATTAGCATTGAATGGTTTTGGTAATGTTGGTTCTACCACAGGCATCGTCTCATTGGCGAGTGCCATGAGACGACTTGTAGCCACCTTACTTTCAGCACCATGATGAACAGCCGCAATCATAGGTTGTAGTGCCTCAAACCATGCTTGTGTACCAATGGCAGCAACAGCTACCATAACGCTAGCCCAAGCGCCTGTCAAAGCATTAGCCGCCAATATGGCAACGATAACAACTGTAATTTGTACACCACCTAAGAATAGGGTATTTCCTAAGTTCATACCACGCTCAATAATCCTCTTATTAGCATCCACAGTATGCATCATATGTTGAATACGATGATATACTAGATTTTCATTGCCATAGCTAATGACATCTTCTAGGCAATCCATGGTATCACTTAATAGTGATTTATACTCCCCTTGTTGAGGTCCAATCACCGTCAGTGATTGTTTATTATGCGCATATACAACAAAAGGCAATATCAAACCTAATATTAAGGCTGACAAAACTATAGGTGTAACTAAACTACTATCAATCGTAGATACTCCATAGGCGACTAAAACAGTTAGAGCAATGGCTGCTACAGGAGGAATTAGTGTACGTAAGTAGAAGAATTGTAATACCTCTATATCCCCCATTATACGGCCTAACATATCACCTGCACCAAAGCGTTTAAGAATAGCCGGTGCCAATGGTTCCAGATGAGCATAGAACCATACACGCAAACCATATAGTCCTTGGAATGCCATCCGATGAGAGGTATAGCGCTCAAAATAACGACATACAGCACGACTTACACCAAAGAATCTAACTCCAACGATGGCTAAGCTCAAATAGGTAAGACCTGGTTGCAATGCTGCTGAGGCCAATAGCCAGGCAGATACAGTCAAAAGCCCTACATTCATGAATACCGTTAAGAATGTAAAAATCAAAGCTAATACCAAAGACCACTTTGCAGGACTTAATACATCAAATAATAAACGCCAACCTTCTACCCCCATATTAGAAGTTAAAGCTTCAGCCTTATGTATTGTATCGCTTCCTATTACGTAAGCCTCTTTATTAGCTACAGCCTTCAAATGATCTGGCTCATGTCTATCTTGAACACAAAATGATTGCTTTGTTTTCAACTGTTCTTCAATGGCAGAAGAAAACTCACCCAAGCCAGAATTAACAAGTTCTTTAAAATAGCCATCTACTGCAATGAGCTCCTCATAAGAACCTTGTTGAATAATGCGTCCAGTTTTCAATACGTATAGTGTAGAAGCCCAATGCATCGTTTGTAGACGATGTCCTATAATTATGACGATTTTATCTTCCATTAAACGCTGAATGGCACTACTTATAATAGCTTCTGTTTTTACATCAAGATGTGCCGTTACCTCATCTAGAATTAGCACTTGCCCCTTTCGCAAGAACGCACGTGCAAGGGCAACTCGTTGACGTTCACCGCCACTAAGACCTAAGCCCCCCTCTCCAATAACCGCATCAAGGCCCTCTTGTTGTCTACTAATTACATCTAGTAGCTGTACTTCTTTACAAGCCTCTATGATTTCTTCATCACTTACATTCATTCCAAAGGATAATACGTCACGCAAGGTCCCTTTCATAATATGAGGATGTTGAGATACATAAGTAATTTGTTGACGCCACCACTCAATATCGATATCACATAAATCAAGCCCATCTATGGTAACGGTACCTTTAGGAGCAGTTAAAAATCCCCCAATAATATGAGCAATTGTAGATTTCCCTGCCCCACTTTCACCAACAAGCATAATCGGAGAGTTTCGTTTAGCCTCTAAAGAAATATGTTGTACACCATTTTCACTATCTTTATAGGTAAAGGTTAAATCCTTGATTTCAATAGCTTGTATATCTCCGTGAAGCTGGGCTTGACCTCCAACAGGTAGCGATGGCTGGCGATTCATAAACTCTTCGTATTTTAAAATCGATGTCTTACCTGCCATCCCCGTATGGAAAGCAGCCCCCAATTGTCTAAATGGCGTATAGAACTCTGGCGCTAATAGCAAGATAAAGAAGGCTGAAAAGAATGGAATTTCACCATCCAATAATGTTAAGCCCAGGTATACCGCAATCAATGCTGTACTAATAGTGCTTACGAGCTCAAGAACTAGTGCAGATAAGAATGCCACACGCAATACTCGTAATGTAGAGTCTTTAAACTCCTCAGATAAACGACCAATAACCTTAATTTGATCCTTTGCACGGCCAAAAAGTTTTAATGTTGTAATACCTTGCAATACATCAAGAAAATGACCAGATAAGAAACTCATACGCTCCCACTGTTCTTTATTAAGACGATCTGCTTGCTTACCAATTAAGATCATAAAGAATGGAATTAATGGTACTGTGACAATTAGAATGATACCAATAATAGGTAATGTATCTACAATAGCAATCCCCATAATAAGAGGAATCATAATAGCATATAGAATTTGAGGAATATAACGAGCTACATAAGCATCTACTTGCTCTAACCCATCAGTAAGCATATGGATCACATCGCCGTGGCGTTCTTTATGTTGAACACCAAGCTTAAACATATGTGCTAAAGCTCGTTCTCTAAAACTTGCTTTTACTGCACTACCCAATCGATTTGCCATAGCTTCTTGCACGTAATGTGCTAGTAATCTCACTATAATAGCAATTCCTAAGTAGATAATGATATATTTCTCATCATATAAGGTATTTTCAGAAAATATAAAATTATTAATTAAGGTCCCAAAGAACCAAGCTTGCCCAACAATAGATAAACTTTCTACTAAACAGGTTAATCCTAGTAATGAAAGCTGTCCTTTATGTTCTAGCAACGCTTTAAAAGCGGTACGCTGTATCATAATATCCCCTATGGTAAATATAATTAATATAAAAAATCAAATGAACTTAGAAACCAATATAAATATATACGATCAAATGAATCTAAATTTATCAATATTATATCCATCTTACCATAAAAAAGAGGCGTGCCGCTACGGCACGCCTCACATTGAGACCTAAATTTTACAACTCACCAGAGTTATAAAGCTATTCTATTAATAGTGTAAGTCTTTTTCTGTTACACGATGACGGAATGTCCAGTATACCCAAATTTGGTAAGCCAAGATAATTGGCACAAATAAGAAAGCTACACAAGTCATTAATGTCAATGTGTAAGTAGAGTTACTTGCATTTGTAATAGTTAAGCTCCACTCAGGATTCAAAGAAGAAACCATGATGCGAGGGAACAAACCAGCAAAGTAAGCAGCCGTTACAGAAATAACGGATAAGGAGCTGAATACAAAGCCCCATTTTGTATTACGAGTACGTGTTGCGCCCCAAGAAATAAGGAAGAACACGATTGCCAACGCAAAGCAAACAATTGCTAATACAGAGTTGAACAAATCTGTAAATACATAAGTTGCACCTACCAATGCTAATGCACCGATAGCTGTAGGAACACCTACTACCAAGGAAGCTGCACGAGCGCGTTCAGAAATAGCACCAGCAGTTTTGATAGAAGTGAACAAACCACCGTGGTATGTGAATACCAAGATGAAAGCGATGCCACAAAGCACTGTGTATGGGCTTAACAAATCAAAGAATGTACCTACATACGTCATGCTTGCATCGATTGGCGTACCTTGGATCAAGTTACCAACCGTAACACCCCACAATAATGCAGGAATCAAGGAACCAAAGAAGATGCAGTAGTCGAAAGTTTTACGCCATAACAAGTTAGGGCTTTTAGAACGGAACTCGAATGCTACGCCACGCATGATAAGCGCTGCAAGCATCAAGAATAACGCCAAGTAGAAGCCACTGAACAATGTAGCATATACATGAGGGAAGGATGCGAATAATGCACCACCTGCAGTAATCATCCAAACCTCGTTACCATCCCATACAGGACCTAAGGCATTGATCATTTGGCGACGTTCAACGTCAGTTTTACCGATGAATGGTAACAAAATGCCAGTACCATAGTCAAAACCTTCTAATAAGAAGAAGCCGGCGAATAGTACAGTAATTAAGATAAACCATACCACTTCAAGGTTATTAAAAATTAATTCCATAATCTCGCCTCCTCTTTTTCAACTACATCGTGAGATGGGTTGCCATCTGGACCTTTTTTGATGTGTTCTACAGCAAGGTAGATAGCCGCAATAGCTGCTACGATATACACAACTGTGAAGCCGATGATAGTAGTCATAATTTCTGGAGCTGTAACGGATTTAGAAGCACCGTCTGCAGTTAATTGCAAGCCATTCACAAGCCATGGTTGACGACCTGCTTCTGCTACAAACCAACCTGTGGAATGAGCAATGAATGGCAATGGCAATGTCCAGAACATAATTTTTAAGAATGTGCGATTACCAACTAATTTGTCTTTTGCATTAAGGATAAGACCTACGAATGCAACAAGTAACATAATGGAACCTGCTGCAACCATAATACGGAATGTCCAGAAGATTGCTGGAACATCTGGAATATAGTTACCAGGACCATATTGAGCCTCGGATTTAGCTTGAAGATCTTTGATACCTTCTACTTTACCAGAAGTAAAGGAGTTTTGAGTCAAGAAGGACAAACCACCAGGGATTTCAAGTGCACCAGTGTTCTTTTGAGCTTTAGTATCAATATTAGCTACTAAAGAGAATGGAGCTGGATCTTGTGTTTCCCACAATGCTTCCATAGCAGCCATTTTCATAGGTTGTACTTTTGTAATGTATTGACCTTGATGATGGCCTGCCAAAGCACCTAAAGTACCGAATACAAGAGCAATAACCATGCCCCATTTAGCGGAACGACGATAGAAGTCTGTCGCATTGTTGCGCAATAAGTGCCATGCACTGATAGCCATGATGATTACGCCTGCTGTTAATAAACCATTCAACACGATATGGAAGAATTGACCTGGTACATAACCGTTTTGAACAATTGTTAAGAAATTGTCCATTTCTGCACGGCCATTGCGGATTACATAACCAACAGGATGTTGCATGAAGGAGTTTGCTACGAGAATCCAGAATGCGGATAGGTTTGTACCTAATGCCACCAACGTAGCTACAACGGCATGAACAGTTTTATTCAAGCGGTCCCAACCGAAGATCCATACACCCATAAATGTAGATTCCAAGAAAAATGCCATTAATGCTTCAAGGGCCAATGGAGCGCCGAAAATGTCACCCATAAAACGAGAATATTCTGCCCAGTTCATACCGAAATGGAATTCCTGAACAATACCAGTTACCACACCCATAGCAAAGTTAATTAGGAACAATTTGCCCCAGAATTTTGCCATTTTTTTGTATACTTCTTTACCAGTAGACACATATGTCCACTCTAAGATAGCTACAGTCACTGTCATGCCTAGTGTGAACGGCACAAACAACCAGTGATAGATAGATGTTAGCGCAAATTGTAATCGAGCTAAATCTACAGCTTCAAACATGTGTTTTCCTCCTTAGAATAAAATACCTACATCACTTGATGAGCTTTTACTAAAAACCTTGTATCATTGCGCTTGTGAATATGGCAATGCTTCAGACTCAATCAACTGTTCACGTTGGGCAAGAGTTTTAAAGTTAACCATCTCCAACTGATTAATTAATTGGTCCTGAATTGTTCCCATCGCTTCATTGATAGCACAATGCCCCATACAAGACTTAGAGCAAGAACCTACATCATATAAACACCGTTGTAAATACGCATCCCCTTCTACCGCTCTAATTACATCGAGCAATGAAATCTCTTGAGGGTCTCGATTGAGGGCAAACCCACCATCTACACCACGAAAGGATTTCATAATCCCAGCTGCAATGAGACTACGCATAATCTTGAGCAAAAATCGTTCTGGAATCAATTCTTGCTCAGCCAATACAGAACCCGTTAGCTTCGTTCCCGAAGGTAAGAGCGCCATATGTAAGACCATGCGAAATGCATAATCCGTGGCCTGATTTAACTTCATAAGGTCTCCTTTCTCGTGCACTCGGACAAACGTATTACTAAATCTAGTATAATCGAAATAAAACAATACTGCAATGGTATTGTTTTATATATTGAGAATTAGCATATATAAATTTTATGCCCATTAATAAGGTATTATCTGAATATTTTTATATCCCCCAAATAGCATTATGAATTCAATTATCAAAAAAAAGACTGCCCATAAATGAGCAGTCTTTATATATTATTTTGTGATTTCTCGTACAAGATGTGCCATTTCAGGAATGATAAGTTTACTCATAGCTAATGTAACGGCACCTACAGAGCCTGGAACAGAGAACATCAAGGTATTATTATTGACCCCCGCTTCTGCCCGAGATGCCATCGCCTTAGTACCAATATCCTCTGTATAAGACAAATATCTAAAAATTTCGCCAAAACCAGGGATATGTTTCTCATAGAGACTATTTGCCGCTTCAATTGTTACATCCCGCTTAGCAATTCCCGTACCACCTGTAGAGATGATAACATCAATAGATTCATCATTACACCATGGTATCATTGCATTTCGGATTTCATTATAATCATCAATAACAATTTTACGATCTGCCACAACATGTTCTGCTTGTTCTAAAAATTCTTGTACTTTATTACCGCCTTTATCAGTTTCAAAGGTGCGAGTATCAGAAACTGTTAAAATAGCAACGCGTAAAGGTCTTGCTACAACTTCGTAAGACATAGTTCCTCCTAGAATAACGGAATAATAGATGCTAATGTAGGCCATCCATTATCGCGTAAAAAATCACGTAATGACCATGTATAATGAATAAATGGCGCACAATGTAGGCGTAACCAGAATGATAGATATGGTGTATCACCTTGGAATATAGCCAATCGATTTAAAGCATATAGATTATCACCTGGCTGTACTGTGCCTGGTTGTACTGTGAAAGCCATTTTATAACCAGACTGCTTAGTTACATATTGAACGAGCATATCATTAAACCCACCAGGATAAGCAAGATAATCAATAGGCTCGCCCAAAATTCCCTCTAAAGAGGTCTTCCCACCAAGAAGAGCATCTGGTAATTCAGTAGGGTCAATCTTGGTTAAAATTTTGTGATGGTTTGTATGACCTTGAATATCAAATCCGCCCACTTCCATTTGGTGCATTTGTTCTGTAGAAACAAAACCAGGCGTATTAGCTGCATCACTAATCATAAACAAGGTAGCCTTCATATTGTATTCCTTTAAAATAGGCAATACATTTTTATAGTTATCTACATAGCCATCATCAAAGGTGATGACAATTGGCTTATTTGGTAATTCAGTACCATTTTCCAAATAATCATATAATTGAGCCAACGTAATCGTGTTATACCCCTGATTATGTAAATACTCCATCTGCTCTCTAAACTGATCAACATGAAGAGTCAAAGCAGAATGCTTTTCATCATTCACTTGGTGATAGTTTAGTACAGGTACCCCATAAATCTTATAATCAGTAGACAGCCCCCACATAATGCCAAATGAGATAGCTAAAATTGCAATACATATTGCAAAGAAACATAATAATTTTTTAATACAGCTCGTGCCATATTTATACATAGAAACTAATCACTCCAATCCACTTAAGCATATAATGAGAATATCATACATACCTTGTATTATCAAGAAAATCTCTTTACCTTTAAGAAATGTTTTATAATCTATAAAGTATACGTTATATATATAACTTTACACAAAAAAAGACACACCCTCAGGTGTGCCTTTAAGCAATCAGCGGCTTCCTATCCTCCCAGGCCGTCTCCAGCCAAGTACTTTCGGCGTTTATGAGCTTAACTACTGTGTTCG
>OKWN01000533.1_pt1 | contig 15934 bp, 18 predicted proteins | sample 1607151 | NCBI WGS metagenome assembly OKWN01 (sample SAMN07501046, study PRJEB24779) | human gut metagenome | isolation source: stool | host: human infant | place: USA: Pittsburgh, PA | reverse complement strand
GTTTGTTTGTTGTTTCAGTTTAATTCTTAAAGAATTAATTTATTGTTAACCTACTGTTTAATTTTCAAAGTTCTTTGTGTTGTCTCTCGACTTTATCTATCTTATCAAGTTAATTGATTTTTGTCAACTACTTTTTTAAGAAGTTTTTCTTGCTTGTTTGCCTTCGTCTCAAGGACAAGTATAACTATATCACCTTAAATTAAATCCGTCAACACTTTTCAGAAAACTTTTTTTATATATTTTAATTCAATTTATACATCAAATACTCTAACTATAGTCATACACTCATTTATATATAATTTAATATTTTAAAAATAATTATTAATATTAAAAGTTATAAAACCCAATAGATTTTATAACTTTTAATGTAAATATGTAATTTAATTATATTATTTTTAGTTATCTTCACTAAAATACTTTTGTATACCAACATAAATAGCCCATGCTATTTGATCTTGGTATTCTTCATCATTTAGTAACTTAGCTTCTTTGTCGTTAGAAAGAAATCCACATTCTATTAAAGTAGATGGTATTTCATTATCTTTTAACAAATAAATATCATTCCTAGGTTTTATCTGTCTATTATTCGTATTATCTACTACCCTCTTTAATTCACTTTGAATGTATGTTGCTAATTTTTTATCTTCTTCTTTACCTTCTGGATAAAAAGTTTGTGCTCCATAGTATTTTGATTGTTCAAATTTATTAAGATGTATAGACACAAACATGTCCGCTGAAGATTCATCAATTATTTTTTTTCTGTTTCTTAAATTTTCATTATACTTTTGTCTGATGGTTTTTCCTGCTTCTTCAGTGTATAAGCTCGTATCGTCATTTCTAGTCAATATTACTGCTGCACCACTAGCTTCAATTAACTCTTTAACCTTCTTAGCTATTTTTAGATTAACATCTTTTTCTTTTATTGATTGATCATCTGTCATAGCACCTGGGTCTATACCACCATGCCCTGCATCTACTATTATAGTTTTACTAGTTATAGGCATAACTTTTATTACTTCTTCTGATGCAGTTTTTATTTCTATTATCGATACGATTACTAATGCTAATGATATTATTCCAAATATTATTTTTTTATTTAATTTGCTCACATTATCACCCCATATATTTATATTTAGGTTTGTCTTAATTTATTACTCTATTTAAATAAAAAGGGACATACTATAAAAGTACATCCCTAAGTATTTTAATTTATTTTATCTCATCAAACTCTACTATAGATTTAAACAAATCTCCATCTATATCTATTGAGAAAGTTCCACCTTGTAAGTTTACTAAATCTCTGGCTATTGCAAGTCCTAGTCCACTACCTTCCGTATTTCTAGAGTCATCAGCTCTTTTAAATCTTTCCATTATTTCATCTGGATCAAAATTCAATTCATATGAAGATATATTCTTCATTGTTAACTTTACTTTACCATCCTCTTCAATTATATCTATATATACTCTCGTATTTGGTAGAGAATATTTTGATATATTACCTAACAGATTTTCTAAAACTCTGTATAATCTTCGTCCATCTGCTCTTATATAAGTTTTTTCTTCTGGTACATTTATTTTTAGATTTAATTTAGCTTCTGATAATTTTTCTTCCATTTCTCCAATAGATTGTCTAAGTAATTGAGTAAGATCTATTTTTTCCATATTTAATTCTATATTTCCACTACTAGCTTTGCTAGCTTCAAATAAATCTTCTATTAATATTTTCAACCTTTTTGATTTTGAGTCTAGTACATTTACATAGTCTTTTAGATACTCAGGACTTATATCTTCTTCTTTTTTAATCAATTCCACATAATTTATTATTGAAGTTAACGGAGTTTTTAAATCATGAGATACATTTGTTATAAGTTCTGATTTCATCCTCTCACTTTTTAGCTGATTATCTATAGCTTTATCTAGTCCATCTCTTATGTTATTTATGTTATCTGCTAAAGTTGTAAAATTATCTTCTCCGATTAATTTTAACTTATGATGTATGTCTCCATTTTTTATTCTCTCCGTACCATCCATTATATAAGATAGATACCATAATTTTTTTAATACATAATAAGCAAATCCACCTATTGTTAAAATAGCTGCTATAATTGCAATAAAAGGATTATAATCTGATATGGCAAATATCATTAAAAATAAATTAACTCCTATACATACTATTGCTAAACCTACTATCCTCTTTGATAGAGGCATACTCTTCGTTAATTTAAATATTCTTACAAATGCTTTTTTAGAAAAGTTGAGCACTCTGTAAATAAAAGCCGTTTTAAAAAAATCCAACTTATTATCATAGCTATTTATTTGTTTATTAAATATATAAAGTACAGTACAAATAAATCCTATACCTAAAAAGCTAAATGTAAAACTACTAAGCATATCGTAGTAATAATCCATTCCTTGCACTATAAATACTACTGCACAGATTAGTCCCACTATATATAATTCTAAAGGTATAAACTTACTAAACTTCAACCAAAAACTATCTTTATCAAATAGCTCAGTTTTACTTCTTTTATATAAAAATGTTGATATTATTCCTAATACTAATGAAGCTCCTAGAGTTGCTAGTATTATTTGAACATGCATTATATCTCTTTCGAAGTCACTCTTAGTTTCATATATCCTGTCATAAATACCTGGAACTCGTTCAAAATTTTCAGGTATAGACATATATATATCGCCATTTCTTAATTGCATAACAGAGCCTAATTCATCATTTACATTTAAGTTCTTATACTCTTTATTACCAAATGTTTTTGAATAACTAACATTGTGGTTATTAGCTGATATTTTTACGTCACATTCACCTTTATACTTGCCTTGAAACTCTTTTGCTGTTTTAGAATCTGAATTTGTATAAACCTCATTTGTATCTTTATTTATAATAAAATAATTAAGGTTGGATATGGTTTTTAATTCCTCTCTTGCCCACTTTCTTGTTTCTTCTATATTTTTTTTATCTTCATCAGATGTATCTTTGTCTGTACCTTGTAAACTTCCACTAGTAGCTGATGTTAAATAGCTCATTAAGTTGCTATCAAAAGCCCTACTTTTATAAAATTCATCTTCTATAGCGAACTGATCTTTATGCATATAGCTAGTAAATACTCCTGCTCCATTAGCAAATAAACTAATAGTTGTAGGTATTGTTGCTAAAAACGCTGATATGCATACAAATATAATTATTAAGTTGATAAATTTAAATCCTCTATTTCCTTTCATATACTCTCCTTATTCATTTAAAATCTTAATGCTTTATATAATATATAATTCAATGCAAATATAATCATTGTATCTAAAAATATATTCATATCACCATAATTAAAACATATTATAATTCCTATTATTTGAGTTATAGCAAACATTAGTAATATAAATATAAAATTAAACATTAAGCTTTTTTCTCTAAATACTTTTCCATTATAATTTTTCAATTTTATATCCCACTCCCCATACAACTTTTAAATATCTCGGTTCTTTTGGATTTATCTCGATTTTTTCCCTTATTCTTCTTATATGAACTGCTACTGTATTTTCCACATTAAAACTCTCTTCCTTCCATACTCTTTCATATATTTCATCTATAGAAAATACCCTTCCTTTATTAGCAAGAAGTAAATTTAATATTTTAAACTCAATTGGAGTTACTTTTATTACTTGTCCATCTACTTTTACTTCCTTTGTAGAAGTGTTTAACTCTAACCCACCACTACTTAATACTTCTTTATTATTCACCTTATCATTATTATAAGTTCCAAGTGTTACATATCTTCTTAAGTTTGATTTTACTCTCGCAATAAGCTCTAATAAATTAAATGGTTTTGTTATATAATCATCTGCACCTATATTAAGTCCCATTATCTTATCTGTATCTTCACTTTTTGCTGATACTAATATTATTGGTATGTTTTTTTCTTCTCTTATTTTTATTGTTGCTTTTATTCCATCAAGTTTTGGCATCATTATATCCATAAGTATTAAATGTACTTCTTTGTTTACTAATACATCTAAAGCTTCTATTCCATTGTATGCTTTATATACGTTATAACCTTCATTTCTCAAGAATATCTCTATTGATTCAACAATTTCTTTATCATCATCCACTACTAATATGTTGTACATTCCCGTCATCTCCTTTATACAATTCCTTATCACTTGTATTATACACTAGGATCACATCCTTTTATAAGATTCTCATGTCTTAATATGTTATTAGTAATATGAGTGTATACCATGAATCCTACTAATGTTCCTATGGAGTTCATTAAGACATCATCAATTTCTGCAAATCTACCACAAAATAATTGTAATACTTCTATACTTAAACTAGTTATAAACCCTATTATAAAAACTTTCTTCCAACTATATATTAGTTTTTTAAATATACAAGGCAATAATACACCATAAGGTATAAATAATAAAAAGTTTAAAAATACCATCATTATGGACACATCTCTAAAAGGAATGAGATTTAAATTATAAAATCCACTCATAATATAGTCAAAATAAAACTTTATCCCTATTATTCCAGTTATTCTTAACAATACTATTGTATATACATTTAGTAATATTTCTGGAATAATTTGTTTTATTTCAAATTTTCTTCTTTTTTTAGTTAAATATAACCCTATTAGAATTATTAAATATATTATAGAGCCTACAAGTATACTTCTATTCAGTATACTTACACCCTCCCAAATATATTGAGTAATCATATCAGTTCCAACTCCCTCTATGTATTTTCCGAATCCATTTTTATATACTAATATAATAAAATACAATTCTTACATAATAGTTACTCTAATTCTTAAGGAATTCTTACAAAAAACTCATGGATAAATACCATGAGTTTTTCGTTAGTTTTATATTTGTTATATAAGCATAATTGTTTTTTGTGAAACATTAGTTTTTACTAAGCTTCTATTTCTCTTATTAAACTTACCATTTCTATAGCACCTACTGCACAGTCGAATCCTTTGTTTCCTGCTTTCGTTCCTGCGCGTTCTATTGCTTGTTCTATATTTTCTGTAGTTATAACTCCAAACATTACTGGTATATCACTATTTAATGATACATGAGAAATTCCTTTTGATACTTCGCTACATACATAATCATAATGCGTAGTATTTCCACGAATAACTGCCCCTAAGCATATTATAGCATCATACTTATTGCTTTTTGCCATTTTTGATGCTATTAGAGGTATTTCAAATGCTCCCGGTACCCATGCAACTTCTATATTGTCATCATCAACATCATGACGTTTTAGAGCATCAACTGCTCCTCCTAATAATTTAGATGTTATAAACTCATTGAAACGAGCTGCTACTATCCCTATTTTTATATCCTTTGATACTAATTTCCCTTCATATAATTTCATCTATTTTATCTCCTTTTATAATTTTAAACTAAACGAATTTTATTTTAAGCAACGGATTTGCCCGAAGCGGCAGCGAGAATATATCGTTGACGATATACTTCTCAATTTGGGCTATATGAGCGAAGCGAATTTTAATAATTTAAGATATGGCCCATTTTCTCTTGTTTTGTTTTTAAATAAAACAGATCATTTATAGTCGGATTCATTTGAATTGGTACTCTTTCTATAATTTCCATACCAAATCCAGATAGTCCATATAATTTTTCTGGATTATTTGTAAGAAGTCTTAAAGTCTTAGCTCCTAAGTCTCTTAATATTTGTGCTCCTATGAAATACTCTCTCATATCTCCCTCAAATCCCAGAGCTAAGTTAGCTTCTAAAGTGTCCATACCTTGATCTTGTAATTCATATGCTCTCAATTTATTTATAAGACCTATGCCACGACCCTCTTGTCTCATATAAAGAAGTATACCTCTTCCCTCTTCTTCTATTTGTCTCATCGCCGCCGAAAATTGTTGCCCACAATCACATCTTTGTGAACCAAAAGCATCACCTGTTAAACACTCAGAATGAACACGACATAATAGATTTTTACCATCACCTATATCACCTTTTACTAGAGCAACATGATGCTCTCCATTTAATTTATTTATGTAGCCATATGCTCTAAACTCTCCATATGAAGTAGGCATTTTTGTATTAGCTACACATTCAACAAGATTATCATGTTTCTTTCTGTAATCTTGTAAATCTTTTATTGTTATAAATTTCAAGTTCCATTTCTTAGATAAGTCTATTAACTCTAATGTACGCATCATAGTTCCATCTTCCCTCATGATTTCACAACATAATCCACACTCTTTAAGTCCTGCTAACTTCATTAAATCAACTGTAGCTTCTGTATGACCATTACGTTCTAATACTCCATTTTTCTTTGATAAAAGTGGAAACATATGACCTGGTCTACGGAAGTCTTCTGGTTTAGAATTTTCATCCACGCATTTCATAGCTGTTATACTTCTTTCTTGTGCTGATATTCCTGTAGTTGTATCTATATGATCTATAGAAACTGTAAAAGCAGTACTATGATTATCTGTATTGTTAGATACCATTTGTGTAAGTTGTAATTTTTCACAAATCTCTTTACTCATAGGCATACATATTAGCCCCTTCGCATATGTTGCCATAAAGTTCACATTTTCTGTTGTAGCAAACTCAGCTGCACATATAAAGTCTCCTTCATTCTCTCTATCTTCATCATCTGTAACAATTATTATTTTTCCTTCTCTAAGATCTTGTAAAGCTTCTTCGATAGTATTAAATTTAAACATTTTTCTCCCTCCTAAAACCCATTTTTTATTAAAAAATCCATAGTTATATTGCTTTCAACTTTTTTATTTTTTTCACAAGTTATTAACTTTTCCACATACTTTCCGATGACATCATTCTCGATATTCACAATATCCCCAACCGACCTGTGGGAAAGTATAGTTTCCTGCACTGTGTGCGGAATAATAGATATACTAAAATCATTTACTGCAACTTTTGCTATTGTAAGACTTATTCCATCTATGGCAATTGAGCCTTTTTCTACTATATATTTCATTAAATTACCCTTCACTGCAATGGTATACCAAATTGAATTATCATCTTTTTCTATTTTTATTATTTTTCCTATGCCATCAATATGGCCTGATACAATATGGCCTCCAAATCTTCCATTGGCAGATATCGCCCTTTCTAAATTAACACTGCTTCCATTTTTCAATTGTCCCAATGAAGATCTACTTATAGTTTCATTCATTACATCTGCTGTAAAAGTATTATTGCTAAATGTTGTTACAGTAAGACAAACACCATTGACAGAAATACTATCCCCTATATTAATATCTTCAAATATTTTATTCCCTTCTATAGTAAGCACCGATGATTTAACATTCTTTTTTACATTTTGTATTTTTCCTATTTCCTCAACTATACCTGTAAACACTTAGATATTACCTCACTTTCTATTAATATATCTTCATCTATTTTCGTTATTTTTGTATTATTTAAATAAAAAGATTCTTGCGGACAATCTACTCCTAATCCCAATACTGGCGATTTAGCATTTTTACCTCCAAATATTTTTGGACCAATATAAGTTTGAATTTTATTAACTATTCCACTCTGTAATGCAGACCAGTTTAAAGTTCCCCCACCTTCTAAAAGAACACTGTCAATCTTTTCTTGACCAAGTATATGCATTAATTCCTTTAAATCAATGTGATTATCCTTTTTAGAAATAACTATAATCTTACAACTCTTATCTATGTATAACCTTTGTCTTTCTTTATCTGTATTACTTGTAGCTATTATTGTAGGTATTTCCTTTGCTGTATTTACTATTTTGCAATCAATAGGTGTTCTTAAATTAGTATCACATATTATTCTTGTAGGGTTTTTGGCATTTTTTAATCTACAGTTAAGCATTGGATCATCTAATAATACCGTTCCTACACCAACCATAATTCCACTGTATTTATGCCTTTCCTCATGCACTTTTTTTCTAGAGGCTTCTCCTGTTATCCATTTTGATTTACCAGTATAAGTTGCTATCTTCCCATCCATAGTCATAGCATATTTCATTACTACATATGGCACCTTTGTTTTTATGTAATTAAAAAATACTTCATTAATATCATCACATTCTTCTTTTAATACTCCTTCTACAACTTCTATATTATTATTTTGAAGAATTTCTATCCCTTTTCCTGCAACCAATGGATTCGGATCTAATGACCCTATAACAACTTTACTTATACCACTTTCTATAATAACTTCTGTACAGGGTGGCGTTTTTCCATAGTGGCAACAAGGTTCTAATGTAACATACATGGTTGCTCCTTTAAGTGATTTTTTGCAATTCATAATAGCATTTCGTTCCGCATGGAACATTCCATAAGCTTGGTGATATCCCTCGCCTATTATTTCATTATCTTTTACAATAATAGCTCCAACCATAGGATTTGGATTTACAAATCCACATCCTTTTATGGCAAGTTCTAATGCAATTTTCATATATTGTTTATCAGTCATAGTTCACCTCCAATAAATCTCCCTCAAATATAAAAAGCCCTGAACAATATGTTCAAGGCAAGATTTCTATAAATTAATTAATCTAATAATAGATTATTCAACTTTAAATTAAAAAACTCTGAAATGATAAATTCATTTCAGAGCATATAATTCAAATCATGATACTTAAATTAGATTAATTCTATCTTCTTTCATCCAGACTTTACTGTCGGCTTCGGAATCTCACCGAATCATGCCATAATGGCTCGTGGGCTATAACCACCGGTAGGGAATTTCACCCTGCCCTGAAGATTTTATTCAATTAATACAATAGTACTTCAATATATTTATCATGTCAATTATATTTTATTTTACTTATAAATAAAATATTTAGAAAAATTACATTTTCTATGTTTTAATTTGGAATTTTATGGTATAAATATAGTATAAAGAAAATAATTATCAATTAGATAAATTAAATACTTCAAATTAAAGGGGAAATAATTATGGAATTAAAGGGAAGTAAAACCGAAAAAAATTTATTATCTGCTTTTGCTGGAGAAGCCCAAGCAAGAACCAAATATACTTACTATGCTTCTAAAGCAAAAAAAGAAGGCTATAATCAAATAGCCGCTATATTCGAAGAAACTGCAAATAACGAAAAAGAGCACGCTAAAATATGGTTCAAACTTTTACATGATGGTATATCTTCTACTCCAGAAAACTTAAAAGATGCTGCTGAAGGAGAAAATTACGAATGGACAGATATGTATCATACTTTTGCTAAAGAAGCTAAAGAAGAAGGCTTTGATAAAATAGCATATTTATTTGAATCTGTTGGAAAAATAGAAAAAGAGCACGAAGAAAGATATCGTAAACTTCTTGAAAACTTGGAAAATGGAACTATATTTGAAAAAGATGGTGAAGTTTATTGGCATTGCCAAAACTGCGGACATATACATAAAGGTAAGATAGCACCTGAAGTATGTCCTGTTTGTAATCATCCACAGTCATACTTCGAAGTTAGAGCAGAGAATTATAAATAAGTCAGTAATTTACATCAAATAAATAATCCCAATACCCAACACCCAATATAAGTTAAGCTAACAACTAATAGTTGTTAGCTTTTCTTTTTAATAATAAAAAAGATGCATTCCAACATAATGTTGAAATACATCTTGTATATACAATTTGAAAAATTTCCAATATTGAATAAAAACTATCTTTTTGAGAACTGAGGCGCTCTTCTTGCAGCTTTTAAACCATATTTCTTTCTTTCTTTCATTCTTGCATCTCTTGTTAAGAATCCAGCTTTCTTTAAGTCTCCTCTTAACTCAGCATCAGCTTTTAATAAAGCTCTTGATATACCATGTCTTATAGCTCCAGCTTGTCCAGTGAATCCTCCACCTTCAACTTTTACTATTACATCGTATTTATTTTCATTGCTTGTTAAAACTAATGGTTGTTTAACATCTCTTATTAATGTTTCGTAGTTGAAGTATTCTCCAACTGGTCTTCCATTAACTACTATATTTCCTTCACCTGCAACTAATCTAACTCTAGCTACAGAGCTTTTTCTTCTTCCTGTTCCGTAGAATTGAACTTTTTCCATGATAACTCCTCCTTTCACCTATTAATTCTATACGTTTAATTCAACTGGGTTTTGAGCTGCATGTGTATGTTCAGCACCTGCAAAAACTCTTAATCTAGTCATCATTCTGCTTCTTAATTTATTTTTTGGTAACATTCCGCTAACTGCATGTGCTACTACTTCTTCTGGTTTCTTATCCATCATTTCTCTGTAAGTTATTTCTTTTAATCCACCTACATAACCAGTGTGGTATCTATATAATTTTTGATCTAATTTCTTTCCTGTTAAAACTACTTTTGCTGCGTTTACAACAACAACAAAATCTCCACCGTCTACGTGTGGTGTAAATGTTGGTTTATGCTTTCCTCTTAATATAGTTGCTATTTCTGTAGCAAGACGACCTAATGTTTTTCCTTCAGCATCAACTACGTACCAGTTTCTTTGTACGTCAGCTGGTTTAGCTATATAACTTTTCATGGTTGTCCCTCCTTAATTTTCATAATTTTTTTATCTACCGTATATATAAAGTCCGGGGCAATGTGGACTTACTAGCACACTCTTATTCATTTTAATACAATGACCCTGGTGTGTCAAGTTTAATAATGAACTTTTTTAAGAAATAATCCGTGTGCAGGCGCGGTATGACCTGCTTCTCCCCTATCTTGCGAAGCAATTATTTCTTCCATTGATTTATCTATTCTTCCTCTGCCTATATCCACCAATGTTCCTACTATTATTCTCACCATATTGTATAAAAATCCATTTCCTTCCACTTCTAAAACAATTAAGTCTCCACTCTCCTCAATTGTAATATTGTGTATAGTTCTAACTGTATCCTTTACCGATGAGCCAGAACTCATAAATCCTTTAAATTCATGTGTTCCAAGTAATGATTTAGCTTCTGAGTGCATTTTTTGTATATCAAGGTCATACCTAACATGATATGATGTATCCTTGTATAATGGGCTTCTATAAGGCTTATTATATATCAAATATCTATATATTTTCCCTGTTGCACTGTATCTAGAGTGAAAGTCCTCAGATACTTCTTGGCAGTCAATTATAGATATATCCTTTGGCAATTTTGCATTTAAAGCGTCAGGAATTCTATTAGCAGGTATGCTTGAACTTGTTTTAAAATTTGCAACTTGGCCTAAAGCATGAACACCAGCATCAGTTCTTCCAGAGCCTATAATATTTACTTTTTCTTTTGTTATTTCATAGATAGCATATTCTATTGTACCCTGTATACCAGAAGAGTTAGGTTGTTTTTGCCAACCACAATATCTAGTGCCATCATATTGTATAGTAAGTTTTAAATTTCTCATTTACTTCCTCATTTATATGAATTTAGTTACTATTATGATTGCCAAAAATACTACTTGTAAAACATATGCTGTATAATCAGCTTTTGTAATTTTAGCTTCTTTCATTTTAGTTCTATTATATCCACCTCTATAACATCTAGCTTCCATAGCCATAGCTAATTCATCAGCCCTTCTAAAAGCACTAACAAATAAAGGAACTAATAATGGTACTAAGTTTTTAGCCCTATTTATTATGTTGCTACTTTCAAAATCAGCACCTCTAGACATTTGAGCTTTCATAATCTTATCTGTTTCATCTAATAATGTAGGTATAAATCTAAGCGCTATCGTCATCATCATAGCCAACTCATGTACAGGCATACCTATCTTTTTAAAAGGACTTAACATTCTTTCTATACCATCTGTAAGTTGTATAGGTGAAGTTGTTAAAGTAAGCAAAGATGTGCCCACAACTAAAAATATCAACCTTATAGACATAAAAATAGCCTGTCTTATACCTTCTCTAGTCAGGGTTAAAAAACCAAACTTCCAAATTACCTCTCCAGGTAAAAAGAATATATTTATAACAAAAGTAAATAGAATTATCCATCTAAGCGGCTTAATTCCTTTTATAATGTATTTAAGAGGTATCTGAGACATTTTAATCACTGTAACTAAGACTAAAGCTACTAATAAATATGGCCAAAATTTATTTACTACAAATAAAGATACCATGAATACTATTGTTGCAACAAGCTTTGTTGTTGAATCTAACTTATGAATACAAGAATTTGCAGGATAATATTGACCTATGGTTATATCTTTTAACATTTCTTTCTTCCTTTCATAAAGTTTAGTATTTCGTCTTTTATTTCTTCTATTGTTAAGACATCAGTTTTTATATCAAAACCTTTATCCTTTAGTTTAATAGCTAATTCTAAAACTTGTGGTATATCTAACCCTATTTCCTTAAGTCTTGATGCATTACTATTGAAGATTTCTTTAGGTGTTCCCATAAATTCAATCTTACCATGATTCATAACTATTATTGTTTTAGCTATTTTAGCCATATCATCCATGCTATGAGAAGAAAGTATTATTGTCATATGACTTTCTTCATGTAATCTTTTTATTAAAGCAAAGATTTCATCTCTTCCTCCTGGATCTAATCCTGCTGTAGGCTCATCCAGTATTAGTAGTTCTGGCTTCATTGCTATAACACCAGCTATTGCTACTCTACGCTTTTGGCCACCAGATAAATCAAATGGTGATTTATCTTTATACTCATCATAATCAAGTCCTACAGCTTGCATAGATTCTTTTACTCTAATAGATATTTCTTCTTGACTTAGATTCAAATTAGAAGGTCCAAAAGCTATATCTTTTTCAACTGTTTCTTCAAAAAGTTGATATTCAGGATATTGAAACACTATTCCTACTCTTTTTCTAATTTCAGTTAAATTTTGATTTTCTCCAGTTATGTTGAAATCATTTATGAAAATCTCTCCTGATGATGGCTTTATAAGACCGTTTAAATGCTGTATAAGGGTAGATTTGCCTGAACCAGTATGGCCTATTAGACCAACAAAATCTCTATCTTTTATTTCAAATGATATATTATCTAATGCTTTACTAGCAAAAGGCATACCCTCATCATATATATAAGTTAAATTTTTTATAATAATTGACATAATTTCACCACCATCTCATCTACTGTTAATATATCATCACTAATTTCTATTCCTTCTTCTTTTAAAGAAGTGGCTAGTTCTGTCATATAAGGAACGTCTAATCCTATTTTTTTAAGCTTTTCTACGTTTCTAAACACTTCTTTTGGCGTTCCTTCTAATACTTTACGTCCTTTGTCCATAACTATAACTCTATCAGCTTCTACAGCTTCTTCCATATAATGAGTTATGTGTAATACTGTAATATTTTCTTCTTTATTAAGTTTTTCTATTACATTCATAACTTCTTTTCTTCCTGATGGATCAAGCATTGCTGTTGCTTCATCAAAAATTATACATTTTGGTCTCATAGCAATTATTCCCGCTATGGCAACCCTTTGTTTTTGACCTCCAGATAATAAGTGCGGTTGTCTATCTTTTAACTCTGTAATACCTACACTTTCAAGAGCCTCTTTTACTCTTTCTCTAATTACCTTTGGTTCTACACCCAAGTTTTCTGGACCAAATGCTACATCTTCTTCTACTATAGTTGCAACTATTTGATTATCTGGATTTTGGAATACCATACCTGCTGTTTGTCTTATATCCCATAGTTTTTCTTCATTTTTTGTATCATTTCCATCTATAAGAATATTACCTTCTGTTGGCATCAAAATAGCATTCAAGTTTTTAGATAAAGTTGATTTTCCCGAACCATTATGACCTATAATAGCTACAAATTCACCTTGCTTAACATTCAAACTTAAATTATCTATGGCTTTAAAACTAGATTCTTCAGTTATGTATTCATATGAAATATTGTTAACCTTTATAATATTATTCATTTATTCTACTCCCTCTTTAAAGTAGTAATTTAAAATTTGTATCTTAATATTATATCACAGTTCTAATTAAAAAATAATTCCTTTGATTATATAATGTTCTTTTTATTAATATTATTTGCACAAAAAAAGATTAAGCCCATCAAACTTAATCTTTTTTTCATATATATTAACTATTTACTAAACTAATTCAATAAATGCCATTTCAGCTGCATCGCCTCTTCTTGGCCCTTTTTTGATTATTCTAGTGTATCCACCATTTCTCTCAGCATATTTTGGAGCTATATCAGTGAATAAGTTGTTTACTACTGTTTCATCCATAACGTAAGCTAAAACTTGTCTTCTAGCATGAAGATCTCCTCTTTTAGCAAGAGTTATCATCTTTTCAGCCATTCTACGAGTTTCTTTAGCTCTTGTTACTGTAGTTTCTATTCTACCACATCTTAGTAAGTCAGTTACTAAGTTTCTTAACATAAGGTTTCTGTGTGATGTCACACGTCCTAATTTACGGTAATTAGCCACGCCAATCCCTCCTTTGCTCGCTTATTCTTCGCTAGGTTTAAGTCCTAATCCTAATTCTTCAAGTTTTTGAATAACTTCTTCAAGTGATTTTTTACCAAGGTTTCTAACCTTCATCATATCATCCTCAGATTTATTAGCTAATTCTTCAACTGTGTTAATTCCCGCTCTCTTTAAACAGTTGTAAGATCTTACTGATAAATCAAGCTCTTCTATAGTCATCTCTAAAGCTTTTTCTTTTTGATCTTCTTCTTTTTCTACCATTATTTCAACATTGCTTACATGCTCAGTTAAGTCAATGAATAGATTTAAATGCTCAACTAATACTTTAGCTGCAAGAGATATACCCTCTTGAGGATTAATGCTTCCATTAGTCCAAACTTCAAGTGTTAATTTATCATAATCTGATTTTTGACCAACTCTAGTGTTTTCTACATGGTAGCTAACTTTTTGTACGGGAGTGTATATTGAGTCTACAGGTAAAACACCTATAGGCATATTTTCAGTTTTGTTTTCCTCGGCTGGAACATATCCTCTACCTTTATCGATGTTTATTTCCATATTAAATTTAGCATTATCGTCTAAAGTAGCGATAACTAAGTCTTTACTTAATATTTCAACATCTGGAGGACAGATTATATCTGCACCTGTTACAGTACATGGACCTTGAGCCTGTATTTTAAGAGTTCTACTTCCTTCACCATCTATAGTTGCTGAAAGTTCTTTTAAAGTTAATATTATTTCAGTAACATCTTCTTTAACTCCTGGTACTGTTGAGAATTCATGAAGAACACCATCTATTCTTATAGAATTTACTGCTACACCAGGTAAAGAAGATAATAATATTCTTCTAAGAGCATTTCCTATAGTAATTCCATATCCTCTTTCTAAAGGTTCAATGACAAACTTTCCATATCTATAATCTTCACCAAGTTCTACAATATCTACTTTTGGTTTTTCTATTTCTATCATGGATAAACCCTCCTTCAAATTTATTAATCCACTGAGGGTAAACACCTCTAAAGATAAACTTTAGAAGATGCTTATTATTTAGAATAAAGCTCTATGATTAAGTGTTCAGCTATTTCAAGATCTATATCTTCTCTTCCTGGAAGAGCAGTTACAGTTGCAGTCATATTTTCTACGCTTGCATCTATCCATCTTGGAGCTACTTTTGTATTTGCTTCTACTATACCTTTGAATTTAGCAGATGATTTAGAAGTTTCTTTAACTGCTATAACATCTCCAACTTTTACAGTTATTGAAGGTATATCTACTTTTTTACCGTTTAAAGTAAAATGTGCATGAGTTATTAATTGTCTAGCTTCTTTTCTAGAGTTAGCTAATCCCATTCTGTAAACAACATTATCTAATCTTCTTTCTAATAAGCTTAATAAGTTTTCACCAGTTTTACCAGTCATTTTCTCAGCACGTTCGTACATGTTTCTGAATTGAGTTTCTAAAACTCCGTATATTCTCTTAACTTTTTGTTTTTCTCTTAATTGTAATCCATAGTTAGAAACTTTCTTTCTTCCTTGGCCATGTTGACCTGGAGC
>OKWN01000532.1_pt1 | contig 15938 bp, 18 predicted proteins | sample 1607151 | NCBI WGS metagenome assembly OKWN01 (sample SAMN07501046, study PRJEB24779) | human gut metagenome | isolation source: stool | host: human infant | place: USA: Pittsburgh, PA | reverse complement strand
GCCCGGTGGCAGGATATAAAGAACGCCCTGGCAACGGTGGCGTCCTGGTTCCTCACTATGTTTACCAACGCCTATACCAACGTGAAAAACGTTTTTGCCTTAATCGGCCAGTGGTTCGGCGCCCGGTGGCAGGATATAAAGAACGCCCTGGCAACGGTGGCGTCCTGGTTCCTCACTATGTTTACCAACGCCTACACCAATGTAAAAAATGTTTTCTCTGCAATCGGTTCCTGGTTCGGTGCAAGGTGGACGGAAATAAAAACAGCCCTTTCCGCCGTCCCGTCATGGTTCGGTACGCAGTTTCAAAACGCATGGACGAATATTAAAAACGCCTTTGCCAATGTGACTTCTTTCTTTTCCGGTTTGTGGGAAAAAATCAAAGGCTGTTTTGTAAATGTGGGCGTGAAAATCGGTTCGGCGGTTGGGGACGCTTTTAAATCAGCAATAAACAGTTGCCTTTCTACCATAGAGGGCGTTGTAAATAAGTTTATCGGAATGATAAACGGCGTTATTGATGTCATCAACGAGATACCGGGCGTTTCCCTGGGCAAGATAGGCACGCTTTCCTTGCCGAGACTGGCAAAGGGCGGCGTATTGAAAGAGGGAACCGCCATGGTAGCGGAAGCAGGACCGGAACTTCTTAGCATGGTAAACGGAAAGGCAGTTGTAACGCCGCTTTCCGGCAGTGCAAAGAACCAGGCCATGGAAAACGCAGGAAAAGGCGGCGGCGGGTATGTTCAGAATGTGAACATCACAAGCCCCAAGGCATTAAGCCCGTATGAGATAGCGAGACAGACCAGGTTACAGACAAGAAGCATGATTTTGGCAGTACAAAGGGGGTAAGGGGAAATGTCAGACATTAAAGTGGTTTGCACCAGTGACAAAAACGTGTCCCTTACCTTTACCTGGGGCGATTTTACACCGTTCCACCTGGTAGACATTGAGGGAATTTACGGCATTGAAAGCAACGTGGTAACGAGTGAGAACACGACCACGGACGGCAGCACCTACCAGGGAGCCACCGCAAAGGAAAGAAACATTGTCATTACCGTGGAAATGGACGGAAATTATAAAGAAAACCGTAACCTTTTATACCGCACATTCCCCATAAAACGGACGGGAACAATGCAGTACATAGAGGACGGAGAAGCCAAGGCCATAGAATATGAGGTTGAAAGCGTCATACCGGGAGCCACAACGGGCGTGGTGCGTGATTATACCATTTCCCTTAAATGCACGGACCCGTATTTTAAGGACCTGGCAGACATTGAAGTGGTTATGGCGTCATGGGTAAGTGACTTCTATTTTCCGGCGTGCTTCCCGGAAGAGGGCCGCATATTTGGACACCGTGAAGCGGATTTGGTAAAGGAAATTGAAAACGAGAGCGGAGCGGACAACATAGGTATTGTGGTTATATTCCGGGCAGACGGAGCCGTGAAGAACCCGGCCATTTACCACACGGAAAGCGGAGAATTTACCAAGGTTGGATATTTGGACAATGATTTTATCATGTCATCCGGTCAGTATGTGATTATAAATACCTACACCGGGAAGAAAAACGCCTACCTTTTGGACGGCGTGACCCAGGCGGAGATTGAGAACCACAAAGACAATTACGGGGTCATTGACTGGGACACCGTTATTGAAAAATACGGGACGGTAATAAACGAATATCTGGACGAGGACGGGGAATTTATCCAGTTGCAGGACGGAACCAACACATTGACATACACGGCGGACGAGGGCACCAATTACCTTTCCGTGTCGGTATATTACAGAATTTCATATTTGGGGGTGTGATTATGGAAATACACGTTTATGACCGGAACCTTAGACGCCTGGGGCATATCGAAAATCACACGTCTTTGCAGTGGCACCGAAAATATTACGAATGTGGCACGTTTGAGTTACATTGTCCGGTAACGGCGGAAAATTTACGGCTATTGCAACCGGGGAACATTATAACCAAGGGGGACAACAAGCAGGAAGCCGCCGTGATACGTGGGGACCAGGCGGAAGAGGAAAGCACCCTGGTAAATGAGATTACCAGGAACGGGTTTTTTCTTCCCGTCTACCTGGGGGACCGGTTGACGGGTCCGCAGTTTAATTTTAACGGAACCGTGGAAGCGGCCATGCACTACATGATTGGACGTATGGAGAAAATACCGCTTTTACAGATAGGAGCCACGACCGGGGACACCACAAAAGTGCAATTCCAGGCAACTTATAAGAATGTCCTGGAATACTTCACGAAGTTGGCGAAGTTTGCAGAAATAGGTTTCCGTATCGTGCCGGACTTCAAAAAAAAGACCATGACCTTTGAAACCTACAAAGGCGTGGACCGTACCCAGGCACAAGGGGAAAATCCCAGGGTCATATTTTCGGAGAGTTACGACAATTTGAACCAGGCAAAACATAATTACAGTGACGCAACCTATAAGACCAAGGTAATTGTGGGCGGAGCCGGGGACGGCCTGGCCCGTATCTTTGTAACCGTGGGCGGCGGAACCGGATTTGATTTACGGGAAGTGTTTTTGGACGCCAAGGACATAAACAAAGAAGCACTTACGGACGCCGAGTATTTGGAAGCCCTTAAAACCAGGGGGCAGGAGTTTCTTAACGAAAACAAGATATTTGAAAACTTTGAAGCGGAAGCGGAAGCAGATGTAAATTTTACCTACGGAAAAGACTATGACCTGGGGGACGTTGTGACCGTAAAGAAGAAAAAGTGGAACACCGCACAGAACCTTAGAATTACGGAACTTTGCGAGGTTTACGAATATGGGGGCATGTATGTGGTGCCTACTTTTGGGGACGCCCTACCCACAACAATAAAATGGGACGAATAGAGGAAAGGAGAGGAAAAAGACCATGGCAGTAAGAGGATTTTTTTACAATGCTACCGACCTAAACGATAAAGAGCATATGTATAACGGCCAGGACATGAACGAGGACAAAGCCCCGTTCTATAAAGAGGGCGTTGCATACGGTCATTTGCAAGTGACGGCACCGGGCGGCACCATGGAAGTGACGGTGGACGGCGGAACCCGGACCGGGTACGCATATATCAATTTACATACTATCCACAATACCGCACCGTTGACCCTTACATTGAGCCAGGCAAGCGGAACACTTCCAAGGATTGACCGCATTGTATTAAGGAATGACGAAACTGAAAGAAAGCCGAGTATTTACGTCTTAGAGGGTGCTTTTTCAAGCAATCCGCAGGCCCCGGAACTGGTAAACAATGATGTTATCCAGGAAAAGAGCCTGGCCCGTGTCTATGTGGCTGCCGGAGCGGTTGAGATTACCCAGGCAGACATTACAGACGAAAGGCCGGACAAGACGGTTTGCGGCTTTATCGGTTCACAGTTTGAAGAACTGGACTTTTCCCAGTGGTCCGCCCAGTTTAACAAATGGTTTTCAAGCGAGAAAAAAGCGGTGGAAAAAGACCATGCCGCTTTCATCAAAGAATACACCACTATGGTGCAGCAGTTTCAGACGGAGCGGACGGCACAGTGGGACGAATGGTTTGCGGCAAAGCAGGAGCAGCTTGCCGGAGACGTGGCCGGAAAATTGCAGTTGCAGATTGACGGATTAAGAACCAAGGTTCACAACATGGCCCACAAAGTCAATGTTGCCTACTTATTGGAAACAATCCAGGCGGCGGTCACGGTAACACTCACGAACATTACAACGGGAACGGTGCAGACGGCGGCAATTACAGAAAGCGGAATAGGCTTTTACATCACGGAAGCCGGGGACTATACCCTGGAAACCGATATGGAAAGCGTTATGGTAACGCCAAAGCGGCTTTCCATAGATTATATGGACCTTATGCACACAACCACGGTTTCCTTGCGTGAGGGCACCAATATGGCCTATATCGGCAATTACATGGGAACTTATTTATTAAAAGAAAGCGAGGTATAACACATGAAAGGATTTCCTAAAGTAATCAAAACCAAGTCCGACCTGGTAAACACCTTTAAACTGGTGCAGAAAAAGAGACTAAAAAAGGAAGATTGGTTGGCAGCAGTTGAAAAACTGGAAAATCAGAACTGGATTATGTGCCCGGTCATTGAACTGTCAGAGGACAGAAAGACGGTAAAAATTATGTTTTGTGCAGAGGTGGCAGCAGGGCAGAAAATCAAGAATGGAGCCGTTTACCCTACCGTCCAGGACGTTGAAACGGTGGAAGTGGAGAAAGATACCACCGAAGCGGAAAACGCCGCCACAGAGGGCCAGGAAGCCGCCACAGAGGGCAACACGGCAGCAGGGCAGGGCAACACAATTTCTTTTACGGTGCTTACCCTTTCAAAAGCCGTAAACATTGGCACGGTATCAATCGGCATTCCGGCGGCGGTTACGTTCTATGACCGTATGGGTATCACGGAAGAGGAAGTGGAAGAAATGAAAGGAGCGTTGGCATAATGAGCAGACTTTTTATTTATGACGAGAATATGACGGACGAGCGGGCCAAAATCACGGTTGCCAAAATGGCGGCCATTTCCGACATTGTGGCACCGGAAAAAGAGTATATCCAGTACAGTGCCCAGGGAGCCGTTACAATTATGGCCGGGTGCGTCATTGCGGTAGGAGAAAACGCAGTATTTAAGACGGCGGAAACGGCACTTACCAAAGCCAATTTGGACCAGGAAAGCGATTTTGTACATGGTTCGGACTATTACATTTACATTTGTGACCCTGGGACGGACACCCAGGACGAACTTTATTTGATTTCCTTAAATTCTTCCTGGCCGGACGGGGACGCCTGGGACGATACCAATACCCGTAAAATCGGCGGTTTCCATTATGGCCGTGTAAGAAATACGGACGATTACGGGCGTGCGGTCAATGCGTCCGGGTCCGTAAGGGGCAGCGGTTGGGAGAGTAACACCCGTGTGGATATTCTGCCAAACAGTGTATGGACCACAAAGCACCGTCCGAAATGCGACCCGTCCGGTATGGTGTACCTGGGGAACGCATTATGGGGAGACATTTACCTTTCCAGTGATGACGGGGCCAATGGTTTACAATCCGTGTACGGCGGCACGCCGATAACCGGAACCGAGGGCCTTAACTGGTATATCGCAGGAGAACGGGCCAGACGTGTAGGGAAACGCTTGCCGGATTACATGGAATTTACCGTGGCAGCAGACGGAAGCCCCCAGGGTCTTGACGCTTCCAACACAAACGGACACACAGCCACCACAAACAAGGCAAGAACCGCAGTTGGAAAGATTGCCAACGCCGTGAGTGCGTTTAATATATGTGACCTGGTGGGGAATGTGTGGAAATGGCTGAATGAACTTATGCACGACCCAACGGCGGCAAGTGCGGCCTGGTATGATGTTTTCAGCGGTTACGGCCAGGCGTATATGTATTCAAGCACTGGCTTGCACGCCCTCATTGGCGGCGGCAATTGGGTCGACGGCGTGCGTTGCGGTTCACGGGCCGTCTATTGCGGCCATTGCCCGTGGGGCGTGAACACGTACATTGGCGTGTGGTGCGTGTGTGACAGTCTGTAATCCCGTAGGGGTGGGCGAAAGCCCAACCCCTACAACGAAGAGGAAAAGAAGTAATGGCAGAGGAAAAAGAACCGGAACAAATAGACGCCTACATGGGCACTATGGAATTGTACCAAAAAATTTATGATTTTCTTTTATACATTTACCCTATCCTGGCCCAGTTTCCGAAATTTGAAAAGTTTGCATTGCAGACGCAGATTAAGACGGCAATATTTGAAATGCTAAAGGACGTAATCCGTTTCAAGAAAACGGGTACGAAAAGCCATATTTATGCGGCGGACGTGGAATTGCAGCAGATTAAAACATTGATACGTCTATCATACGATTTGCAGTATAAAGCAATAAGCAAGCACCGCTATGAGGTCATCAGCCGCCACACCAGGGCAATAGGCGGCACCATGAACGGCGTCATTGAAGCGGTAAAGGCCGGAACCTGGAAGCCGGACAAGTAAATGATTTGGGGAAACTGTTAATTCGCGCCGGGCCTTTCCTGGCTTGCACGCCCTCATTGGCGGCGGCAATTGGAACAACGGCGTGCATTGCGGTTCACGGGCCGTCAATTGCAACAATTACCCGTGGAACGTGAACACGAACATTGGCGTGTGGTGCGTGTGTGACTAATCGGCATTTTCAGACACAGAAGCCCCTAAAAAGGCCACTGGCAAAGATTTATCAATCTATCTTTATGATAAGTCAGACGGTTTTCCCGTTCCGGCGTTTGTCCGGACAAATTAACAAAGGCACCGCCGTTTGAGTAAAAATTATTTGAAAATTGGTAGGGCAAAAAATGAAAACAGTTAAAGGATTACATGAGAAAATGTACACCTTTGACAATGCCAATATCTCATTCCACAAAGCCGCAGAAAACAAGCGGTTCCATAAAGAGGTATTGGCTTTTTCTATGTCAAAGGAAGATGAACTATTGAGGGCGTGCGAGGAAGTGGAAACACTCACATATTCCCAGGGACCTTATACCGTGTTCAAAGTGTGGGAGCCAAAAGAGCGGCTTATCATGGCCTTACCATTTTATGACAGAGTGGTGCAGCACATGATTGTAAACGCAATCGGACCGGTATTTGAAGAAAGGTTTTATTGCCATTCTTATGCTTGCCGTGAGGGGAAAGGTATGCACGCCGCAAGCAATCAGTTATACAAATGGCTTTATGAACTTATGGTTGTGCAGGGGCTACGGATATACGCCTTTAAAGGGGATATAAGTAAATACTTTGCGCCTATACCGCATGACGGCCTAAAAGATGAAAACAGACGGTACATAGGGGACAAGAAAGCCCTTTACCTTATGGATAACATCATAGACAGAAACGGCATATTGCCGGACGGCGTGGGCATACCCGTGGGAAACCTTACAAGCCAGTTATTTGCCAATGTGTACGGCAACCGCCTGGATAAATTCATAAAACACACCTTGCACATTAAATATTACGTCCGGTATATGGACGATTTTATAATTCTTTCCCCGGATTTAAACCAGTTAAAGGAATGGGAAAAGCGGATTGAAGAATTTTTGGAAGAGGAAATGAAATTGCACATAAACCCTAAAAGCACCATTCTATACGCCGGAAACGGCGTGGACTTTTGCGGATATATCCACCACCCAACATATAGGAAAGTGCGTAAGGGGTCCGTCCGGCGGCTGAAAAAGGACGTAAAGCACCTAAAGGCCGGGGAACTGGACCGGGAAACCTTTAACCGGAAATATCAAAGTCGCCTGGGGCACATGGGGCACGCCGACACCTACCACGTAACAAAGGCCATTGAGTACGATTTACTGTTTTGGGAATTTGAACAGACCCAAAGCGGCCTTTTGGTTCCGGTGTAAGTGGGTCAGAATTTCAACGCCATGGGGCGTATGATAAGCCCATGGACATTTAAGGAAAGGAAGATAAAGGAATGGATTTACAGACACTTATTATTGCAATGAGTATTCCGAGCGGCGTAACCGCTTTCTGTTTTTGGGTGATTGAACAGAAAATAAAAAAGCAGCAGACGGAAGCGGAAGAAAAAGAAAAAATCCGTGAAAAAAACGAGGTCCTTATCATAAAAAGCGTCATGGCGTCTATTGCCCTGGGGGAAGCGGCGGCCACGGCCTTAAAGAATGGACACGCCAACGGAGAGACAGAAGCCGCCCTGGAATATGCCCGTAAGATTAAGCATGAACAAAAGGACTTCTTGACGGAGCAGGGCATAAAAGGGATTTACGAATAATCAGAACCAACAAGCCAAGCGGCTTTTGGAAATATAAGAAAGGAGAAAAGACCACATGAAAAACATTAACTGGACCAGGAAATTGACAAGCCGGAAAATGTGGACGGCGGTAGCGTCCTTTGTTTCCATGATGATTGTAGCCACCGGGGGAGCAGAGAACACCGCCACCCAGGTAACGGCCCTTATCATGGCCGGGGCGTCCGTGGTGGCCTACATCATTGGCGAGGGTTTGACAGACGCCGCCAACGTGGAAACCGAAGCGGAAGTGACAACGGAAGAGGAAGTGTAAACCATGGACAAGCAGGAGTTTATTAAAAGGATTGCCGGGTGCGTGCAGAAATACGCCCCGGCATACGGGATTTTGGTACATAGTCCGATTATAGCCCAGGCGATACTTGAAAGCGGTTGGGGAGAAAGCCGCCTGGCCGCCGTGTATCACAATTACTTTGGGCTGAAATGTGGGACAAAATGGACCGGGAAAAGCGTAAACCTTTCCACCATGGAAGAATATACACCGGGGACCCTTACGCAAATTAAGGACAATTTCCGGGTGTATGACAACATGGAAGAGGGGGTAAAAGGCTATTTTGAGTTTATCCAGTTGTCCAGGTATCAGAATTTACGGGGCATTACAGACCCGGAAACGTACCTTAAAACCATTAAGGCGGACGGGTACGCAACCAGTAGCAAGTATGTGGACAATACCATGAGGATTGTTACACAGTACGATTTGCAGCAGTATGATGTGAAAGGAGCCGGAAGCATGGCGAAATTGGCAAGTGCAGTATTAGCCCAGGCAAGGGCGTGGATTGGCAGAAATGAAGCGGACGGCACCCACAAGGGCATTATTGACGTGTACAACGGCCATAAACCATTGGCGAGGGGTTACAAAGTCAAATATACAGACGCCTGGTGTGCCACCTTTGTTTCTGCCGTGGCTATCAAGTGCGGTTTAACTGGCATTATACCGACAGAGTGCGGTTGCGGCCAGATGATTGCATTATTCAAGAACCTGGGGGAATGGCAGGAAAGCGACAGCAGGACGCCAAGCCCTGGGGACATTATTTTTTATGATTGGGACGATACCGGGGCCGGGGATTGTACCGGGTGGCCGGACCATGTGGGCATTGTTGAGAGCGTGAGCGGCGGAAAGATTACAGTTATTGAGGGCAATAAAAACAATGCCGTAGGCCGCAGGACATTGGCCGTAAATGGCCGCTATATCCGTGGTTATGGCGTGCCGAAGTATGACAAGGAAGCCACCGGGAGCGGGTCCCAGGCAACAAAGAGCGTGGCCGCAGTAGCCAAGGAAGTAATTGCCGGGAAATGGGGCAACGGAGAGGACAGAAAGAACCGTCTTACCGCCGCCGGGTACAATTACAAAGCCGTCCAGGACCAGGTAAATGCCTTACTGAAAGGCACCGCCGCCGCAACAAAGAGCGTGGCCGCAGTAGCCAAAGAAGTAATTGCCGGGAAATGGGGCAACGGGAAAGAGAGAAAGAACCGCCTGGAAGCCGCAGGGTATAATTACAATGAGGTCCAGGCAAAAGTCAACGCTATGTTGAGATAGTAACTATCAATACCGCCTTTTGGAATACGTCCGCCAGGGACGTGCAAGGAATTTAATATGTCACGGAGAAAGGACACGTCAATAAAAGGCGTGTCCTTTTGTCTAATGTATTTCCAGTAATTCGTCATAAGTTGTTTGAAGAACATCACGAATACCTTTTAATTGGCTCAACTGTATATGTTGTATTCCCCTTTCGATTTTTACCAATGCTTCACGGGTTATGTCTATATCAAGTAATTGTAAATCACGGACAAGAGCGGTTTGCCCTATATTGCGTGATTTTCTTATTCTTCTTATATTTTGGCCTATGGTATTTCCGGTATCGTCTTTTATTTTGACTTGTAACATTGCGGCCCCTTTCTGGACTAATATTAGTCCTTTTTTCTTTATTTTACGGGGAAGTATGTGTTATAATGGGACTAATACAAGTCCACTATTGAATTACATAATGGGGACGCAGTATAAAACCAACAAAAGGAGATTGGAAAATGGGACTTTTCGGAAAGAAAAAAGAAGCGAAAGAACAAAAGCCGATTGAAGAGGTAATGGCTCAAAATGTATTTGGAAAAACATTATTGCCTGGGGAAAAGATTGATTATTGTATTCAAGGAAAAGGCCAGGCGGAAAAGTTGGTTTTTTCAACGGCAGTTTTGGCGGTAACTGAAAAAAGGTGCCTATATTTTGAGCAGGACGGGAGCCAATCAAAAACGGAAACGCTCATGTATGACAAAATCGTTGCCATATCCCAAAATACGGGATTTGAAAAGAAAATGGGAAATTATATTGGCGTAACCATTACCACGGCGGACGGAAAAGACAGAGTGGTAAGGTGCGTAAACAATGAAGCAAACCAGGCAAAAGTCAACGAAATTATTTTCGTGATAGAGAGCAGAAGATAAAAACAACCCTCAATACGAAGCGGAAAGCAGCCACACATTGAGGGATTTTTATAAAAATAAAAATATGTCGTAATATGTATTGACATATGCCGACATATGTTATATAATAAAGACAGTTAAGAGAGATACTTAACGAATACATGGGCAAGCATAGAAAGGAGATAACATGAGCGAGAACATGACAGACAAGCAAATGGAAGTAATCCTTAACCTGGTAGCCGATAAATTCAGTAATTGCAAGAACATGGAAGAGGTTGCCAAAGCGGTGCAGGAAGTCAGAGACATGGCAAAAAAAGAAAAGCCTAACGAATAGGCTTTAGGGATACAGAAAGGGCGGTGGACTTGCCAAAGCCGCCCAAACTGTAAAATTATTATAAATCATTTGGCAAGAGAAAGGAAGAGGGAATTTGCCGAAATAGGAAGAGAGGTTGGAAAATGCCAAGAACTAAAACTGGAGAATTTAATCAAATTGCATACCAAACCGAGTTTAACAAACGGAATTATGACCGCATAGAAATAAAGGTGCCAAAGGGTAGAAAAGCAGTAATAGTAGCGGCAGCAACGGCAGCAGGGCAGAGCGTAACCGAATTTATCAGCCAGGCCATTGACGAAAAAATGGGGAGCGGTGGACAGTAGAGCCACCGGGAAAGGATAAGAAATAGAAAAAACCGCCAGGGCGGCAGAAAGAGCCGCCCGGCAATTAAAACGGCCACGCCGACCATGGGCGGCGTGAGGGTCCGAAGCCCCTAAAAACAGTTGACGGGTTGCAATGGTGGGCATTGTGGTGTTGGTTGACAAGTTTCTGCCAGGGTTTAATGTGAACCGGGCGGCGTGTAGCAGAACAGGCAAACAGACGGCACGCCTGGGCGGTGGGCAATCGTCCTAACCAAAATAAAAGTTGGGAGCCTGGACCCCACAATGTCCACATCATTGTAAATAGAAAAAGTATAACGCACCGGGCACAATATGAATTACGATTACCATAGGAATTACTTGCCGGGAAGCGATAAAACAACGGCACGGACTTTTTCGTGCCCGTTTTATCACAAGAGAGGTAATTTCATGGGAAAATTATTTAAACATTTGAGCCAAAACGATAGAATTAAAATGGAAACTATGTTAAATTCCGGCCATAAAGTAGTAGAGGTTGCGGAATATTTGCACGTTCATAGAAGCACTATTTATAGGGAAATAAAGAGGGGAGAATATACCCACAGAAATAGCGATTACACCGAGGAAACAAGGTATAGCAGCGATTTGGGACAAAAGAACCATGATTGGAACGCCCAGGGAAAAGGGCGGAATATAAAAATAGGAAATGACCGCCCACTTGCGGAGTATATAGAGGGGAAAATAATAGAAGATAAATATAGCCCGGAAGCGGCATTGGCGGCGGCAGCAGAAAGCGGTATAGAGTTTACTACTTCTATCAGCGTAAGAACATTATACCGATACATTGACAAGGGAATTTTCCTTAAACTCACAAACAAAGATTTGCCAGTAAAGGGAAAAAGGAAAAAGCACAATAAAAGGGTTAAAGTGCAAAAAAGAGCGTCCGCAGGGGAAAGCATAGAAAACCGCCCGGACGAAGTAAAGGACCGGGAAATTTTTGGACACTGGGAAATGGACACGGTAAAGGGCAAACAAGGGGTAACAAAGTCGTGTATGCTTGTGCTTACGGAGAGAAAAACAAGAGATGAAATAATAGTGAAGTTGCCGGACCAAAAGGCGGCCAGTGTAGTAGAAGTCATTGACCGATTAGAAAGGAAATGGGGCGATATGTTCACAAAGGTATTTAGAAGCATTACCGTAGATAACGGCGTGGAGTTTTCAGACTATGAGGGGTTGGAACGGTCTGTATTACATGAGGGAGAAAAGCGGACATTTGCCTTTTATTGCCACCCTTATAGCAGTTGGGAGAGGGGCAGCAATGAAAACAATAACCGCCTTATCCGCCGACACATACCGAAAGGGGAAGATTTTGACGAGAAGCAGGACCGGGACATTGAATATATAGAAAACTGGATAAACAACTATCCAAGGGGGATTTTTGGTTTTAAGACATCCGCCCAACTCTTTGAAGAGGAAATAAGGAAACTGGCTTAGAAAAAAATTCAAAAACTTGTCGCAAAACTATTGACAAAATATAGCCTTTCGGGAGAGCGTAAAAAACAGTTGAAAACGCGGGGGGAGTATGCTATAATAGCTAAAGTTGTGAGTTGATTACCGTAGGAGGGAATTATTTTGGCAATTTTAAAGACGATTTTAACCGTTGTTTTCATACTGATTTGTTTGGCGTTGACAGTCATTATCTTATTACAGGAAGGAAAGTCCGCAGGACTCGGAGCGATCGCCGGAGCGGCAGATACGTACTGGGGAAGGAATAAGGGACGTTCCATGGAAGGCAGACTGGTGACGGGAACCAAGATTCTGGTTGCGCTGTTCATCATCATTGCCGCTGTATTGAATCTGGGAATCTTTTAGAAATGAGGCTGTCGCATCTGCGGCAGCTTTTTTGTTGTGGATAGGAAGGATATGAGAGAAGAACTTTTACAGGAACGAAAAAAAGCAATTTACGGACTGATCTGCGATGAACTTTATGTGCCGATGAAGGCGAAGGAGATCGCGGCAGTATTAAATGTGCCAAAGAGTGACAGAAGAGATCTCACGGAAGTGCTGGATGCGCTTGTGGCGGAGGGAAAAGTGGAAGTGTCATCAAAGGGCAAGTACATGAAGTCGGAAGGAAAATTCCTGACAGGCGTTTTTACCGCGCATCCGAGAGGATTTGGCTTTGTGACGGTCGAGGGGGAGGACGAGGATATTTTTATTCCGGAATCCCAGGTAAACGGTGCTTTTCACGGCGATACCGTGCAGGTGGCGCTGACACGCGCCGAGGGGCACGGACGGCGCAGAGAGGGGCAGATCACAAAGATTTTGACCCGCGGGGTCAGCCGGATCGTCTGTACCTATGAAAAAAGCAAGACATTCGGGTTCGCAGTGCCGGACAATCCGAGATTTGGACAGGATATTTTTATCCCGCAGGAGCGCTCCAAAGGGGCGGTGAGCGGACATAAGGTCGTGGTGGAACTGACGGACTTCGGCGGCAATGGAAAAAAGCCGGAGGGAAAGGTCGTAGAGATTCTGGGACATGTGAACGACCCGGGGACGGATATTCTCTCGATCGTGCGTGGCTATGATCTGCCGACCGAGTTCCCGGAGAAGATCATGAATCAGGTGGAGCGCGTGGCAGGCGAGGTCAGCACGGCGGATATGGCAGGCCGCATGGATCTGCGGGACTGGCAGACGGTGACGATCGACGGAGAGGATGCCAAGGATTTGGACGATGCCATCACCCTGACGAAGGAGGGGGATGTCTACCGTCTGGGCGTTCATATTGCAGATGTCACGAATTATGTGCAGGAGCGCAGCGCCCTTGACGTGGAGGCGCTAAAGCGCGGCACATCGGTCTATCTTGTCGACCGTGTGATCCCGATGCTTCCGCATGCGCTTTCCAACGGTATCTGTTCGCTGAACGCCGGGGAGAACCGGCTGGCATTAAGCTGTATCATGACCGTGGATGCGAAGGGAAATGTGATCGATCACGTGATTGCGGAGACAGTCATTAAGGTCGACCGCCGCATGAGTTACACCAGTGTCAAAAAGATCCTGGAGGATCACGATGAGGCGGAGATCCGCGAGTATGAGGAGCTTGTGCCAATGTTTGAGAGGATGCGGGATCTGGCGGCGATTCTCCGCAAAAAGAGGATGAAGCGGGGATCGATTGATTTTGACTTCCCGGAGACGAAGATCATTCTGGACGCGCAGGGACGTCCGGTGGAGATCAAGCCGTACGAGCGCAATGTTGCGACGAAGATTATCGAAGATTTCATGCTGCTTGCCAACGAGACGGTGGCGCAGGATTACTTCTGGCAGGAACTACCGTTTGTGTACCGTACCCACGAGAACCCGGATACGGAGAAGATCCACAAGCTGGCAACGTTTATCAATAATTTCGGCTATTCCATTCATATCGGACAGGATGAGGTACACCCGAAGGAACTCCAGAAGCTGCTGCTTCGGATTGACGGGACGCCGGAGGAGGCATTAATCAGCCGGCTGACACTCCGCTCGATGAAGCAGGCAAAATACAGCACCGTAAATACCGGGCATTTCGGACTGGCAACTTCCTATTACTGCCATTTTACCTCGCCGATCCGCCGTTATCCGGATCTGCAGATTCACCGGATCATCAAGGACAATCTGCGCGGAAGAATGAATGCGAAGCGCATCGAGCATTATGAGAAGATCCTGCCGGAGGTGGCAAAGCATTCCAGCGAGATGGAGCGCCGGGCGGATGAGGCAGAGCGCGAATGTGACAAGTTAAAGAAAGTGCAGTACATGTCCGGACATCTGGGTGAAGAGTTCTGGGGTGTCATTTCGGGCGTGACCGAGTGGGGATTTTATGTCGAACTGCCGAATACCGTGGAGGGACTTGTGCATGTGACGACGCTGACGGACGATTATTTCCATTACAGTGAGAGTACCTACGAACTGATCGGGGAGACCACCGCAAAGCGTTATAAGCTTGGTCAGAAGGTAAAGGTTGTCGTGGCAGCGACAGATCCGTTTATGCGAACGATCGACTTTCGTGTCGTTACCGGAATAGAAGACGAAGAAAATGAAAAATTAAACCAGAAGTTTATTGCAGAATAAAAATTTGTGGGGTATACTGTAACAGCAGTGCAAAGGGAAAAGGCAGTGCAGACAGAGAGCGAAGGAGGATAGTCGGGATGGCAAAGATCGAGAAGAAGTTAATTGCAAACAACAAAAAAGCCTACCATGACTATTTTCTGGAGGAGCGGTTTGAGGCGGGTATTGAACTGCACGGGACGGAAGTGAAGTCCATGCGCATGGGCAAGTGCTCGATCAAGGAGGCGTTTGTGCGCATCGAGAACGGTGAAGTCATCGTTTACGGCATGCACGTCAGCCCTTATGAGAAGGGCAACATTTTCAACAAAGATCCGCTCCGCCCCAAGAAGCTTCTGATGCACAAGTCAGAGATCCGGAAGCTGACGGGAAAGCTTGCAGAGCAGGGCTACACGCTGGTTCCGGTGGAGGTATATCTGAAGGGAAGCCTCGTGAAGGTGGAGATTGCACTTGCCAAAGGTAAGAAGCTCTACGACAAGCGGCAGGACATTGCGAAGAAAGACATGCGCCGCGAGGCAGAGCGTGATTTCAAGGTAAAGAATCTGTATTAGATTTTTTATAAATAACAGGGGCCAGTAAAGGTTTCGACGGGGAATATGAAGCTGGAGAAGCGAGCCGCACGGGATGCGTCAAATTCCACAATTAAATTTAAACGCTGAAGATAATTTAGCATACGCTGCCTAATGGCAGCAGTCTGACCTAGAGCACTCACACTTTAGGACCCAGGCTTCGACGATGTGAGAAACGACACAGGCAAAGCTTTGAGCCTGCGGGCGTACCATGAAGCTACCAAAACCGTAAGGGTGTCTGTTCCCGGACGGCAGAGGGAATGTCAAAGGACAGACTAAGCTCGTAGAAGGACAGGGGATTATTCTTCGGACACGGGTTCGATTCCCGTCTGGTCCATCTTAAAAAGCGCCATGCAGGGCAATGTCATTAAGTTAAGAATTTTGACATAATTATAAAACACATCATATTTGCAATTGTTTGATAAATATGATGTGT
>OKWN01000530.1_pt1 | contig 16064 bp, 15 predicted proteins | sample 1607151 | NCBI WGS metagenome assembly OKWN01 (sample SAMN07501046, study PRJEB24779) | human gut metagenome | isolation source: stool | host: human infant | place: USA: Pittsburgh, PA | reverse complement strand
TGTACTTAATCCTCTTAAGTTAGTTATAACAAACTATCCTGAAAATCAAAGTGAAATGATAGAACTTGAAAATATAGCTAAAAACGAAGAAGCTGGTACAAGAGAAGTTCCATTTAGTAGAGAACTTTACATAGAAAGAGACGACTTTATGGAAGAACCAATACCAAAATACAGAAGATTCTTCCCAGGAAATGAAGTTAGATTAAAAGGTGCATACTTTGTTAAATGTACTGATGTTATAAAAGATGAAAATGGTAATGTAGTAGAAATCCATGGTACTTATGATCCAGAAACTAAATCAGGTTCAGGATTTACTGGACGTAAGGTTAAAGGTACAGTTCATTGGGTAGATGCTAAAACTGCTGTTCCTGCACAATTTAGATTATTTGAGCCATTAATATTAGATGATGCTCCAGAAAATGAAGGTAAGCACTTCTTAGATCAAATAAATCCAAATTCACTTACAATATTAGAAGGATTCGTAGAGCCTGCAGCAATAAAAGATGCTAAACCTCTAGATAAATTCCAATTTGTTAGAAATGGATTCTTCTCAGTAGATACTAAGTATACTACTGACGAAAAACTTGTATTTAATAGAATAGTTCCTCTTAAGAGTTCTTTCAAACCTGGAAAATAATTAATAAAAAAACTGACACCTAACGGTTGTCAGTTTTTTTATATTATTGTAAATATCTAAATTATTTTTACATTCTTGAGAAGTATTCAATAGCTTTTGCAAAATCTTCTATGGTTTTATCAGCATCTCCATGTTCTATCCCCTCTTTTACACAGTGATGCAAATGACCTTCTAATACTATTTGACCGACTTTATGAAGTGCAGATTTGGCTGCATTAATTTGCATAATTATATCTTCACAAGGCACATCTTCATCTACCATTCTATCTATAGCATTTAACTGACCTATTATTTTCTTCATTCTTCTGTGTATATTATCTGAGTCCATACATTGCTTCATAAGTTATCCTCCTAATTGTTTTTCATTCATATATGATTTTATCAATTTGTATTATAGTCATTATATTACCACATGTTAAATATTTCTAGATGATTTTTGTGAAAATTTATCAACTTCTTGCATCATAATTAATTTCACAGGTTAAATCATTTATATCTAAATTATCAAATATATTGTACTCATTGGAGAAGAAAGATAGCAATACTCTCACTTTTTCCTTTGGCTTTAAACCTTTACCTATATCAACTTTATTAAAAACTTTATTGCCTACTATTCTATTTTTGTCATCTTTTAATATTACTTTTAAATTACTTAAAGATTTTAACTCATAACTTTTCAAATTAAGTAAGTATGCATCCACATATAAGATGTTAGCTTCTTCATCCATTGATTTTATCATTAAGTTCAAATCATCATTTTTAATTTCAGTATTGTTTTTAGTTTTGCTTTTTGAGGAATAAGCTTTTATAAATTTACTGCCTTCAAGTATTTTTATTCTGTCCTTGGATTTATTTTCCCTTTTATTTCTTAATTTATAAACTTCTTCATGAGGATAAGAAAGTAATCCTTCGTATATAATATTTAACTTATTATCTCTTAAATCAAGTAATGTTTCTATTGTTCCGAGGATATCCATCCTGTTAATCCCTACAATTCTTTGGTAAATAAGTAATTCATAGTAATCATTAAAAGCTTGTTTTATGGGATAAATTCCACTTGGATTATCTATTATTGGACTTAAGTTTAATCTTAATTTTTTATTTTCATCGTACATCATTCCCAAATACTCTTTGGATCTTGTAGATAAATCAATTAAATATTTTTTCTTACCACAAGTAACTGAAGTTCTATAATTATTTTTAAATTTAGCAGAGCATGAATTATTTTTTCTATATCTTTCAAGGTTAAAAATTTCAATTAAGTTTTCATTTTCGTATTTGTAAATTACGCCTATTTCATAGTTAATTATATTCTTATTTTCACTTGTGCTATTTAGATTTTTATTTTCATTTATAATATTATTACAAGGGTTTTTATATTCTCCTCTAATCATTATATTTTCCAATCTGTCACCAGTAAAATCACCTACAAATAGTTGCATATTATATCCACTGTATGGAACATCTATGGTAAGAGGTAAATCATTTTCTCTATTTATAACAAGTTGCAAGCTATTTGCATAATTACTTTTTTCATCAGGAAATTCCCCAACTAATATAACTTTATCTTCTGTATATTTATTAGTTATGCTGCCATATGCTGCATCAATTATTAATTTTTTATTGCTAGATATCATAAAAAATCCTCCCCCAATTATTTAACCCTAATATATTATTTATTTATCATGGATTGTCCTTATTACTAATACTATCTCATGTTAAAAAATTATAATATTTAGATTTTAATGGATAAGGATTTTTAATATATTTTAAATTTATTATTCCATTGCTATACTTTTGTTTTCCAATTTTATTATTCTATCACAAGTTAAAATAGATGATAATCTATGTGATATGGAAAGTAGTGTTCTTTCACTGGAAGCACTTTTAAGCACAGATATTATGTTTTCTTCTGTTTCCGAATCTAAATTTGCTGTAATCTCATCTAGTAACATAATTGGTGGAGATGTTACTATTGCCCTTGCGATAGACAGTAGTTGCATCTGTCCTTGTGAAAAAAGATGAGGAGATGCAAAGGTGTCGTAACCTTTTTCAAGAGTTATTATATAATCATGAAGTCCTACAAATTTCATGGCATTTTCTATATCTTCTTTGCTTATATTTTCATCTTTTAAACTAATTTGCTCTGCCACACTTCCTTTTATAAAGGAAAATGACTGCTCCACATATCCAAATATTTTACGTTTTTCATGATTAGGTATTTCACTGACTTTCACATTACTTAAAGTAACACTTCCACTACTTGGCTCCAAAAGTCCAAGAATTAATTTAAAAAGTGTTGTCTTTCCAGCTCCTGTTCTTCCTGCAAAAGTTACACTTTCTTTATGTTTTATATTAAGTGATATATTTTCTAATATGTGTTCTCCTTTTATATAAGAAAAATCCACATTCTTAAGTTCTATATTTAAGTTATCATTTACAATTTTCTCATAAGTTAAATTATGGTCTTTCTCAGTTTCTTCTTCTTCATTTAGAAATTCGTCTATTCTATAAATCCCTGCTATGGATTGTTGAATATTTTGAAGTTCCATTCCTAAATTTTCTATAGGTGAAAAAATATTGTTAATTAATTCTATTGCTGCAGCTACAGAACCTATGGAAAGACCTAGAAAAGATAGTTGATCACTAGACAAAATTACTACTAGTGCTACAACTACAGCTCTTAGTATTAATATTATGGGTGAAAAAATTGAGTCGTAAAAGTTTATTTTATTCATAGCTTCATAACTTTCATCAAGATAATTCACATATCTTTCTTCCATATATTCTTCTTTTGCAAAAGATTTAATCATTTGGATATTATTTATACTTTCTGGTATATGATTGTTCACCTTGGCTGTTAAAACACGATAAAGTCTTTGTGCTTTTAACATTTTTCTCTGAAAAGCTCTAGTTAAAAAATATACTACAGGTATGATAAATAAAACTAAAATACCAAGTTTATAACTAAATAACCATATGGAAATTACTATTCCCACAATTTTAAATGTATCTACAATCATACTTACTATACCATTTGTAAACAAAGACCCTACAGCTTCCACATCGTTGGAAAAACGAGATACTATGGAACCACTTTCATTTGTAGCTAGATATCCTATGGGTATTCTTGTAAGCTTAATCATCATTTCTTCTTTTATTTTTCTAATGATTTTCTGACCAAATACAGTGATGATTCCTTCTTTTCCAAAATTAAAAATACCAAGAAATACTATTGTACTAAAGTAAAGTAGGGCAGGCAATAATAAGCTCTTTCCTTTTACAATTAAATAATCATCTATTATATATTTTAGAACTTGAGGTGTTGCCAAACTAAAGCTTATGGATCCAATTATTACGAAAAGAAGTAAACATGTAAGTGATTTATGGTTTTTGAAAACATTTATTATTAATTTAACTACTTTGCTATTAATTTTTATAAACTTATTTTTATTATTCATCTTTATCACCTTCTTTTCTTTGTTGTAAAGAGTAAAGCTGATTGTATAATTTTGAGTTAGTTAGTAATTCATAATGACTTCCATACTCCAAGCTCTTATCTTCATTTATTAATATGATTTGATTTAAATACTTAAAAATTGAAAGTCTATGAGATATTAGCAAAATCAAGGAGTCTGTATAGTATTTTCTTAGATTTTCTATTATAATTTTTTCCGTATTCATATCCACAGCAGAGAAAGGATCATCTAGAATTAGTATTTTGTTTTTGTGATATAGTGTCCTTGCTAGAGCAATTCTGGCCTGTTGACCACCGCTTAGTCTTACTCCCCCATTTCCAACTAAAGTATGAATTCCTTTTTCCATGAATTTTAAATCTTCATTAAAACAAACCATATTAAGAACATGAGATATATCCCCTTCATCTCCTAGAGTTATGTTGTTGTAGATAGTGTCTGAAATTAAATTAGGATTGTGACCTAAGTAAGATATGATTTTACTTCTTTCATATTCACTATAATCTCTAAGTTCTTTATTATCTATTTTTAAACTTCCTTCATAGTTATAATTTCCTAAAAAGATTTTTCCTAAAGTTGATTTGCCACAGCCTATGGGTCCTGTTATACCTATGATATGATTTTCTTTTCCAGAAAAATTAAGATTTTTTATTATATAGTCATGATTATATTTAAAATATAAATTTTTAGCTTCTATTATTGTTTTTTTATCTATTTCACCTAAACTTTTATCAATTTGGCTGTATTCATTTAAGTAGGGTTTTATTCTATTCCAAGATACCGCTGATTTTTGAATTGTATTAAAAAGCCTAGCAATCCTACTAGCCTTCACTGCCATAATAGCAAATATTGAAATATAAGCAGAAAACTCACCTATGGTAAATGTTCCTGTATAGACCTTTTCACCAAGCATTATTATGACAAAGACAATTCCACCCATGGCAATAACATTGTAAATTGGCTGCATGGCATTTTCCCATACATTTGCCACAACTGCTTTCTTCTCAAAGTCAGAAAGTTCCTTGTCATAAATTATTCTATTATCAGCTTCTCTACCATAAAGTCTGTATAAAATTGCATTGTCTATCCTATCATAAGTTATATCTGATACCCTAGACACTTGACTTCTATAAGCTTTTGTAAATTTAAAGATAATTTTTTTTAGTTTTTCTGCAATAAAAATAGCCACAGGTATGAATACACAAGCATACAAGGTTATCTTCACATCATAGCGTAAAAGTGTTATTAAATATGATATAAAAAGAACTCCTGTGTCAAAAACTTCTGTGGTAGACTTTCTCATACCTTCCACACATACGTCCACATCTGAGATCGCCTTTGTCATAAGACTTCCCATATTCTCTTCACTTAGCTCTTTTTCTTCTTTATGTAAAATATTGTTATAAAGCATAAACCTCATGGTAGCCGTAGTTCTATTGGCAAATTGTCTAACATAGTACCTTTTAATATATCTGAAAAATTGCACCATAAAAATTACAAATATAAAAGTTAGTGCTAATTTTATTAAGTTGTAGAAACTTACTTTTCCAATTAAAGCATCTATTAATTTTCCTTGATAAATAGGTCTAGCTACCATTCCCACATTGTACAAAATCCCAAATATGGTTAGTAGTATTACTGTTTTCTTTTCCTTTATCCAATAATTTTTTATTTTATCAGGATTTTTTATGGATTCAATTGCACTTTTCTTCATATTTATCCCCCTGTAAATTTTATGTTCATAATATGATTTTAGCATAATATTATTCAAAATCTCAGATTCAATCTTTAATAATAAAAAGCCATATGTTTTCTTATACCCTTTAGAGAATAATTTGAAATTTAAAACTCATAATAATGATATAACGTAAAATGGAGGTGTTCTTATGTTTAAAAGTAAATTTTTAGTATGTGACGATGATAAAAATATAGTAGAAGTGTTATCCAACACAGGAGAAGAAATAAAATGTGGTGATAAACCTATGCATGAACTAGTGGCTAACTCCACAAATGCAGCACAAGAAAAACATGTTCCTCAGGTAAGTGTAGAAGGAAATACTGTGAAAGTAGATGTGGGAAGTGTGGCTCATCCTATGGAAGAAGCACATAGTATCACGTGGGTTCATATAGTTACAAATCAAGGTATACAACGTAAGTACTTACAGTCAAATACTGATCCTGTTGTGGAGTTTGCATTATGTAATGATGAAAAACTACAAGAAGTATATGCTTATTGCAATCTTCATGGATTGTGGATGAGTAAAGCATAAAATTCGCTTCACCTGAGCAACGTGTCGGCGAAACACTTCGTATTGCCAAAATTGAGAAGCATATCGTCAACGATATATCCTCGTTACAACTTTAAGCCACTGTGTGGGCGTTATGAAATTTCAGTCAACTACGTTTCTCAAAAATGTCCAAGGCTGTTTTATTTTTATACAACCTTGGACATTTTAATAATCTTATTTATCCATATTATTTTCTATAAAAATATTTTTATCTTTTTAGAGCATTAATTTACACATTATTTTTATACAATAAAGATTCAACTAATTTGGCAACATTTTTAACGTGATCTAAATTGTGATGTGACAATCCTTTATCTAAATATTCAAATTCAGATATTTTATTGTATACATCTATTATTGTTTTATCATTCATTATTTTTTCAAATCTATCCATATTTCTATTCCTTTTGCTCACCTTTTGATGTCTGTTTATATAATTTCACAAAAGTTTCGTTATAAGTCACTTGACCACCTATATCTGATATACCTGATTTTATTATCCAATTAGGATTACCGTGTTTCTTCCACCAACCAGCATACATCATAACCACATCATCACAAATACTATCGTCAATTTCCAAAGAAACTTCTATTTTTCCTTCCTCTGATTCCATATTTATTAAATCATCTTCAAAAAGATTGTATTTATCTGCCATCTCTCTATTAATATAAGCTTTTGCTTTATTTTTATCGTCCATATAATGCTGACTAAACAAAGATTCTTTTCCATGATTTGTTAATAATCTAAAGTTATATTCTTTATTAGTTTCACTTATATTCAAGGCATTTTTATCAATAAATATTTCAAATTTTCCTGACTCTGTTTTAAACTGCTTATTCTCCCAAGGTATATTTTCATGAATAGTAAAGTAGTTTTTAGCAAGGTAATCTAAACTTATCTCTTTATTTATATATCTAAGTGGTTCTATGACTTTTTCCAAATATTCCTTTTTATCCACATAAGGATAGTTAGAAAGATTTAATTTTCTAGCTAATTCCCTAAAGAAATAGTACTCATCCATAAGTTGATTTTCTGGTTCTACTGCTTTCTCAATATAAGTTAAGTAAGGATTAGTCATAGAACTATATAGTAAATCTTCACTTTCAAAAACACTTGTCACAGGAATAAATAAATCACAAGCCTCTGCTGTATCAGTTAAAAATAAATCAAAACACACTTTAAATTCAATTTTATCCATGGCTTTTCGCAACTTTTTTAGCTGTGGCAATTGATTTAACATATTACTTTTTGTTATTACTGCCATTTTCACATTATTTTCTTCTATAAAATCACTTATTTTACTAACATAAAAGAATTCATCATTTGCATGTTTAAAACTTTCATAAGGATCTATATTTAACACATCTGGATAAACCCTATTGGCATAATTTACTCCTCCTCCACTATAACCGATTTGACCAGTTATAGCGCCTAAAGTGTTTATATTACCAATTGTACTTCCTCCATGAGCATATTTTTGCATACCATAGCCTTGCAAAATAGTTGAATAAGGTTCTGTGTATTTTTTCACAAGTAAATCTAAATTTTTCATCGAAATGCCTGCCATATTACACAACTTTCTTAAATTCAATTTATTTAAATAAGCTTGATATTCATCGAAATTTTTCACATATTTATTTATAAAATCTTCATTATGTAGATTTAGTTCAATTATCCTTTTGCCCATAGCTAAAGCCAAGGCATTATCTCCACCTGGTTTTATTTGAATATAAAAATCACTTTGCTTTGCTGTAGCAGTGTATATAGGATCAATAACAATAACATAAGCACCAGCTGTCTTAGCTTTTTTAATTATATTCATAGTATGTATAGTTGTGTTAGCTGGATTTTTCCCCCATACTATAATAGTTTTACTATTTAGCATATCTGATAGTGAATGACTTTTTACATCGCCAAAATTTATTTTTTGAGCCTCTATACCTGCACTCCAACAAGGACCACCCTTTTGTTTACAACTTCCTCCAAAGAAGTTGAAAAATATCTCACCAATACTTTTTAGTAAACTTCCGCTACCATATTGTTCATAATACATTAATGATTTTGACCCATAGTTTTCTTTATAATAGCTTAACTTCCCAGCCATAATATCTAACGCTTCTTCAAAACTTATCTCTGCCCACCTATTATTAATTTTCAACAGTGGTTTATAGCGTCTATTTAAATGATTATGTCTTTTTAAATGACTTAATCCTTTTTTACAAATAACCCCCTTAGTATAGGGATGTAACTTATCTCCTTCTATTTTTGCAATATTATTATCTTCAGTATATACATTAAATTTACACGCATCAAAACAATCTAATGTACAACCCCCACTTAGAACTTTCATCTAATCCCCCTCATTTTATTTCGAAATATTTTCATATACATATACAATTGCCTCTTTATTTAGTACTTTTTTATCTACAATTTGAAACTTTTCTTCATCTATTTTAGGGAAAAATGTGTCTGCATCTTCTACAGTTTTATAAATTCTCGTTATATATATTTTATCAGCCAAATTCTTTTCTAAAATTTGTCTATATATTTCTTCTCCGCCAATAATAAAGATTTCTTCCTTTGAAAATTTAATTTCTTCTAATACTTCCTCCAAAGAATGCTTAATCTCCACTTGTTGATTTTCCACATTGTATCCCTTATCTCTACTTAGAACAATATGTTTTCTAAAGGGTAGCACTCCAGGCAAAGATTCAAATGTTTTTCTCCCCATGACTATTGTTTTATTTATGGTTGTATTTTTGAAAAAAAGTAAATCTTCTTTTATATGAAATAACATTTTGTTATCTTTTCCTATTGCGTTATTTTCAGTAGCTGCAACTATTAATGATATCATTTACGACACTCCTTTTGTTGTTTTAAATACAGTATATCAAAATAATAAAAAATGTGGTGAATAATTATTTATTTGTCATACAATATAAAAATTCTCAGTATATATCTTCTATACATGATTTTATTTCAAATTCTTGACTTAAATCAACAGTTATTCCTAATGTTGAGTCATAAGGATATCCTGAAATTTCTTTACAAGTACCAAGGTCAGAGTCATATACAGTTAATATCTCTGGTCCTGTTATTCCTTCAAATTTAGCATATTCAAGTCATTTTTGCTGATTTCACAATAAAAAATATCTTTTATAATATTTCCACTATGTTTATATATTTTATTCTCATTTTCTATAATTAAATTTGTTACTACATTTTTATTACAATAAATATTATACGTTGAATATAATTTGATACTTATGTTTAACTTATCATCCTTATAAAAAACATTTTCAATTTGTGGAGAAATTAATGGTCTTTCTAGTAAATCCAGCCTCCTTCCTCCTTTTAAACTCTTAATTCATAATATAATAAGATAAAATTTTAGTACCATTTTGTATAAATATGATATTCAAATTTAAAATATATCACTTGATAGTACCATTTTGTATAAATATGATATTCAAATTTAAAATATATCACTTGACTTTACGGAAAAAGTAAACTATTATCATTTTTATAATACATAGGAATCCGAGGTGTTAATTTTGAATAAAGAACTTATTAAAGGTAGTACAGTAACATTAATTTTAAATGCATTAAAAAAAGAACCCATGTATGGATATGGAATGATTAAAGAAATCGAGAACAAATCTGGCGGAGTATTCCTCTTTAAGGAAGGAACTCTATACCCTATTTTACATGATTTGGAAAAAAACAAATTTATCGAATCCTTTTGGAGCAGTGAAAATGGTAGACGTAGAAAATACTACAAAGTCACAAAGAAAGGTCTTGCTGAATTAAGTAAACGAGAAAATGAATGGAATGTTTTTAGCAAAACAATGAATCTCGTATTGGGGGAACAATACTAATGAGTACAAAAAATAATACTATTGAAAACTTTCTACAATCTGCATGTAGGTTTATTTCCACAGAAGAAAAAGCGAAGGATTTGCAAGATGAACTTAGAGACCATATTTATAGTTACATTGAAGAATATAGTAAAGATGGTATGAGCACTGATACTGCTACAACTATGGCTCTAAAGCAAATTGGTGATCCTGATATTTTAAGTAAATCTTTTAGAGATAAAATTTATAAACATAGTAAATCATTTAGAATTGTTTCAATTATATTACTTACATTAATATTTATTTTTAGTGATTTTGTTTATTTCTCTATTAATAATTACATAACTTTAGAAGGTTTTCTTTCAATAATACTTACAATAATAATTTTTGCACAATGTGTTAGCGATGTTGTAGAACTTATAAGAATAGTAAAAAAGGATAATGAATTATCTAAAGAAGAACCTCTTTTTTATATTCAGTCTTATAAACAATCTATTTGGGATGAAAAAGCATTAAAATATGTTCAAATATTTTACTTACTTATCTGTCTTGTACTTTTTATTTCTCTTATAAATAAATTTAGTAATATAAAATCAATGGAAGTCTTCTCTTCTTCATTGATGACAATAAACAGCTTAAGTTTTGTTTTACTTCTGGTTATGAATACATCTTTATTTAATCCTAAGAGAAAAAATGCAATTACATATAATGAAGGTATTCTTATGTTTAATTCATTTGTACCATACAGTAGTATTAGTGGATATATGTGGACTAAGGAAGTTATTAAAGGAAAGCCTTGTTATAGTCTTGAATTTGCAACTAAAAAAACATCCTTCTTAGTAAAATCACCTTTAATTTCTGCTGATAGAGCTCCTATTAAAGTCAGCTCATCTCAAGTGAGTTTGCTAAATGAACTGTTTAAAAGTAATAATATACATGAGATTAAAGGTTAATAATTTTCTAAATATATGTCTTATTTAGTTTGCAAAAGCTTATATACTCAACTTCTTAGATAGTATATATATGAAAAATATGCTATTTGGAAAATTTTAAGTTATAATATTAAATATAAAATATAAAACTTGGAGCTGAACATAATGTACAATAATTTATATAATGATTTACTTAAAAAAGTTAATGAAGGAAATCAATGTGTCATGCTTACTTTTTTAAATAATAATGAGACAAACCCTTCTATAAAAGAAAAGATTTTATTAACTAAAAGTGATATAGATAATAAAGCACATCCTATACATAAAGCTATATATGAAGGAATTAACAATGCAATTTCTCTAGAACAAATTCATACAGTTAACCTTGAAAATAATGAAACTGTGTTAGTCGAGCCATATTTTCCAAAACCAAGGCTAATAATATTTGGTGGTGGTCATATAGCAAAGCCTTTGTGCGAATTTGCTAATCGAGTTGGTTTTTTAGTTACTGTTGTAGATGATAGACCTTACTTTGCTAATACTCTTCGCTTCCCTGAAGCTAAAGAAGTAATTTGTGAAGATTTTAAGAAATCCTTTGAAAATATTGAATTTAGACAAAGTGACTTTGTTGTTATTGTTACAAGAGGACACAGACATGATGGCTTAGTTTTGAGAAATGTTATAAATCATGATCTAAGATATATTGGTATGATAGGCTCAAAACGTAGAGTTAAAGGTTTGAAAGAAGAATTAATTTCAGAAGGTTTTTCAAAAGAAGCATTAGAAAATATTTGTTCCCCTATTGGAATGGATATTTTTGCAGTAACTCCTGATGAAATTGCCATATCCATAGTTGGAGAACTTATTTCATTTAAAAACAGACGTGTTGTAAATAATAAAGCTATAAAACACTCTTATCCTGAGTTTGACAAAGATGTTATCTCTAAAATAAATAATGAAGACCCTATGCCTAAAGCCATATTAACAATCCTTTCTTCTAAAGGATCTGTTCCAAGAAAAGCTGGAGCTAAAATGATTGCTTATCTGGATGGTAGAACACTTGGTAGTATAGGCGGAGGATGTAGTGAGGCTGAAATCTTAAATAAAGCTAGAAAAATGATGAGCGATGGTTCTTCTTATTCAATTGAACATGTGGATATGACTGGCGAAGTAGCTGAATCTGTTGGTATGGTATGTGGCGGAACTATGGAGGTATTGATAGAAATATTTTAAGTAATATAAGGGCATAATATTTTTAAGTTGTTCTCCTTTAAAGTGAAAAAATAAATTTAAATAATACTAATTATGATTTAAATGTCCAAGAGTGTATCAAAAAAGATACACCCTTGGACATTTTGGTTTGTTAGCATAAAAGCTTAATTATTAGCTTTTATTAATAACTTGTAATCTATAATTGCAAACCCTCTTAAATAAATTTAAGCTCATTTTTTATCTTTCTCTACAAAATAACTTGAAGTATATTCCCAACAATTATTCCAGCGTAATTTCCTAAAACATATCCCCATACACCAGCTATCATTGTAGGAACTATTAAACTATTCCATCCCTTAGCTATAGCCATAGCTACAGCAGTAGTTGGTCCTCCTATACAAGCATTTGATGCAAGTAATAATTCATCTAATTTAAACTTAAACAGCTTACCTACACCTAAAGTTACAATTAAATGTATAGACACTGCTAATATGCAGAAAACTAATATAAACGCACCATTTTTTATTATTTCTGATATTGACGCTGGCACTCCAAGAACTACAAAGAATAAATAAATTAAAAATGTACCTATTTCCTCGGCTCCATTGATTTCTTCTAATTGTTTAGAGAATACTGTAGCTACTATCAACATTAAAGTTGTCATTATTAAATACATATTTCCGAAAATAGAATTAGCCATTTTTAATAATATATTTGAAGTTGGTATCACTGATGATATAAACTCAGACAATAAATTAGATAAACTTGCTACTGAAAAAGCAATTGCTAAACATATAGCTATATCCTTTAATGATATCTCTTTTTGGGTCCAATATGTAGAACTTCCACTTATATTTTCTTCACCTTCTGTAGCCATACCCCACTTATTTTTGAAAAATAATATAGAAGGTATCGACATAGTTGCAAAGAAATACACAGCCATAACTAAATTATCAGCTACTATTGTTGCATTAGTTATATTTTCTGGAGTTTTAAAAGCATTCGTCATAGCAACAAAGTTAGCTCCTCCTCCAATATATGAACCTGTCATCATTCCAGCTATCTCAGCTACATGTGGTATTATCGAACTTAATAAAAATGCTGATATAAATGTACCTACTACTGTTCCTAGGGCTGATATATGAAATGCACCTAACATTTTTCCACTTTCATTTTTAACTTTCTTGATATCTGCTTTTAATAATAAAAGCGGTATTGCAACTGGTACTACATATGACCAAACTGAATCATATACAGCACTCTCTGTCGGTATTATTTTTAAATTTGCAAATATAATTGCTCCTAATAATGCTATAATTGCTCCCGTTACTTTAGATGCCCATTTGTATTTTTGTTCTAATACTATACTTATAGCAGACCAAACTACTAAGAATGTCCATAACATCCATGTATTGTCACTACTTATTAATGAATTCACATTATTTCCTCCTCTGTATTTTTTAATCAAGCTATATTTTAATATATCTGACATATATCTTCATAGTACCACCTCCTTTTATTTTTCAGTATATAGTGGCCTATAAAATCTTTAGGCTATGAGCTAATTATCCATCTTTAATTCTCACCATGCTATTTTCATCATTTTCACAAATTCCTATTTATCTAAATTTGGCACTAACACTAATAAGTGTTAGATTGTGTTGTTTTTTATTTTTCATGTAGTACCTCAGTTTAAGGTTTCATTATATCATTTTTATGTAGAGTATTTATATTACTAGCCCAGTTCCATATATCCTTTTCCATACAGACATTGAAAAGCCACCCAGTTACATCCTTGCATAACTACATTGCCCATAAAAGTCGTGCCTAATGTTGTCTTTGCATTTGGATAAATTCTATAGTCTTTTCCTAATTTTTGATATACTAATTTGGCAATTTTAAGTCCCCTACTTACAACAAGTGCTTTAAGTTCTACAGAGTCCAACTCTCTTCCCTCTATTTCATATCTATTCAACATAAATTCCCAATTTAGTTTATTATAGTCTAAAAATAGATTAAAGTTTAAGCAAGATGCGATAAAATGAATCTGAAATTTTACAAATAGTGAATACTTCAGAAAGTATCTCAACTGGAATTAATGACTATTATAAATTATAATGAACATATGAATTTAAATCAGCAGATGTTCATTATAATTAATTAAGGGTTAAAATTTTTAATATACAATTAAGGAGATATGATTATGATTTTATATTTTACAGGAACAGGCAATAGCAGGTATGTAGCTCGTAAAATTGCCGAGGAAATAAATGATGAAATAATCTCAATAAATGAACTTATAAAACATGAAAGTACAGAAGAACTAATATCTACGGATAGACCATTTATATTTGTATGCCCCACTTATGCATGGAGATTGCCAAGAGTAGTTACAGACTTTATTAGAAAAACGAAATTTTCTGGAAATAATAAGGCATACTTTATAATGACTTGTGGAGAAGATACATCAAAAGCAATAAACTATATTCAAAAACTATGTAATGATAAGGACTGGCAGCTAAAAGGTATGGCAGAAGTAATAATGCCAGAAAATTATATAGCTTTATTTGATGTACCTGATAAAGAAACATCAAATAAAATAATTGAAGAATCTTCTCATCTAATTTATAAAATTGCTTCGGATATACGTGATGAAAAAGATTTTGAGATTGTTGAACCTAGTGGTTTTGGTGGAACAATAAAAAGTGGAATAACAAATATAGCATTTTATAAGTTTATTGTTCATGCCAAAGGTTTTTATTCTACTAAGCAATGTATTGGATGTGGAAAATGTGTTGATCTATGTCCTCTAAACAATATTAGTTTAAAGGATAAACAACCACGCTGGGGAAATAAATGCACTCATTGCATGGCGTGCATTTGTGGCTGTCCTACTAAGGCTATTGAATATAAAAATAAAACACAGACTAAAGAAAGATATTACTTAAAATAAACAATTGTTCAAAAATCGCCTTAGGCAATTTATATCAATACCTAAGGCGATAAAAATCTATTATATAATATCACAAAAGCTGTATAATCTGAATTAGAGTCTCATCTGCAACACAATCTATTGTTGATCTGTAATAGCCAAAACTTCTTTTCTTAAACATTTGAATTCATGAGTAAAGTCATTTGCAGTATCAATCAATTCCTCTTCTGTAAGATCTAGTAGTTCTCTTATGAAAAGTTCATATTTCATCATTACCCTGTGACAAAATAATATGTTATGTGATAAAATTTTCTTTTATTCTTAATTCATATAACCTTTGATGGTGAATCAACATATAATTATAAAAAGTATTACCAGTTTGCGGTAATACTTTTTGTTTTATTTTTTATACTAAAATCTATTTTAAATGATTTTTCTTAATCTCATCAAGCAGTCCATCTTGCAAGTAAATCTCCAATGCACACCCTACCATAGCCTTTACTGATTTATGGAGTTTATCATAAGCTTCTTTAGAATTTGCATAATTTAAAAACTCTTTCTCATGAACATATACCATAGGCTCTATATCTAAAGCTATTTCAGTATACATAGTAGGGCAAACTTGACTTACGTTTCCTATATCTGTTGAACCTACTGGACCATCTTTTCCTTCTAATATATCAGTTATACCTACATCAATTAAATTATTCTTTGTTATATCTTGAAGTA
>OKWN01000521.1_pt1 | contig 16179 bp, 20 predicted proteins | sample 1607151 | NCBI WGS metagenome assembly OKWN01 (sample SAMN07501046, study PRJEB24779) | human gut metagenome | isolation source: stool | host: human infant | place: USA: Pittsburgh, PA | reverse complement strand
TTATCAATTAAACTATCACCTATTGGAGTGGCATTGACACTTCTTGCTGCTATTACTTTTGCTTTGTATGGAGTTTTAGGAAAGAAAAGTACAATAAAGTTTGGTGGAGAAGTTGTAACTTGCTTTAGTTTTATTTTTGGAAGCCTAGAAATGCTTATATTAATATTAATAGGACATATTCCTTCTATTTCATCACTTTTAAATTCATTTAATATAAGTGACTTTGCTAATGTCCCATTATTCACTGGGTATAACATGAATAATATTTGGGCAGTTATTTATGTCTATGTTTTTGTAACAGGCCTTGGATATGCTTCTTATTTTAAGGCTATGGAAGAAACTTCAGCTAATACTACATCTTTAGTATTTTTCTTTAAACCTGTTCTTTCACCTATTTTAGCTTTCATTTTTATAAATGAATTTATTCCTATTAATATGATTGCGGGAATTTTATTTATAGTTGTTGGTTCTATTTTTACAATTATTTGTAATATGTCTTTGGAGAAAAAATCAATAAATCGCCAGGAAGAAATAACTTCTAATTAAAAGATATGCTTTGCTCAAAAGTTATTTTTTACAATTCTACACAAGTTTAAGAAAATTATAATGTTTTGGAATGTGAAAAAGTATAAGCTTAATGCTTATACTTTTTTATTATGAGTTAACAACTTCACCTTTTAGTCCTATTTCCTCTGCCACACTTTTCATTCCTTCTATTGTTTGTTCTATAACTTCTTCTAAAGGTTTATCTAGCATTTCACATCCATTTTTTATGACATCTCTATTTACTCCTGCAGCAAAGCCGCTAGATTTAAATTTTTTCTTAACTGATTTTACACCTAAGTCTAATACGCTCTTAGATGGTCTCATAATTGCTGTTGCATTAACAAGGCCTGTTAGTTCATCAATAGTATATAAAACCTTCTCTAGGTTACTCTCTGGCTTCACATCACAAACTAATCCATATCCATGACTAACAACTGAGCGTATTAATTCTTCATCTAAATCTTTTTCTCTCATTATTTCTATTACTTTTTTACAATGCTCATCTGGATATTTTTCATAATCTAAATCATGTAATAGTCCTACAATTCCCCATTTTTCTGGATCTTCATTGTAAAGACTTGCAAAATGCCTCATAACACCTTCTACTGCTAATGCATGATTTATTAAATGTTCATCTTCATTATACTCTCTTAATATATTCCACGCTTCTTCTCTTGTTGGATACATAGATTACCCCTCCTATGATTAATCTTATCTTATATTATTGTATCACCAATTATTGTAAATTAACTTAAGATATTATAAATTATTCCAAATTTCAGAAGATTTTAAACAGTATTTTAACAAAGAAAAAACAACCACTTATTAAGTGATTGTTATTTTTCCTTTTTTATATAATGAATCTATATGTTTTGTATATTTTTCATTTAATATTTTAGCTTTTATATCATCCTTACTATCCTCTAAAGATTTTGTAACTGTGGTCTTATCAGTTACTTTTACAATATGATATCCATAAGGTGTTTCAATAAGGTTTGATACTTGATTTGTATCTAGTTTAAATACTTCTTTAGTAAATTCTATGTTTTTCTCATTCTTCGCGAAGTATCCCAGATCTCCACCATCTTTACCTGAATTTTTATCATCAGAGTATTTTTTTGCTAAACTTGCAAAGTCTTCATTATTATTAACTTTATCTAAAATACTTTGCGCTTTTTCTTTTAATTTTTCTTTTTGCTCTTTACTAACTTCTTTATTATCTTCATCTAAGGTAGAGATTAAAATTTGACTTGCTTTTACTTCTTTAACATTAAATTGATCTTTATTGTTATTATAATAAGCTTCCATTTCTTTGTCTGTAACTTTAATATCTTTTATAAAGTTTTCTTTATATTTGGCTACAGTTAAATCTTTTTTAACTTGTTCTTTCAAAAAATCCTCTGTAATACCAGCTGATTCTAGTTTTTCTTTATAAGAAGTATTATTTTCTAAAGTTTCTTTTAATTGCTCAACCTTTTCATTTACATCACTATCTTTTACTTTAATATTTTCTTTTTGTGCCTCTTGATAGGCTACTTCATTATCTATAATAAATGATAATATATCATTATTGACTTTATCACTATTTTTTTCATTTTTTTCCACATAACCTGTTGCATACAAAAACTCTTCTGTCTTTTTATATTCTTCTTTGCTTACATCCACATCGTTAATCTTTGCTACAGTTTTATTAGAGCATGCTACCATATTTGTAGAGATTAAAATTGTTAATCCCATAAGAACTATTTTTTTCAATTTCTTACCCCCATTTATTTCTTCTCACTAAATAATTTTCCATTCCAATAATTTCTTTGTTCATCATTTTGTTTTATTGGTAATATTTCAAAACCTTCTTTTTTAAAGTGTTTAATCATTTGATCTAATACTGCCACAGTTTGCTTTCTTTCGTGCATTAATAAAACTGCATCATCAGTGTCATCTGTATGCTTTATAACAGATTGCATTATTTGAGCAGAAGTTGATCTCCAGTCTTCTGTATCAAGTGTCCAGTCCCATAGCTTATATCCTGCATCCATAAGCGCATTATATGAGCTTCTAGGTGTATATGGTTTACTACCAAAAGGAAGTCTAATTACCTTAGTTGTTTCCCCAGTTATTTTCTTAAATGTTTCTTGGTTTGTATCAAATTCTTTTTTTGCTGCTGTTGGTGATGAATATAATTTATGAATATCATGACTTACACTGTGAAATCCTGCTGTATTTCCACTTTTAACTATATTTTTGACTTGCTGCGGATAAGCTTCCATATTTGAATTTATCATAAAAAACGTGGCTTTTACGTTGTTTTCATTTAGTATCTTAATAATTTCATCTGTATATGCTGATGGACCATCATCAATTGTAAGATATATTACTTTTCCATAACTCTTAGATGGACCCTTTTCGATCTCACTTGAACCATTAAAAGCAATATTTGTTATTGTTTGGCCTTCAAGTGCGGTATTTCTGCTCTTTGCACATGCCAATACTTCTTTGCTATTTAACTTCACAATAGAGACTACTCCTACACATAAGACAATAGCAGCAACACCTGCTATAACTTTTGTTTTATTTTTATTGTGCTTGATATAATTCAAAACTTGTTCTTTTGTTTTCAAAATTTTTTCTTTTGACTTTTCCTTAAACGTTAAATCCTTCTCTTTCATTTTTTAACTCCCCCAAAATTCTTCCATTTTTACAATACAAATTACTACATTTTTTCATAAATTCTAATCCAAATAATACCACAGCATCAATATTATTGTCTTTCAATGAGGCCGTATAAGTCAATAGAAAAATTGAATCAAAATTGTTACATATATTTTGTAATGCCATTTTTTGTATATAATTTTAACGTATATTTTTTCTTATAAAGTGCATCCTATTAGTGAAATTAATAAAAAAGGAGATTTGAAAATGAGTAAAAAATCAAGCGAAAAAAGTAAAATGGTAGACAAAAAGAACAACAAAATGGTTGACAAAAAAGCGAATAAAATGACTGATAAAGTTGAAAGTAAAGCTAACATGAATGATGAATGTAACTCTAACATGGATGATGAATGTAACTGCTAGAAAATAATTTAAAACAAAATATAAGTAACAAAAGTAAGCACACATATACTTTACATAATTGTGTGCTTACTTTTTTTGTATTTTAATGCTGTCTACCCTTCAACTCATCTTTTATATCCTCTATAGTTATATTTGAGTTCACCATAAGAACCAGTACATGATAAATCAAGTCACTTATTTCATATATTATTTCATTCTTATTTTCATTTTTTGCTCCAATAATAACTTCTGCGCTTTCTTCACCAACTTTTTTAAGGATTTTGTCTAAACCTTTATCAAATAGATAATTTGTATAAGAACCTTCCTTTGGATTGTTTTTTCTATCTTTTATTAGTTCATATAGTCTATCTATTAATTCACCTTTTAATACTTCTTCATCACAAAGGACCTCATTAAAAAAGCAAGAATACTCTCCTGTATGACAAGCTACTCCTTTTTGTTTAACCAGTAAAAGAATTGTATCTTTATCACAGTCAAAATAAAATTCCACCACTTCTTGGGTATTTCCTGAGGTTTCTCCTTTAGTCCAAAGTTTTTCTCTACTTCTGCTAAAATAGCAGGCCCTTTTCTCAATTAAAGTTTTTTTCATAGACTCTTTATTCATATATGCAAGCATTAGTACTTCTTTAGTATCCACATCTTGAACAACTGCTGGAATTAATCCTTTTTCATCAAATTTTAGAGTATCTATAAAATCTAAATCTATTTCTTTTTTCATATTTTCCCCAATTAAATTTTCTCTCATTACTTCATCTCCCAATTTAAAGTCTCACTTCTATTCCTTCTTTTTTCATATATTCTTTTAAGTCTTTAATTTTTATTTCTCCAAAATGGAAAACTGAGGCTGCTAGTATTCCATCACAGTTGGCTTCTTTTGCTGCTTTGCAAAAATCCTCCATTGTCCCTGCTCCTCCCGAAGCTATGACAGGAACACTTACTGCTTGTGTAATTTTTGATAAAAGCTCTATATCATAACCATTTTTCATTCCATCTTCATCTATACTATTTACTACTATTTCTCCTGCTCCAAGTTTTACTCCTTTTTTTGCCCATTCTATGGCGTCCAAATCTGTTTTTTCTCTTCCACCTTTTACATACACATCCCAAGAACCTTTATCATTTTTTTTCACATCCATGGACAAAACAACACATTGGTCACCAAACTTTTGGGCAGCTTCTTTTATAAGATTTGGATTTTTTACAGCAGATGAGTTAATGGAAACCTTGTCTGCTCCTTGTCTTAATATATTTGTGAAATCATCTAAGCATGAAACTCCACCACCTACACTAAATGGTATGGACAAATTTTCTGCCACCTTTGATACAAATTCTAAAGAAGTCTTTCTTTCTTCGTTTGAAGCTGTTATATCATAAAATACCAGTTCATCGGCTCCACTATCACAATAAAATTTTCCTAAAACTTCTGGAGAGTCCACGTCCTCTATATCTTTAAATTTTTTCCCCTTAACTACTCTTCCATTTCTCACATCAAGACAAGGTATAATTCTTTTTGTTAACATAAACTTAATACCTCCTTTAGTTCTATTTTATTTTCGTATAGAGCCTTCCCTATTATTGCTCCATATAAGTTCATAGAATTTAATTTTTTTACATCATCTATGGTAGTTACCCCACCAGATGCTATAATATCTAAGTTTGTTTCTTTTGATAATTTTTCGTAAATATCAAAATTTGGACCAATCATCATACCGTCTTTTGATATATCCGTATAAACTATAGTTTTTACTCCTATTTCTTCTAATTCTTTGCAAAGTTGAAGAGAGTCAACAATGCTCACTTCTTCCCATCCTTCAGTGGCAACTTTTCCATTTTTAGAATCAATAGATACCACGATTTTTTCTTTATATTTTTTAACTAATTCTTTTAACAATTCTTTATTTTTTACTGCCATACTTCCAAAAATCACTCTATTTACTCCCAAATCTAAAAGTTCTTTTACTCTTTTTTCTTCTCTAATTCCTCCACCTATTTGGATGGGAATATTTACAGTTTGAAGTATTTTTTTAATGCTTTCATCATTCACATTACCTTCTCCCCTTGCTCCATTTAAAGAAACAATATGAATAAACTGAGAACCTTTATCTTCCCATTTTTTAGCCATCTCACTTGGGTCATCACCGTAAATATTTACTTTGTCAAAATCCCCTTGTAAAAGTCTTACACATTTATTATCTTTTATATCTATAGCTGGAAAGATTATCATTTTTCAATCAACTCCTTATAAGCTTTCAAGATATTTTCTCCCACTTGACCACTTTTTTCTGGATGAAATTGAAGTCCATAAACATTCTCTTTTCTAACTATACCTGGAATTTTCTTCTCATACTCTGCAAAAGCTACAAGCTCTTTATTTGAAGAACTTGCATAATAAGAGTGAACAAAGTAAACATAAGAGTCCTCTTTTATGAATTTTAGTATTTCATCATTATTTTTTTCAAACTTTAAATTATTCCATCCCATATGAGGAACTTTTAAGTCTATATCTAAAAAATCCACATTTCCTTCAATTAAACCCAAACCATCATATTCACCATATTCAAAACTTTTTTCATAAAGCAGTTGCATTCCTAAACATATACCTATCATATATTTTCCACTTTTTACAAAGTCTTTAATTGGCTGAACTAATTCTAAATCATTTAAAGCATTTATGGCATCTCTAAAAGCCCCAACACCTGGAAGAATAAGAGAATCTGCATTTTTTATTTCTTTCAAATCCCTAGATATTTTTGTTTCTATTCCTGCCCTAGCAAAACCCCTGCTAACTGAGCCTAAATTGCCAAGTCCATAGTCAACTATAATATTCATTATAAAACCCCCTTAGAAGAAGAAACATCTTTTGATATAACTTCTGAACCTTCTTTTAACGCTCTTGCAAATGACTTAAACACAGCTTCAATTTTGTGGTGGTCATTTTCTCCATAAAGTAAATTTATGTGAAGAGTAATTCTACTTTCATTTACAAAGGCTCTAAAAAATTCTTTAAACATCCCCGTAGACATACTTCCTATTTTTTCAGTTTCAAAATCCACATTAAAAACTAAATAAGGTCTATTACTTATATCCAAACTTGTATAAGCTAAGGCTTCATCCATAGGTATATAAACAGTTGAATATCTTCTAATTCCCACTCTATCTCCTATGGCATCTTTAAATGCCTGACCCATGCTAATTCCCAAATCTTCAATAGTATGATGATCATCTACATAAAGGTCTCCATCACACTTTACATTTAAATCAAATTTTCCATGAAAAGCCATAAGAGTTAACATATGATCTAAAAAGCCTATACCCGTATATATATCAGCTTTTCCAATACCATCAAGGTTGATTTTTACCTTAATTTTTGTTTCTAAAGTATTTCTTTCCACAAGACCCTTTCTCATATTGCCTCCTAAACAAGCTTTTTCATAGCTTCAACAAATGCATTATTTTCCTTATTTGTACCAATTGTAACTCTGTAGTGATTATCTAATTTCCCTCCAAATTTTCTAATTAGCACATCTTCTTTTACTAATTTATCTTCTAAATCTTTGTCATCGCAGTAGAAAAAAACAAAGTTTGCTCCTGATGGGAATGCTTTTATACCCATATCTAAAAGAGATTTGTATACTTTTTCCCTTTCTTTCTTAACCTGATTTACATAAACTAGCATTTTATCTTTTTGCTGTAATGCTTTAGTTGCTAAGAAAGCTGATATGGAATTTAAGTTATAAGGTGGTCTTACTTTTTCTACTGTTTTTACCAGTTCTTCATTTGCAAGTAAATAACCTGTTCTAATTCCCGCCATGGAAAATGCCTTAGATAAAGTTTTTACTACTATAAGATTTTTGTAGTTTTCTATTTCACCTACTATACTTTCTTCACAAAATTCCATATAAGCTTCATCTACTATAACTATTTCATCTGTCGATTTAACTATTTCCAAAACTTTCTCTCTTTTGATAACTGTTCCTGTTGGATTATTAGGATTACAAACTATTGTAAGTTTTGGATTATTTTCTTTTATTGATTTTATAACATCATCCACATCTACAATAAAATCATTACCTTCTCCAGCACCTATATATCTACTGTTAACTATTTTTGCATATATGGAATACATAGAAAATGTTGGGTCTAAACTTAATATTAATTCATTAGTATCTACAAATGTTTTTACACATAAGTCTAATAACTCACTTGAACCATTTCCCACAGAAATATTTTTGGTTTTGCAACCAATATAATCAGCTATAGCTTTTTTAAGATCTGTATAATTATCATCTGGATATACATTTAAATAAAAGTTATCTCCCAATTCTTTTACTAAATCTTTAAATAAATTCTTGTCCCCCTCATTAGCGTCTAATTTTACTGAGCATACTGTTGGATTAACCACATAAGGTTGTAATTCTTTTACACTTTGTTTTTCTTTCATATTCTTCCACCCCTTTAATAATTTTCAATATTTAATGTTGATTCAAATTTTGCTATGATATTTTCTATTTTTACTTTTTTAAATTTATAACTTACTCTATTGGCTATAATCCTAGAACTTATATTACACATATCTTCCACAATTTCTAGACCATTTGCTTTTAATGTGTTTCCTGTTTCTACTAAATCCACAATAACATCTGACAGTCCTACTATGGGAGCCAGCTCCACAGAACCATTAAGTTTTATTATTTCTATTTTTTGTCCCCTAGATTTAAAATAGCTTTTTGCTATTGTTGGATATTTTGTCGCAACTTTTAAAGTTTCTTCTTTTGAATAATTATTTTTTCCTTTTACTCCTGCCACAGAAAACTTACATTTACCAAACCCCAAATCTAGTAATTCGTATACTTCATTATCGTTTTCATTTTCCAAAATAGTATCCTTTCCCACTATACCTAAATCCGCCACTCCCTTTTCCACGTAGGTTACCACATCTGATGGCTTTACATGAATATAAGTAATATTATTTTCTTCATCCGTAAAAATTAATTTTCTACTATCTGTTTCTATGCAGTCTTCCATATTTAGAATTTTCAGTCTTCTGTAAACGTCTTTTTCTATTCTTCCCTTAGCTATGGCTATTACAATATTATCCACCTTTATCAACCCCTATCTTTTCGATGCTTCCATGAGCCCATCCACATCTATACAAAATCCAATGGCAGGAACTCTTCTTCCAAACTCTTCTGTAAGAGAGTCATATCTTCCCCCACTTAAAATTTCTTTGTACACATTTGCATAATAGCCTTTGATCATTATGCCTTCATAATAATCAAACTTTCCAACCATGGATAAATCACAATTAGTGTATTTTTTACATTCACTCTCCTTAAGTAGTTCACTTATTTCCTCCAGTTGTTCTATACCCTTTTTCATTAAATCATTGGTATAAAGTTTTTTAGCCTTTGATATTACTTCTTCTATACATCCATTTAGTTCAAATATGTTGTATAGGGTTTCTTTTATTTCTTCTTTTAACTTAATTTTTTCCATATAATCTTTTATTTCTATTTTGTTTTTTCTAAGTATCAAGGACTTAAATTTATTTTCTTGATGCTCCTTAAGATTTAATTCACTAAGTAATCCATTAATATAGTTGCTATTTCCAATTTCTAAAATAAATTTTTCACCAAATTTTTTCAAAATATCTAAAGACATATTTACTATTTCCCTATCAGCTTCCATTGATATTTCACCTAGATACTCACATCCAAATTGTCTAATTTCCTTAATACCTTCTTTACCTTCGTTTTTATAAACTGTTGAGTGATAAAATAACTTAAGCACCAAATTATCTTCCCATCTTGGTATTAAGCTTTTTATGATACTTGTTGTAATATCTGGTCTTAATACTAAAATCTTGTCGCTTACTATTTTTACCATGGATTTTGTTGGCGTTCTTTTATTTATAGCTATAAAGTTCTCATAATCCTCAAATATACTTGGTTTTATCTGTATATAATTATTTTTTATAAATAGGAGGAATATATGAATTTTTTTAAAAACAACAAAAGATTTACATTCGCTTTATTATTACTTTTACTAGGTATTATATGGCAAATAAACTACAAATATTTTTCTATCGGAGATATAATATTAAACAAATTAAATCTTCCAATATACTCTGAAACTACATATGGCGATCACTACACTATATACTATAGTTTAATATTTTATGTATTAGCTCTTATTGTTAGTAATAAAAAAGATAAAAAGTTTTATAATTTAGCACTAAATATTATATTAATAATTTTAATCATCCTATATATTGCATCTATTGTAAATTTATTGTAGAATATACTAGTATTTTATAATAAAGGAGGATATTTATGAAAAAGAATTTCAAAAAAATGCTTGTTATGATAATTGCTGTATTGTTTATTGCCATTCAATTTCCAACAATGTCATACGCTACAGAGAACACAAAAGAAGTTAATCCAAAACAAATAACACAAGAAGAAGCAGATATAATTAATGATTTAAAAAATACTTTAAAAAGTAATTGCACTAACTATCAGAATTCACTTGATGGATATGAACTAGTGTCAATAGAACCAAAATTCTATAAAGTTACAAATGACTTAACTAAAAGATCAGAAGACAATCTTGAAATCACTGAAGTTTCTGCAGCACAATTTAATCTTGCTAAAATAGAAAATGAAAGAAAAAAATTTACAAGAGAAATTCCTGGATTTGAATATCCAGATGTAAATGGATACGGATGCACTCAATATATAGATGATTATATGGTATTAGTAACAGAAGTATTTAGATCCTTAATAGATAAAAACGAGTTTCAAAACTATGTTTCCTATTCATGGTTAAAAACACCTTTTTGGAATTTAACAGATTTATTATCAACAAGTGTAAGTAACAACATGATTATAGCTTCAGATTCTGCTAGATATCCAGTTTCAGAAAGCTTATACTTTGATGATAATGGCAATCAAATAGGTAAACCAATTGCTAATACTATTGAATTTGCTCCTCATTCAAATGGAATTGCCGTAACTGTTCCATCTCCATCATTAGTGTATAATGGAGGTACAAGCTCTGGTTACTTGATGTGTTATCCATCTTTTAATACTAAAACTGGAAATCAGGACGGTCAAATTGTAACACAATATGTACACTATAAAATTAAGCTTGGAGATCTTTCCTGGGATGGTGGAATGCCTTCAATCGGTCTTTCTAGTGATGTAAAAAAATATCAAGCAGTAGCCCCACTTTATAATTACAAAGACTTTAATTATACCAATACTAGACCTTAAATATATTGTTATTATAAATGCAAAATCAAGTAAATATTATAGTCAATTTTCTATAAATATGTTTTTAAATTAATAAAAAAGATGCCTCATTAGGCATCTTTTTTATTTTTCTTGCAAAAATAACTACCAAATTATATTCTAAAGCCTCCTATTTGTTACATTTCTTTTAGAAAGAAATCCTCATCATTAAAACTTATATCATTTTTCATATCACATATAATACAATTTGTATTTTTTCTTATAAATATATCTATATTTAGAAATTAATATCCAACAACCATTAAAAATAAATATTAATTTTATTGAATAATGAAGAAAGTCAAACTGACTTTCTTAAATTACTGTTGTGTTTTGAATCACCAGCCTACCATATTTTCATTTGCACTGTTCAAAAATCATAAAAAACTTTTTATTGGCCATGAGGATCATAGCAGCTAAAAACTTTTTTATTGCCTTCGGCTTTTTGACAGTCCACTCAAATATGAAGTCTTAGGCTCAACAAAACAACAACACGAGGTGCTAACCGAGAGTGTTATTTCTAAATGAAAGGATTTGATTATATGACAGTAAATACTTATTTCACAAGTGGTATCGAAACTTACATTAAAAAAGGTGAGCTTTGCGAAAGTGAGGTTTTAGTAGCATTAATGAGATTTTCCCTTAATGATTGGGGAGAACTATCTAAGGAAGATAAAGACGTTCAATATGAACTTCTTAAATTAGAAAATGCTAAAAAGACCGAACGATTTATGGGAGTATATACTTACTTTGATACTAAGTTTTGGATTATGAGTGATTATGATTGCACTATTGACACATTGGTAATAACAGTATTACTTCCCGAGGAATATTAAAAAGTGTCCCCCGGGGACACTTTTACAAGAAATTTTACATAACGATAAATTATGAAAGAAGGTATTAATATGAACACTATTGTTAGATATGATGACCGTGGAAATTGGGGAAATAATAAATATAGGGGAAATGCAAGTGGAAAACTCCTTATTGATTTACACAAAATCTATAAATTTGATGAAGTAAGTGACTACATGAGTGGCTCTTTTACAACACAAGATGTTGCAATAGATTTAAATATAAAAAGTAATTGCTATGATTTAAACTGTGGATTTGACCTAATAAATAATGATATTAAAGAAAGAAATGAATTTATATATTGGCATCCACCTTATTGGGATAGTGCGACTTGTTCCGCTACAAGTCTGTAAAAGATGAAAAAGCGGCACCTTAAATGGTGAACTGTTAATCTGATAGGTAGAATGAAGGCTAACCACCAGAAATGCCTAATCTAAACTCCGACATGCATTTATAAGGGAAACCTAATCTGTATGAAGCTCGGTAAAGTCGGTTGAAGACACCTTATATAGAAATATATATGAAAAGTTTGCGTAGTTGCAAATGTGGTTGATAAATCGGGATTCCATAAAATAGTTATGGTTAGAATGCTTGCGAAAGCTGACGAATTTGCGAATGTACGTGTCTAAAGTAGGGGCAATCGAATGGGTTGCTGCTCCAGATGGAGAGATGATGAGGTTGAGTAAGAATTATCTCTATGAAAACCCTCTATACTGGCAGGCGGTATATGTATCATCAGGCACAAAGTGAAAACCTAAAGCTATATGTAAGGATAGGATTAACGGAACAAGGAAAGGTATTGGGTTCTAAATAGAATAAATGGACGAAGAACAATAAGCCATTGAACCAATGCTGAAAAGTAGAGATCGAACCAAAGAAGTTTCTGTAATAGAAATGGAGGAATGGTCTCAAGTCGTAATTAAAAGGGAAAGTAATCTAAATCACAAAGGATTCGAGTAAGACCAAAAAATTGCTTAGGATTGGAGTGATGCCCTTTGACAAATACTGAAAAAGTAAAGAAACAGCAAGTTGTAAGAAATAATGAATACTACAATGCTCAAGAGTTATTAGATCAATTATATGCAGACAGCAAAGAAGGCAAAGTATTCAAACACCTTACGAACCTAATCTTTTCTGAAACCAATATACAACTAGCTTATAGAAATATTAAATATAATAAAGGAAGTAAAACTCCTGGCACAGATGGAAAAACCATAAAAGACATTGAAAACATGGATATTATGAAAATAACCGAATTTGTTAAAAAGATTACCAAAAACTATAAGCCTAAAATGGTACGAAGAAAAGAAATACCAAAGCCAAATGGTTCCGTTAGACCATTAGGCATCCCCTGTATTTGGGATAGACTGATACAACAATGTATATTACAGATTTTAGAACCAATCATGGAAGCTAAATTCAGCGATAATAGTCATGGATTTAGACCACTAAGATCAACAGAGCATGCTATTGCATCCTGTTACTCATTAGTAAACACAAGTAAGCTACATTATGTAATTGAAGTAGATATAAAAGGATTCTTTGATAATGTCAATCATAGTAAATTAATAAAGCAACTATGGACACTTGGAATAAGAGATAAAAAACTCATTTCCATCATTAAAGAAATCCTAAAGGCTGAAATTCAATTACCAGATGGTGAAATAATAAAACCTACCAAAGGAACACCCCAAGGTGGAATAATCTCACCATTATTAGCAAATGTGGCACTTAATGAGTTCGATAGATGGATAGAAAGTCAATGGCAAACAAATCCAGTATGTGATAATTATTTCCAAAACGTTCGAGAAGGACGCAGTAATGGTAAAGGGACTGCATACAGAGGAATGCGAAGAACTACAAAATTAAAAGAAATATACATCGTGAGATATGCTGACGATATCAGAATCTTTTGTAGGGATTTTCAAATTGCTCAAAAAACATTGTATGCCGTAAAAGACTGGCTTTCAAAGAGACTCAAATTAGAAGTATCCGATGAAAAAACTAGAATAGTAAATATAGAAAAGAACTATTCGGAATTTCTAGGAATTAAATTTAAAGTTGACATGAAAAGTCAGAAGAAAACAATCATATCGCACATAAGCGATAAATCAAAATCAGTCATTAAAGAAAAGCTCATAATGCAGATAAAGCATATACAGCACAATAAGTCAAACCTAGCACAGGAAATATTCTTATTAAATTCAATGATAAGAGGTATGCATAATTATTATAGAATGGCAACAAGAGTTGGAAAGGATTTTACGGATATTGCATATGAAGTTAATCAAGTTATATATAACAGATTAAGAAACTATGGAATATCACAGGAAGGTCATATACCCGAAGAATCGTCAGACTATAAAAAATATGGAGAATCCAAATGTACAAGGTACATTGATAATCTATACATTTTACCAATTAATTATGTAACATGGAAATCAACGAGGAATAAGAATAGCAAAGCCAATATCTACACAGCAAAAGGAAGGAAGTATATTCATGATGCATTAAAAATTCCCAATATAGGAATTATGAAAGAAATGCAATCAAAGCCTATAAAAAATGCTTCGCTTATGCTGAATGATAATAGGATATCCAAATTTTCTGCTCAGCTTGGAAAATGTGCTATTATTGGAAAATACTTTGATAGTTATGATGAAATAAATATCCATCACATCATACCAAAGTGTAAGGGCGGAACAGACAGGTATAGCAATTTAATACTTGTAACCAAAGATATTCATATCCTAATACACGCCACTAGTAGTGAGACTATTGAAAAGTATATTACTAAATGCGGAATAACCAATGAGCAATTGAAAAAAATAAACAAGTACAGGAAAAAAGCAAATAACACCGAAATCAAATAAGTATTTGTATTTAGATTAGCCATAACCTTAGTTTAATTACGATGGAACGCCGTGTGCGGTGAAAGTCGCACGCACGGTGTGGAGTGGGGGAAAACTTGGAGATAACATCAAAGAGTTACCTATCACTATTAATTAAATATTCAGGATATCAATACGGCGATAAACCATTAATAAATGATTTATCACATATAGCTGATTATAATGATTTTATAAAAGCTATTAACTATTGTTTAGCCAAACAATATACTAGTCTTGAAACTGGAGGACGATTAGCCATTCTAATGGCAGACATAAAGAAAAAAGGTAAACTTTACTCAATGCTCTTGGATATGAATAAGCTAGGCACATTAGAGCAAATAGTTATAAAAGAACAAATTAATTGTTTATCAGATAATAAGAAATACTTTAATAACAACTTTATTAGAATAGCTCACGAATACTGCCTAATACTAAGAAAAGACTTTCCTTTAATTATGGATTTTACAACTACTAAAAAAGGAAATATGGATTTAAGAGATAGTATTAATATTACCTGGAAAGACCTAGTCGCTTCTTCCCTTGAGTATTTAGGTGGAAAGTCCAGTTTATCTGCTTTATATGACTTAATTAATGGTTACAAGAAAACAGAAAACAATACTAACTGGAAAGCAAAAATAAGACAAACATTGCAAATACATACTGATATATTTACTAATATAGATAAAGGTGTATGGAAATTAGCATAAAAAGTGTCCCCCGGGGACACTTTTTATTTATTCCTTCTTCGTAAAAGTAATTTCTAAATTATATCCTAAAACTTCTGCTATTTGCTCCATTTCCTTTACTGAGAAGTTATTCCTTTTAAGTTTTGCACTTATATTCTGATGACTTGTATTTAATCTATCAGCTAAATCTATTATCTTTAGATTTTCTTCCACTAACATAATTCGTATCTTTTTAGCAACATCCACAAAAACCAACTCCTTAATTTCAATTATAAACTATACAATTGCTTTTATCAATATTTTATTTGCGTTTTTATTGACTTTTCAATTTAATAGTTGTATAATTAAATTATAAAGTTGCTTAACTTTATAATTCACTAATGCAGGGATTACAAACTTAAATTTTAATTTAGGTTCTGCAAGTCTTCCAAGGGGAGATTTTATCTCCCCAAAAAAATTTACAAAGAATTTATTTAGGAGGTTTTTATGATAATAGATAGCTTTTCTATATATAGACTTAATGACTTACTATGTATTAATTCAGATATTTCTAAAGTAAACATGAGTAATAATGACAATATCATTAAAAGTGAAATAATAAATCTTTTTTTCAAAACATTAAATTTATTTGGATATGAACTAAATGAAACAACGAACTATACTTTTACAAACTTCTTAAAATTAAAAACTGACAATTCTATTATTTGTACTGTTACTTTAAAAATTTAAAGAATTAATTATATAGTTATCTTTATGGAAGCTATTCCAGCACCTAAAGCTAACGGTTCATAAAGTTAAGTTTCATTTCTTTTAAGTACGTTTCATCTATTCGAGCAA
>OKWN01000520.1_pt1 | contig 16181 bp, 10 predicted proteins | sample 1607151 | NCBI WGS metagenome assembly OKWN01 (sample SAMN07501046, study PRJEB24779) | human gut metagenome | isolation source: stool | host: human infant | place: USA: Pittsburgh, PA | reverse complement strand
ACTTCGTTGCCCAATCGTTAAAGAAGGCGATAAAATCGAGGATATAGTTGTTGAAAGTGTACTTAAAGCTTCAGAAGTTGAGGGCTTTACTATAAATGATAAAGATATAGTTACTGTAACTGAATCAGTAGTTGCACGTGCTCAAGGAAATTATGCTTCTATAGATAATATAGCTAAAGATGTTAAATCTAAATTTGGTGACGATACTATTGGGGTAATATTCCCTATCTTAAGTCGTAACCGTTTTGCAATCTGCCTTCGTGGTATAGCAAAGGAAGCTAAGAAAATAGTATTAATGTTAAGCTATCCATCTGATGAAGTTGGAAATCATCTAGTTGACTTAGATATGTTGGATGATAAAGGAGTTAATCCTTGGACAGATGTTTTAACAGAGCAAGAATTCCGTAATCTATTTGGGTATAATAAACATACTTTCACAGGTGTTGATTACATTGATTATTATAAATCTTTAATCCAAGAATATGGTGTTGAGTGTGAAGTAATATTCTCAAACAATCCTAAAACTATCTTAAATTATACAAAGAGCGTTCTTACTTGCGATATTCATACAAGATTTAGAACTAAGAAAATTTTAAAAGCAAATGGTGTAGAAAAAGTCTATAGCCTTGATGATATATTATGCGAATCTATTGATGGAAGTGGATGTAATGAAGCTTATGGATTACTAGGTTCAAACAAATCAACAGAAGAAACTGTTAAACTTTTCCCTCGTAACTGTCAACCTATCGTTGATAATATACAAGCTATTCTTAAAGAGAAAACAGGAAAAGATGTTGAAGTTATGATTTATGGAGATGGAGCTTTCAAAGATCCAGTAGGTAAAATTTGGGAACTTGCTGACCCAGTTGTTTCACCAGCTTATACATCAGGATTAAATGGTACTCCAAATGAAATAAAATTAAAGTATCTTGCTGATAATAACTTCGCTGATTTAGAGGGTGAAGAGCTTAAGACAGCAATATCAGAATATATTAAAAATAAGGAATCAGATTTAGTTGGAGCTATGGAAGCACAAGGTACTACTCCAAGAAGACTCACTGACCTTATAGGATCATTATCTGATTTAACTTCAGGAAGTGGAGATAAGGGAACTCCTATTATATTCATCCAAGGTTATTTCGATAATTACACAAAATAATAATAAAAAATTCGCTTCGCCTGAGTGACACGTCGGCGAAACACTTCATGTCACCAACGATATGCCCTAGTTACCACTTTAAGCCACTGTGTGGGCGATATGAAATTTCAGGCAATGTCCCTTTAATAAAAAAACTGTAGATAAGTTTGTTTTACACAAACCTATCTACAGTCTCAAAATAGCAGCAACTTTCATATTTTACATATTCATATGTTGTCTAAATTCTTTAATTTTGCCTCTACTTACCCAGCATTCCAAGTCTTTATTATCCAAAATTAGCTTGTATGTGCTATTTCCTCCTGGTATAATATTTTTTATTTTTGATAAATTAGCTACATAAGATCTATGGACTTTTAAGAATTTATCTTTTGGTAATTCCTTATATATTTCAGATATACAATCTAGAATCACATATTTTTTATCTTTGGTATACACAAAAGTTTCTTTATCATTTGCTTCACACATATATATATCATCACTATCTAAAACTATGAATCCATGTTTTTCTTTTAACTTTATTCTTTTTTCAACAATATCATTAGTCTTAGTTTCTGGTTTATCTAGTACTTGTAATACTCCATCACTTATCTTTAATCTAGCTAGGGTCTGTAGTATTCTTTCCTCTAAATATGGTTTTGTTATATAGTCAAAAACTTCTAATTCAAATGCCTCTACTGCATATTTTTTATAAGCTGTTATAAAAACTATTTTAGGCTTAACATTGAAATTTTTTAGAGTCCTTGTTAACTCCATTCCATTTAGCCCTGGTATATTTATGTCTAAAAATACAACATCCACTTTATTTTTATTTATAAAATTTAGTACATCTATTCCATTGTCAAATGTCTCTATTACTTCTATATTACTATTATTTTCTATAATGTATTTTAACTCTTCCAACGAAAGATATTCATCTTCTACTATTACTGCTTTTATTTTAATCACCACCTACTTTAAACTCTACTCTAGTACCATCATCTAATCTTGTTATATTTAATCCTTGTCCATATTGATACTTTAATCTACAGTGTACATTATATAACCCAATCTTATTTTCTTCAACTTGATCATTATTTATCTCTTCTATTATTCTTTCTTCAATAGGTATTCCCTTATTTTCAATACATATATTAGTATTTTGTTTATATTTTTTTATAGAAATTATAAGTTTGCCTTTCTCTTTTGATTTTAATATTCCATGTACTATTGCATTTTCAACTATTGGTTGAATTATCAAGCTAGGTATTTTTACATCTATGTCTTCATCTATATCATATATTATTTCCAATTTATCTTTAAACCGTACTTGTTCTATTTCTAAATAAGTCTTAGTTTGTTCTATTTCTTCTTTTAAATCAATTAATCCTACTTTTAATTCTAAATTATATCTTAAATAATGAGATAACTTAAAGATAACCCTTCTGGCTTCTTGTGGATCTTTTCTTACTAGTATAGAAATTGCATTCAACGTATTAAATAAGAAATGAGGATTTATTTGAGCTTGAAGTGCTTTTAATTCAGCCTTTGCTATATTAGTTTTTAGCCTTTCAATTTCTTTTTCTTGCTCTACTACAATCCTTTCATTTCTGATATCTTCTAGCATATTTATAAATAATCCTGTTCCTACTTGACTAATTAACGCTGGAATTATAAATACCTTAACAAACCCTATCAATTCTCTGTTACTATATTCAAATAATAATATAAACGCATACATAATAAGTATACTAGATGTACATATTAATATTCCGCACATAGCCTTACTTTTCTCCTTAATTCTAGGCTGGAAAAATAGTGCTATAAATATAACTACTAATAATTGAATTATTTCTACTTCTAAAGATATACTATATATATTTATTATTAATCTATGGATAATACTAATCGTACCTACTATTACTCCTGCTCTTCTCCCAAATAGTAATATTACAGATACAACAACAATATTTCTAATAATAGAGCCCACGCCATAAATATTTATATTTCCATATGCACTTATAATTGTAATTATACCAAATATAATTCCTAACTTATTCAAATCACTTTTAGTGTAGTACTCCTTTTGAAGTAACTGTTTAAACATTTTATATCTTCCTAATATTAGCAATAGAATAAATATAAATGAAACTTTATAAATTATCAGTTCTAAGATGCTTAATTTCATATGAAACACTCCAAATATTTATTTTTACTCAAACATTCATTATACTATTATATCTTCTAGTATTAAAACATTCTAGATATATTATAATAAAATCGGTTGTATCAAATTTGACACAACCGATTTTATTATAATATCTATTTAAAAAGAGTACTTATTATCTTTTTAGCAACCTGCTATTTTTTGTATATTGTTTTATCTTCTTTTATTGTTTCTAATACCTGTATATCTTTTATTGTTGCAGGATCAACTTCTAAAGGATTCTTGTCTAATATTACAAGGTCAGCAAGTTTCCCTGGTGTTATAGATCCTTTTTTATCTTCTTCGAAATATTGGTAAGCTGCATTTATAGTTATTCCTTTTATAGCATCCATTGGAGTTACCCTTTCAGCTTCTCCTATAATTCTTCCACTAAGTGTATTTCTGTTTACAGCACAGTTTATAGTTCTTAGCATGTTTGGAGGTAAAACTGGTGTATCTTGGTGTAGAGTCCATTTTATATTTCTATTTAAAGATGATTTTAATGGACTTATTTTAAATGCTCTTTCTTCACCTAATACAGAATCTATATGCCAATCTCCCCAGAAGAAAGTATGATCTACAAAATATGAAGGTATCATTTCTACTTTAGCATTAGCTATTCTATCTAATTGGTCTTCTCTTACTGTTTGACAGTGTATTAACACTGGTCTTAACTCTGGAGTAAGTCCTGTATCTTCCATTGCTTTTTCATATGCATTTAAGAATTGATCTATTGCTGCATCACCATTCATATGAGTAAGTAATTGTATATTGTTTTCTATGGCCTTTTTACAGAATCCATAAACTTCTTCATCTGTAAATGTTGGATATGCACAATAATCTTCTTTTTCCCCTTCTGGTACTACATGATATGGTTTAGTTAACCAAGCAGTTTTTCCTTGTGGAGAACCATCAAGTAATAATTTTGCCCCACCTATTCTAAATCCATTCTTATATTCAGTTACATTTACATCATTTTCTATCATGTTGTATCCTACAACATCGATTAACATTTCATCTCTTCTTGCTGTTTCTCTACATAATGCTTCTATATTTTCAAGAGTTGCTCCATCTTGAGCTGTAGTTATTCCGTGACTTGCATACATTTTTTGAGCTTCAATCATGTTTGCTACCATTCCATCCATATCTGGTTGACGCATGCTGAAGTATACCATACGCATAGCTGTTTCTTCTAAGTATCCATTAGGCTCATTACTTCCCTCTACTCTCGCTATAACTCCACCTTCTGGGTTAGGTGTATTTTCATTAAAGTTCATAACTTCTAATAATCTAGAGTTTATAGCTGCCATATGAAGAGATGCATGTACTACCATTACATTATGCTCAGTTGATATCTCATCTAAGTCAAACTTATTTGGATGTCTTTTTTCTGCAAGCTCTGCATCATTGTATCCATATGCTATTACCCACTCACCTGGCTTTATATCTTTTTCTTTTATAAATTCTCTTACTTGCTCTTTCATAACTTCTATAGAAGTTGTAGTTCCTATTGGTGGTGCTGCAACATATTTAAATGACATAAATGGTGCCACGTTTCCTATATGACTGTGAGGATCTAAAAATCCTGGTAATAAAGTTGCTCCATTTAAATCTTTAGTTACAGTATTATCATCAGCTAATCTTAAAGCTTCCTCTTTTGCCCCTACAAATTCTATAATCCCATCTTTTACGAATACAGCTTCTGCACTTGGCATATTTTCATCTACTGTTATTATGTTTCCATTTAGATATATTGTTGATTTCATTTATGACACTCTCCCATACTTAAGTATATATTTCATTTAAATTAATTAACTTGCTTTTGAAACTGTTTCTTGATCTTCCTTAGTAAGCCATTTTCCTTCAGCCTTATCTAATAATGTTATTCCTAATGGAACTGAAGCTACTATACTAATTGCTGCTAATAATATCATAAAGTCTACTACATAACCTAATCCCATTGACGTAAGAGGTCCCATAAGTATTAATGAGAAATTAACTAATATTATTCCTTTTGATACAAATGCTGCCATAGCAAACTTTCTTTCTCCATAAGTATACTTTTCATCTTTTAATACTACTTTTGTAACAAATCCTTTTACTGCTATTCCTATAAATGTTACTGCTACTCCAAACGCTAGCATCACTGGGTTTAATAAGGCTTGTATATTTATTAATGAACCTACGTATGTAAATATTATTGGACTTCCAAACATCGCAAATACTACTGATGAATTAAATCCTATTATTCCACCTAGTTTATTTTTTTCTTTTGAGTTTATACCAACTGACACAGCAACTATAATTAAAACTGCTAAACTTTTTAAAGGTCCTGCGAAGTTAAGTATAAGTGCAAATATTGCAAAATATATCATAGTATAAGATATTGCAACTTTCTTATTTTGAGGGTTCTTTGCTACTTTATCACTAAGTGGTGACAATATTTTCGCTACTATTCCTCCTAATAATGATGCTAATATACATATTACTCCTAATGCTAATACAACTCCTATTACTATTCCTACTAACATTAATGGTGATAATTTCATTCCCATTACTGGCGCTACTGTAAGAACAATTGCTACTACTAATAGTGGGAAATGTGTAAAGTTATCAAATATAGAAGCAGTAAGAACTGTATCTGTTATTCTATTTTTCCCTGCAAGTCCCTTCATATTAAGAGCTACACACGCTGGAATAACGTTTGCTGGTGATGCACATGCAAATAACAACATTATTATTGCTACATGAGGTAATTTTAAATCAAATCCTAGTGGTAAAACTTTTAATCCTAAGAAAACTACTCCTGTCATAACTATAGCTTCAATATATACTGGGATTACTGACATATTTATAGTGTCTTTTCCTGAGCTCTTTAACTTGTTGATATCAATATTAAATCCTGCTCCAAAGAACATAAGCCATAATGCTATTGTGTTGTAATTTGCCATATTGGGAAGTAAGTCTTGATTTCCAAATATATGAACTACACCTATGCTTCCTCCAAATAACACACCTAATATTAAATAAAATATTGGTGGAGCTATTTTAGCTTTTTTTGCCACAAACTGTCCTATTAAAAATAGTACTGGCGATATTATTAGTAAAGCTAATATATCCATATTAAAACCTCCTCGATTAGTCAATTAATATAACTGACTTTTTTAATTTTAAAACCAAAATATTTTGTATTTCGCTCTACTTTTGATGTATTTCACTCTTAAATATAGAATAAATCATTTTGATACTTTTTGTCAATATTTTTTTTATTACGACATTTTTTTCATTTTTATAGTTAAAATTATTATATTTTTCATTATTTTATCTTATTTTAAATATATTCACTAATCATTTTTGTATTTTATTCTTTTATCTTGTATTTCGCTCATTTTTCTACTAATATCTATACTTATTTATAAATCGAGTAGGAGCTAAATAATTATTTTATTTAGCATACTCTCACACAACCGTACGTCACGTTCGGTACATCATTATTCATCCTGAATATTCTGATTATTTATCTCATTCACGTTTGAATCTATATTTAGATTATTTGTGTCAAATTTTATTTTAACTTATTTTTCTGATTGTGTGATAGATGTGTACTAAAAGACAAAATAAAAGGAACTACCAAACCATAAAGTCTAGTAATTCCAAATATTCTACTATTAATCTAAATCTGCACCATTAGTAGCTATAACTTTCTTGTACCAATCAAATGAATCTTTTTTATATCTTTTCATTGTTCCGTTACCTTCGTTATCAAGATCTACATAAATAAAACCGTAACGTTTTTTCATTTCTCCAGTAGAAGCACTGATTAAGTCGATACATCCCCAAGGTGTATATGCAATTAAATCCACCCCATCTTCTAAGGCACCTTCCATAGCTTTAATATGTTCTCTTAGGTATTCAACACGATATGGATCATGTACTTTTTTGTCTTCTGTAAGCTCATCTATAGCTCCTAGTCCATTTTCGACGACCATAACTGGAATTTCATAACGATTATAGATTTCATTTAAATAATAACGTAAACCTATAGGATCCATTCCCCATCCCCACTCAGAATATTCTATATATGGGTTTTTTGAGCCAAGGCTGAAGTTTCCTAAACCGTCTTTAGCTATACTTTCATCTGCTGAAGTACAAGTAGTTGAATAATAAGAAAAAGTAAAGAAATCAACTTTTCCTTCTTTTAAGTTTTTAATATCCTCTTCTGTACATTCTAGCTTAACATTATCTTCTTCCCATAATCTTTTCGCAAATACAGGATATTCTCCACGTACCATAACATCTCCACAGTAATAGAAGTTATCTTGCATTTTCTTTTGATTTCTTAATACATCTGCTGGGTTACATGTTAATGGATATGAACATGCTCCTGCCATCATACATCCTACCTGATACTGTGGGTCAATAGAATGTGCACGTTTTACAGCTCTAGCACTTGCAACAAGCTGATTATGTAAAGATTGATAATTTTTTGCTATATCTTCACTCGACATATTAGGCATAAAGTCCTTAAACATTAAAAGGCTATTTATTTCATTAAAAGTTAACCAATATTTTACTAATCCTTTAAATTCATTAAATAATACTTCTGTATAACGATCAAATAATGAAATAAGCTGACGATTTTTCCATCCACCTAATTCTTCTTCCAAATAAAGTGGTGTATCATAATGAGAAATTGTTACTAATGGTTCAATATTATATTTTTTAAGTTCTTTAAATATATTACGATAGAATTCAATACCTTTTTGATTAGGTTTATCTTCTATCCCATTAGGAAATATTCTTGACCATGAAATAGACATACGGAAAATTTTAAATCCCATTTCAGCAAATAAAGCAATATCTTCTTTATAATGATGATAAAAATCAATTGCATTATGATTAGGATAATAGTGTTCATCTAAAACAACACCTTTTGCATCCTTAGGATATGGTGTAAACATAGGAGCTATTCCTGTTTCACCACTTGGTAAACGATAAGTTATGCCACGTGGTTTTGTAGCTGTTCCAGCAGTTGTAACATCTGTTTTTGCTAGACCTCTTCCATCTACATTGTAAGCCCCTTCACATTGATTAGCAGCAGTTGCACCGCCCCAATAAAAATTCTTTGGAAAACTCATATTATATCCCTCCTAATGTATAACTGTAAGAAGCTCTTCTCCAGCCTCTACGCTTTTATTTTTTGTTTCTATAATATCTAAATAATTATCAGTATTAGTAATAACAACAGGTGTTTCTATACTATAACCCTCTTCTTTAATCTGATTAATATCAAAAGATACTAGTAGATCTCCTTTTTTAACTGTATCTCCTTGCGTTACAAAACTTTCAAAGTATTTTCCTTCTAATTGAACAGTATTATATCCTACATGGATAAGCATTTCACAACCATTATCAGAAGCAATTCCAATAGCATGCTTTGTTGGGAATAATGTTCTTACTACACCATCAAATGGAGCGACAACTTTTCCCTCTTCTGCTTTAATTACGATTCCTTTTCCTAATGCCTCACAAGCAAACGCAGCATCAGCAGACTCTTTTAAAGGTGCCACTTCTCCTTTTATAGGAGCAAAAACAGTTTCTTTTCCTGTTTTTTCAACTTTGCCATCTACTTTTGTCTCTATTTTTGCTTCAACTTCATCATCTTTATAAGTTAAATAAGCAACTACAAAAGAAAAAACAAACGGAACTACTGTAGCTATTACAAGTGGTAGTATTTCTGGTCCTTTTGGATTTAATAAACCTAATAATCCTATAACGCCCATGCCTGCATATGTATACATCATAATATTAGCAAAATATACTACTATACCAGCAGTTGCTGAACCAATACAAGATACAACAAACATTTTAATACGTGGTAGCGTAACACCATATATAGCTGGCTCAGTAACACCAAATATTCCTGATATAAACGCTGGAAGAGCTATAGATTTTAGCTTCTTGTCTTTAGTTTTTAAATAAATTGCAAGTACAACACCTATTTGTGCAAAACATGCAAAGTATGTATATGCCATTAATTGACTAGGAATACCTTGCATTAAATCCATAAATGGGAACATATATAACACACCACTTACACCAAATAGTACAAATACTTGATAGAATCCAGCTAGAAGAGTTCCAGCAATTAATGGACTAACTTCAATCAATGAATTCATTCCATAATTAATTCCAACTCCAATTAGATTTGCAACAGGTCCAATTAAAACAAATCCTATAGGAATAACAATTATTAATACAAGTACTGGCACAATAAAATTACTAACTAAATCTGGCACATATTTTTTGAAAAATCTTTCTAAAGGTGCTGCTGCCGCAATCATAAATACTACTGGTAAGAATGATCCCGTATAAGTAGCATTAAATACATGTCCAAACAAATTAATATCTACACCATTTATTGCTGGATAACACATAATTGCTCCAATAAGGAATCCTAAGAAAGGATCCATTTCTAACTTCTTCGCTACGTTTTGACCAAGCATTAATGGTAAATAGAAGAAAATTGCATCTCCTATTGCTGTTAAAAGAAGATATATTCCATCTTCAGGCTTAATAATTCCTGAAACAGTTAATAAGGTTGTCACCCCTTTGACAATACCACTTGCACAAATCATGTTTAAGCAAGGACCCATTCCTCCCATAACCACATTTAAAACACGATTAAATAAGCTTGACTTTTTTTCTTTAGCTTCTTCTCCTTCTTGTCCACCATAAGGCTTCATTCCTATTTTTTCGCAAACTTCAGTATATACATGAGGAACATGTTCCCCAATAACAACCATATACTGTCCCATGGATTTCATAATAGTAATGACACCATCCATGTTTTTTAAAATATCATCATTTGCTATACTTTCATCCTTTAGATTGAAACGTAAACGCGTAATACAGTGTTTTAAGTCTATAATATTTTCTTTTCCACCGACATTTTTAATAATGTCCTCTGCTAATTTTGAATATTTTCCCATATTTCTTTACCTCCATTTTAACTTAGCTTTTAAAAATTGAAGGTTTAGCCAACTTAATGTTACCATCCAAATAAAAAAATTAACTACTGTTGCTTTAATCTAATCATTAATCACATCCTTTTGTATAATATTTTATATTTAGATACCTATATAGGCATATTAACTAATTTAAAGTTTACTTTTATAAATCATACGTTCAATATGAATTGTAAGATATAATTGTTCTTCATTTGATAATTCATAATCATATTTGCTCTTAATATAGTTACTAATTTTTCCTACACATTTATATGATGTATGATATTTTACTTTAACAACATCTAGCAATCCATCGCTACTTTCATCATCAATTGGTTTTCTTAAAGCTAATCTTTGAGCAAAAAATTTAAGATGTGTTATAAAACGATAATAATAAACTGAGTTAGTATCAAATTCAATTCTAAAATAATACTTAACTATATTAGATATTTCTTGCATAATACGAGTTATATCTATAATTTGATCCATATTACTTTCATCCATATATGCGTTGACAATATGTAAAGCAATAAAACCTGCTTCATCATCAGGTAAACGTACATTAAATAATTCTTCAATTATATCCAATGCATTCATGCCAATTTCAAATTCATCCTCATAAAATCGTTTAATATCCCAAAGCATGGCATTTTTAATTGCAATCCCCTCTGAGTAACGAGCAATAGCAGTATACAAGTGATCACTTAATGAAATTATTAAACTATCATTTAATTTTTTACCTAACCTTTCTTCTGCTAGATTTATTATTTCATCTGCCATTTTAACATGCTCTATAGGTATGTTTAGCAATAGCTGTTTAAACTTTTCATTCATACTCTGGTCTTTTAAGATAAACACTTTATTAACTTGTTTACTATCAACGCTATCACCTATTTTCTTTTTAAAAGCAATACCCTTTCCACAAACTACACATTCTTTCTCGTCTTTATCAAGAATTATTACAACATTATTATTAAGTATTCTATGTATTATCATCTGTTTATCCTCCAAAATAAAAAAACCTATTTATAGGCAAAATAGGTATAGTATACCTGTATTGCTTATAAATAGGTCTAGCTTGCATTAAAACAATTACCATCCTAATTTCTATTCTCATTTATTTTATATTATCATAACATTTTTCATACTGCAATCCTTTTCTTGAAGAATTATAGTACTATTTTTTATTATTTATGTTTGAAAATATAAAACGTAAAACACAAATAATTATTAATAATAACAATAAAATAGAAACTATAAAAATTATTCTAAATCTATCATTGCAAGAGTAGTTTATATGCTTTTTTAAAAATATAATAAAAAAACATAGTCCACTCTCTCATCATACATATTTTTGCTAAAAATTCTTTATTCAGCAAATCAGAGTATAATGAAAAAGCGGACACATAATCACTCTAAAACATAAATTAATTTAAATGATCAATATTCTTTAGTTCATAAAGTGATTTTTTATATTATATATGTTATTTATATTTCGTTAGCAGCATCATAAGCAGTTTTAATTGCATTTTCAATATCAGCTGCTCTATCTTTACAATCACCTATTTTAACAACTTTAACATTATTTTCTAATAATTTATCAACATCAAAACTATTAGGTCTAGCACCAACTGCCATAACTACGTAATCACAAGGTATTTTTATTTCATTATTATTGTTTTCACAAATTATACATTCTTTATCTATTTTATTAACTTTGTGATTAGTGTAGATTTTAACGTTGTTTCTCGTGAAATTTTCCATCAAAGTTGGAAGTATAGTACTACTTTCACCCTTAGCTATACTATTATCCATTTCAATTATAGAAACTTTATTTCCTTCTTGAAGGCATAAGTGCTCAGCTACTTCACAACCTACCATACCACCGCCAATAACAGCAATATTGCCAAATACTTGTTGTTCACCATTTAGGATCTTCCATGAATCGCATACCATTTGCTTATTATAGCCATCTATACTTGGTATAAAATTACTTGACCCTACTGCGACTAATACAACATCTGGATTTAAAGTTAATATATCTTCTTGAGTTGCTTTTTTTCCAAGTCGTAAATCTACATTTTGAGAAGTTACAGAATGTGTTAAAAATCTGATAGCTCTTCGAATTTCATTTTTTCTAGGAGGAATACAAGCTAAATTTAACTGACCTCCTAAATATGTATTTTCATCAAATAAAGTAACACTATGACCTTTTAAGCTTGCTACACGTGCTGCTTCAAGCCCTGCAGGTCCTCCTCCTACTACTATAACTTTTTTCTTAGTTACAGCTTCAATGATTTTTCTAGTTCCTTCATATCCATTTTCGGCATTTAGTATGCAGCTTAAAAACTTACGGTTTTGAATATTGTCAGTACATCCTTTATTACAAGATATACATTCGCGAATATCTTCAAATTTATTTTCTTTTACTTTGTTTACCCAATCAGGATCTGCAAGTAAAATTCTACCAAGTCCAATTATATCTGCCTTATCAGCTTCTAGGATACTTTCTGCCATTTTAGGGTTAAATATTCTACCAACAGTACTAACTGGAATATTTACTGATTTCTTTATTTGAGCAGCAATATCAACAAAGAATCCATAAGGCTGTACACCCATTGGAGGAATAGTGTCAGCCATATTACCAGTATGGTTTGCCTGAGCAACATGAAGCATATCTACTCCAGCTTCTTCTAACCATTTAGCAAATATAGGTGCTTCATCTAGATCGATTCCACCTTTACCTCTTTCAGGTGTAACAACTGAAAATTTATAATCAATAGGCATATCAGGAACAGCTTTTTTTAATGCTTTTACAAGTTCTAGTGCAAATCTAGTTCTGTTTTCTAGAGTTCCCCCAAATTTATCATTTCTTTTATTTAATATAGTACTACATAATGAACCTACTAATCTATCTCCATGTATTTGAATAATATCAACACCAGCTTTTTGAGCACGTATTGCACAATTACACATCTTATCGATGATATCTCTTAGACCTTCCTCACTAACCTCATTTACAAAGTGTTGCATATCATGATGTAGTTTTTCTCTTACAGCTTTCATATTACCAGTAGCAACTATCTTATTTATAGCATCACAGTCATACTCTGGATGAAATATCTGAGCAGCTACCTTAGCATCATATTTATGTATTGAATCACATAGTTTTTTGAAACCATCTATTTGGCTATCGTCATATAATTTTGGTGTAGAAGTAAATCCATTAATTGGAGAAACATCACCAATTACTATGTATGAAACACCACCTTTTGCTAATCTTTCATAAAATTCAATACTTTGTTTAGTTAAACTACCATCTCTACCTTCATAGCCAGTAGTCAGCGGAGGAAACATAACTCTGTTTTTTAGGGTAATATTTCCTATATTGATGTTTTCTAAAAGTTTCATATTAATTCCTCCTTAATTAGTTTATTTACTATTAATCAATTTACAAAAATTAATAATTGCATCTTCACATTCTTTTTTAGATTTTATATTGGCGAAATTATGATCTCCGCCTTCAATTTCTACATAGATTGACTTGTCACTGTTATAACAATTTAAATAAGCCTGACAAGCATGATTATCAACTAATTTATCTTTAGTACCTCTTATAATTACAACATCTTTATCATAACCCATGGCATTAGAGAATGGCTCATAGTTGTATAAATCATAATTAAAATCAATATTAAATTTTAAACCTTCCATATCAGCATATTGCATAGATTGTGCCTTTAATCCATCAGCACGCTCTTTACAACCATACCACATACCACCACCAGGGCACATAAGAATTAGACCTATAGGTTGCAACTTTGGAGCTACACAAGAAGCTACATATCCACCCATACTATGACCAGATAATATTATCCTGTCAGCAGTTGTTAATTTACAATCAACTAGATAGTTGTACATATCTATGGCATCTTCTATAAGTCCAGTGAAAGTCATTTCTTCAAATTCTCCATCACTTTCTCCACAACCATAAAAATCAAACCTAGCACAACCAAAACCATTAGATTCAAGTACTCTGGACAAATGAGTATGTGCATACTTGTAGCCTGACATACTACCTCCAAATCCATGCAGATTTAGCACTATGAGAGGATTTTCTATATTATCAGGAAGAGTAAGTACCCCTCTTAATATTTTATTTTTTCTATTTTTTATTTCTATTAATTTAACCATTTCTGTTCTCCTATAACTTTCTATATTTTAAACATTTTTCATATCTTTTCTCCTAATTGATAATTCTTCTAACATTTCTTGAGTTTTTCTCTTAGTTAATGGATATATAAAGAATAAGGCTAATATTGCTATTATGTACCCTACTGAATAAATCCCTGTATACGCTTTCCAAAGATTCGAAACAACTTCTGCAGTTTGAGTTGAAGCATGTACATTGTATCCTATAAATGCAAGTATAAAACTACTTAAACTTGCACTTAAAGCAGCAGCAATCTTTCTAAAAAATGAATATGTAGAGTAAATCATACTTTCATTACGAGTTCCTGTTTTTAACTCTTGATAATCTATTGAATCATTTACCATAGCCCAAATTAGTATTTGGAAACCAGAAGCGCCTATATAGCAAACACCATTGATTACTATAAACATCATTGGATTATCTATTGGGAAGAAAAATAAAACTCCATATACTATTGCAGCAAAACCAGCACCATACATACACCATTCTTTTTTACCAAATTTATTAGCAACAAATTTAGTTCCAACAAATGTGATTATTGAATAAATTGTACTCAACATTCCTGACACAGCCATTATTTGTACATTTCCAAAATAATCTTTAAATAAATAAGTATTTAATCCATTAACAACACTAGCTGATATCATACCAACCAAACTAGCAATTATAACGCCAAATAAAGCTCTATTTTTTGAAATGTTTTTTAATACTTCAAAATAATTAAATTTCTCATTTTCTACATGAGGTAATTCAACACGTTCTTTACACCATACAGATGTAACTTGTAAACAGAAAACGCTTACACAAGCACAAATAATAGCTAATAGTAAAAAGTTTGAAGGAACAGGTACATTATCTTTATATAAGAATAGTGGTCCAACAATAACTATAACAGTCATAAATATAGTTCCACCTAAACTTCTATATCTTGATAAATCTGTACGGTGGTCAACATCGTCTGTCATAACACTTGATAATGATCCAAATGGAACATTTACACAAGTATACATAGCTTCATATAAAACATAAGTAATTAAAATATAAGCTAATCTTAAACCATAATCTAAATTAGAAACATTTATAAATCCAATACACATTAGTATTGCACATGGTATTGAAAATGCGCGAATCCAAGGTATGAATTTTTTACCAGGTTTTGCTTTGCGAGACTCTATAATTGCTCCGATTATAGGATCATTAATAGCATCCCAAAATTTAGTTATTAGCATAATTGTACCTACATGTATAGGATTTACTTTTAAAACTAATGTATAAAATACTGTTAAAAACATAGCTCTAAACTGTTCTGTACAACAACACCCCAAATCACCCAGGGTATACCCTATCTTGTCCTTCATTGAAAACCTTTGCATAAGTTGCCTCCTTAATTATAGTTAAATAAAATTATCACAAATAAATTTAATAAAGTTATAAGATTTATCTGTAATTTTATTATGTCATATTGTAAAATAAAATTATATTCATATATTGATATAATATTAACAAAAATTGATGTATTGACTAAAATATAAAAAGGGTGGGGATTAATGCTTGATAGAAAAGATTATTTTGTAAGCGAAATTAAATTTGATAATATAAAAACTAAAAAAATTAAAT
>OKWN01000517.1_pt1 | contig 16213 bp, 17 predicted proteins | sample 1607151 | NCBI WGS metagenome assembly OKWN01 (sample SAMN07501046, study PRJEB24779) | human gut metagenome | isolation source: stool | host: human infant | place: USA: Pittsburgh, PA | reverse complement strand
TTACAAAAAATGTAAATTCATATAAAAAAAAAAATAATAGGAGCAGTAGTTGGAACTATTTATTCTGTTGTTTATTTATTTCCAAAGTTTTATTTATTATATACATTACCCTCAAAAATAATATTTATTGTAATTATAGGACTAATATCATTTGTTTCCACAGATAAAAATGAATTTATAAGAATACTTACAATATTTTTTTTGGTAAACTTTTTTATCTGTGGAGGTACATATTTTATAATTTATTTTACAGGTATAGAACACATAAAAATTTCTTTTGTAATAATTTCCGTATATATTAGTTGTCTTATACTAAAAAAAATATATTCGGATATTACATTAATAAGTCATATTAAAGAATTTACCAAGGAAATTACAATATCATTTCTTGGAGAAGATCTTAAGTGTATAGCACTATTAGATAGTGGTAACTTGCTAAAAGATCCTTTAAGTAAAAGTGATGTAGTTATGATAAATTCTTCTTTGTTAAACAAATATTTGCCTGAAAATTATAGTTATGAATATGTTGATGTACTTTTGGCAGAAGAAATCATCAACAGCTTAAGTGAAGATATATCATCCAGGGTAAGGCTGATCCCTTATAACCACGCGACTAGTAATAAAACTAGTATGATACTGGGATTTAAAGCCGACTATTTACAAATTGATAATAAAAAGATAGGAAATATTGTACTTGGCATATCTAATTTTAAAGACGACAATTATAATGCTATATTAAATCCGAGTATACTTTCTTAGGTCTTAAAATGGGGAGGGTTATAATTGAAATTAACATTAATGAAAATGAAGTGGAAAATAAACTCTTGGCTAGTAAATATAGGTTCTAAATTAGGTATAATTAAACCTAATGGTATGTATTACATGGGCGGTGTAAATATATTGCCTCCACCTCTAAAACCAGATGAGGAAAGGTTATTAATAGACAGGCTTGAAAAAGATGAGAGTGCAAAAACTATATTAATCGAAAGAAACCTTCGACTAGTAGTATATATATCTAGAAAATTTGAAAATACAGGTATAGATGTCGAAGATTTAATATCAATAGGAACAATTGGTCTTATAAAAGCTGTTAATACATTTAAATCAAATAAAAATATTAAATTAGCAACGTATGCATCTAGATGTATAGAAAATGAAATATTAATGTATCTTAGAAAAAATAATAAGAAAAAGGCAGAAGTATCATTTGATGAGCCATTAAATACTGATTTAGATGGTAATGAATTATTACTATCTGATGTGCTTGGAACAGAGAATGATGAAATATATAAAATTATTGAAGAGGAAATAGATAAGAATTTGCTTTTTATGGCATTAGATAAATTATCTGATAGAGAAAAGCAAATTATGGAATTAAGATTTGGCCTAACAACGAGAGGAAATGAAAAAACTCAAAAAGAAGTAGCTAACATCCTTGGTATATCTCAATCCTATATTTCTAGACTTGAAAAGAAAATAATTAGCAGGTTAAAAAAGGAAATGAAAAAATTTGTATAAGTTAAATAAAATCTCGATAAAAGTATAAAAATATATGATATGTAAATAATTTCATATAAAGAATCTTTTAAGAGAGGACTGAAACTTATGCAAATTAATAAGGTTGAAATCTGTGGTGTGAACACATCAGAACTGCCAGTTCTTAAAAATGCTCAAATGATGGACCTTCTAGTTAAAATAAAGGCAGGAGATGAAGACGCTAGACAGCAGTTTGTTAGGGGAAATTTAAGACTAGTTCTAAGTATTATTCAAAAGTTTAACAATAGAGGAGAAAATATTGACGACTTATTTCAAATTGGTTGTATTGGTCTTATAAAAGCTATAGATAATTTTGATTTAAGTCAAAATGTTAGGTTTTCAACTTATGCGGTTCCAATGATAATAGGTGAAATAAGAAGATATTTAAGAGATAATAATCCTATTAGGGTTAGTAGATCCCTAAAAGATATTGCTTATAAAGCTCTCCAAGTGAGAGAAAAATTAATCAGAAGCAATTCAAAGGAACCAACAGTTTCAGAAATAGCAAAGGAGTTAGAGCTGGATGTGGAATCTGTTGTTATGGCTTTAGATGCCATACAAGATCCTATATCATTGTTTGATCCAGTATATCAGGATAATGGGGACGCCATATTTGTAATGGATCAAGTTCAAGACAAAAAAGATACTGATGAGCACTGGCTTCAAGAAATAGCATTGAAAGAAGCAATAAAAAAACTTAATAACAGAGAAAAACTTGTATTAGACTTGAGGTTTTATAAAGGCCGTACTCAAATCGAAGTGGCAGATGAAATAGGAATATCCCAAGCACAAGTTTCACGAATTGAAAAAAATGCTTTAAAAAACATGAGAAAGTACATTTAATTATAATTAAATATGAAGAATAAATCCTTAGTACAAGAATACTAAGGATTTTTTTGCATAGAAATATTAAAAGAGAAATATATTTTTTTTGTATTTTTAAGGAGGATGTTATAATATGATAAGAGTATCTGATATAATGGATAAAGAAATTATCAATGTGAAAAATGGAAAGAAGATGGGTTTTATTACAGACATAGACATAGATGTTAATGAAGGTAAAGTTGTATCTTTTTCAACTACAGGAGAAGGAAGTGGAGGATTCTTTTCTAGAGGTATGGATGTGGATGTAATATTTTGGAATGATATATTAAAAATAGGATGTGACACAATAATAGTAAATATAGGCTCAGAAAGAAAAGTAGACATTGATGAAATAAAAATTTAAGCTAACTTAACTAAGGAGGAAAATTATGCAATGTCCTTATTGTAACTATAAGGAGTCTAAAGTTGTAGACTCAAGACATACAGACAGTAATTCTATTAGAAGAAGAAGAGAGTGTGAATCTTGTAAAAAAAGATACACAACTTACGAAACTATTGAAACAACACCTGTTATGGTGGTAAAAAAAGATAATACAAGAGAATATTTTGATAGGGAAAAAATAAAAAATGGTCTAATAAAATCTTGTGAAAAGAGACCAGTTTCAATTGATCAAATTGAAGGAGTAGTATCTTTTATAGAGAATGAAATAAATAAGAACTATATGACTGAAGTGGAAACAAAAATAATCGGTGAAATGATTATGGACAAACTAAAAGATATAGATGAAGTATCTTACGTTAGATTTGCATCTGTATATAGGCAATTTAAAGATATAAATACCTTTGTTAATGAATTAAAAACAATATTAATGGAAAAGGATGAATAAAATGGAGAATTATATAACAATAGATAAGATACAAAAAGAATTAGACTTTGTTAATTTAGTTATAACAACAACTAATATAGATGCCAAAAATGAAGAAGACCTATTTAAAACATTTAAACAAGAAGAATTTAATTTAATAAATTTAACAAGAAATTCTCAAATTCACTCTAGTATTGTTAATAAAATTGATGAAAATAATATAGGGCAAAGGATAGAGGGAGACGCTTTAATTACTGATATTCCTCAAGTTCCATTGTTGATATTAACAGCAGATTGTGTTCCTGTCGTTATTATTGACAAAGTAAATAAAGCTATAGGAGTAGCTCATGCAGGTTGGAGAGGGACTTATGATAAGATAAGTAAAAAAACCATAGAAGAAATGATAAAAAATTATAACTCTAACCCAGAAGACTTAGTTTGTGTAATAGGTCCATCAATAGGACCTTGTTGTTATGAAGTTTCAAAAGACTTAGTTGAAAAATTTAACATAAATTTAGCAAATCATGCAGGAAAATTCGATATAATAAAAGATAATAAATACTATTTGGATTTATGGAAAATTAACGAACTTACGTTAAAGGATTGTAAAGTTAAAGAAGAAAATATAATAAATCTTCAAATATGTACTAATTGTAATCATGATAAGTTCTATTCTTATAGAAAGCATAACAAAACACCAAAGAGGATAGGAACTATGATTCAAATTAGATAGGGAGGAATAATAATGAGTAGCAAGATTCTTGTAATTGATGATGAAGAGCATATAGTAGAACTATTGCAATTTAATTTAGAGACTTCTGATTATATTGTAGACTATTCTTATGATGGCTTTGATGGTTTTTTAAAAGCAAAAGAGAATAAACCAGATTTAATACTACTTGATTGGATGTTACCAAATATAAGTGGTATAGATGTATTAAAAAAATTAAGAGGGGATAAAGATCTTAAAAATATACCTGTTATTATGCTTACGGCTAAAAATATGGAAAGTGATAAAGTTGAAGGTTTAGTAGGTGGTGCAGATGACTATATAACAAAACCTTTTAGTATAAAAGAATTACTAGCTAGAATAAGTTCTGTATTAAGAAGATACAATATGAACTCGCCAAGAGAAGAAGAAGTATTAACAGTAAAAGATATAAAACTAGACTTGATAAAACATGAAGTTACTAAAAATGGGGAAAAACTAGATTTAACTTTAAAAGAATTTGATTTATTGAAAATACTACTTCAAAATAAAGGTAAGGTTTTATCTAGGAACTTTTTATTAGATAAGATCTGGGGTTATGAATTTTATGGAGAAACTAGAACTGTAGATGTTCATATTAGATATTTAAGAAAGAAAATAGAAAGCTCAGATAGTAATGAAAAGTATATCGAAACTATTAGAGGTATAGGGTATAAAATAGAGTAAGAAATGGAGAAAAAATATGGATGTGGAACCTATTAGCAGTTTTTACTTTTTTGTTATGTTATTAGCTTGTAGTGTGGCAATACTTTTATATAGATATACTATAACTATAAGAAGATTTTTAAAAAGTTTTATCAAAATATCAAAAAAAGTAAGTGATAAAGAATTTCATTCAAGATTACAAACTTCTGCCAGAGGAGAACTTGGTGAACTTACTAGAAATTTTAATTTTATGATGGAAACTATGGAAAATACAATTGAAGAGGTACAGTATAAGCATCTTCAACTTACTTCAGTACTTAAGAGTATTTCTCATGGAATTATAGTTATTGATATTGATGGAAATATTATCTTAATTAATGATGAAGCTCGTAAAATGATAAAAAGTAAATGTAATGGAAAAGAAGAAGGAAAAAATTTTAAACAAGTTATAGATGTAGATGATATTTTAAATGGTATAGAACGATATATTGGAAGCAAAGAAAATCAAACTAATAATATAACTTTAGATGATGAAATTGTTTATAGAATAAAAATTGATCCTGTATATCTACAAAACTCTAAAAATGCCATTATAGGTTCTATAATTAATATTGAAGATATAACAGAAATTGTAAAATTAGAGAATATGCGTAGAGATTTTGTGGCAAATGTTAGTCACGAATTAAAAACACCTTTGACATCAATAAACGGATTTGTAGAAACCTTAATGATGAATGAAGACTTGCCAGTAGATAAAAGAAATAGGTTTTTAGCTATAATCCAAAAAGAATCAGATAGACTAAAAAGATTGATTGAAGATATACTTTTACTATCCTCAATAGAAAGTAAAAATAATCTAGTGACAGAAAATATACTACTTTATGATGTGTTTAAAGAAGTATATGAGATGATAAATTACATAGCTAATTCCAAAAAAATTGATTTATCATATGATTTTGAAGATAAAGAAATAGTAGTCCAGGCCTATAGTGACTATGTTAAACAGTTATTACTTAATTTAATAGATAATGCTATTAAATATACACCAGAAGGCGGGAAAGTAACTGTAAAACAATTTTCAATAAATAATGAAATAGTAATAGAAGTTATAGACAATGGGGTAGGAATCCCAAAAGAAGACCAAAGTAAAATATTCCAAAGATTTTATAGAGTAGATAAGGCTAGAAGTAGATCTGTAGGAGGTACAGGTTTAGGTCTTGCCATAACAAAACATATTGTTCACTCTTTAAAGGGGAGCATCAGCGTAGAAAGCGAACTTGGAGAGGGGAGCAAATTTATAATAAGATTACCAAAAAAAATTTCCTAGATTATTAGGGAATTTTTTTTTATTTTTGCACAAACTAAAATTATAAAAATTTAAATGTTTTTGTTGATTGTTGTAAAGTATGAAATTTTTAGGAGGATTTAATTAAATGAAAGATAGTTTAATAAATGACGCTCTGTTTAGACACGCTTTTCTTACAGCTATGATAATCGGTGTTCTATGCAGATTTTTTCTACTAAGAGTTAAAGATAAGCAATATCCATCAAGACCGCAGGATTATTTAGAACAAATAATAGTGGCAGGCCTTGCTGCATCGCTAGGAGCAATTGCTTTACCAGCCCTAATAGATAAAGAATTTTCTGCGTTGACGTTTTTAGCTGTTGGTATTCAACAATTTCAGGGTTTATCTAATCAAGAAAAAATAACTCTAGAAAATATTGATTATGAAGATATGGTTGAAAAAGGAGCACCATATATAGATAATATTTCAAGTACATATGAGGTAAGAAGTTACGTAAGTTTATTTTCTGCGTTAGTTGCATCAATAGTATATATATATGTTGCAAGGAAATATGGTGCACACATGTTAGTGTGTACGATTTTAGCGGCTATTGGAGGATGCATTGTAGGAATGATTTTTGTAAGAATTTTGAGAAGAAGTAGTATAAAAGATATTGCTGATATTTATTCAGCTGAGATATCTTTTGATGGACCAATATTAAAAGTTAATGGTGTTTATATGGAAAATATAGGTTTGAAAGAGACTAGGAAAAAATATTTAGAAAAGGCTATAGCTATAGAAATAGTACCTAAAGATTTTAGTGCATTTGGAACTTTATGTGATATAGGTCAACAACAAGCAATAATGAATACTATCTATGTGCACTTAGGTGTAGATAATGATGTGGATGAAAAAGATGTATTTCCTATTGCTAGGATGGACTTTAATAAGAAGTCTGTTCTCATTATAATGGTGCCCTTGTATAAAAACGAAATTATTTTTATGCAAGCAGCTGGTAGTGCACCTATTTTAGATACATCAAAGAGAAAATTAAGTGCATATATGAAAAAAGGTTTTGATATGTAAGGAAAATGGTTAAAAGAGGTGGTAAAATGGATAAAATATTTTTTATAGGGATTATAATTGGGGTATTATCTAGAATAATAATGTTAAACTTAGATGAAAAACAATATCCTGCACAACCTAATGTACTTGTTTCTCAAATAGTTCTTGCTTTTGTAGCATCTTCTTTAGGCGCATTACTTGTACCTGCATTACTAGAGAGGTCCTATACATCTATTACTTTTTTGTCATTGGCAGCTGAGCAATTTAGACAAGTTAGAAATAATAGAAGAGATACATTGCAATCTTTAGAAAGTACTCAGTTAGTATCAAGAGGAAATTCATTTATAGAAGATATTGCAAGAACCTATGAAATAAGAAATTATATGTGTATTGTAACATCATTTCTTACAGTAGCATTATATCATGCACTTAATAGCGAATTTAAAGTAAAGGATCCAACGGCGTTAATAGTTAGTTCGTTATTTGGTCTTATTTTGGCTTACATACTAAGAAGAAGCATATCTAGACAATGTATTGGAGATATTGCTGAAATATCAATTGTAGATGTGAGTTTTGTTGATACAAGCATATTAAAAGTAGGTGATTTTCAAGGGTTAACTAATGTGGCCTTAAAAGAAGATAGAGAAAAATATCTAAAATATGCTGTAGGGATAAAAATAATGCCAAGAGATAATAGCTATAAAAATGCTTCAATAATTGCTTATGTAGGCCAAAGGCAAGCTATTTGTTACAATCTTTACTCCAGACTTGGAATACTAAAACAAATTGTAGAACCGGCTTTTACACCTTTACCAAGGAAAAATCCTAAAAATCAATGTTTATACTTAGCATTTTTCCCAATTGAAAAGGATGAGAGAAAAATAATTGAAGCAGTGAAGTCATGTCCTATACTTGATAGTGCTAGAGGAAAAAATATAGCTTTAAATAATATGAAAATTGAAGGAAAGGAGATCGTATAAATGAGTGATAATATTGAAATAAATTCAGCTACATTGGCGGTTATAACTACAGATAAGAATATGAATACAATAGGGGGATGTCCTATTTTTTATGCTAATAATGATGATGAATTACAAAAACGCGCAATGTTATTTGCAAAGTGTGTAAATGGAATGGTTCATCAAATAACAGATGAAGTACTTATAGTAGTAAGGCATTAAGGTACCTGAAAGAGGTACCTTTTGTTGATTAATATAGCGTAGATGTAGATATAAGTTGACTAATTTTTTTAAATCATGTATGATTAAATGATGTATTTACATCTAAAATTAGATAATACATTTATGTGGAAAAGTGGTGATATGCAAAATGGAAGTAAACGTAAAAAATATTAATAATATAATAAGTAAAGTTTATAAAAATAGTATTGCAGATGAAATGGGTATTGAGGTTGGCGATATACTCTTATCTGTGAATAAAGAACGAGTTGAAGATATAATTCAATATAGATTTTTAATAAGTGAAGAATATATTGAACTGGAAATTCAAAAACAAAAAAATGGAAAAATATATTTATACGAAATTGAAAAAGATTATGATGAAGAGCTAGGTATAGAATTTACTAATCCTATCATAGATAAAGCAAAAAGTTGTAGAAATAAATGTGTATTCTGCTTTATAGATCAGTTACCTACAGGCATGAGGGATACTCTTTATTTTAAAGATGATGATTCAAGACTATCTTTCTTACAAGGAAACTTTGTTACATTAACTAATATGAGTGAGGATGATATTAATAATATAATAAGATATAGAATTAGTCCTATAAATATTTCTGTACATACTACAAATCCTGAATTAAGAAGAAAAATGATAAATAATAAATTTGCAGGAAAGTTAATTGATACAATGAGAAGATTAGCTGATGCAGGTATAGAAATGAATGCTCAAATTGTATTATGTCCAGGATATAATGATAAAGAAGAGTTAGAAAGAACCTTGGAAGATTTAGCGAGTTTACGCCCTTATGTTAAAAGCGCAGCCATTGTTCCTGTAGGAATTACAAGATATAGAGATAATCTTGCTAGACTGGAAACTTTTGACGAGAAAAGTTCAGGAGAAACTATTGATCAAGTTCATAAATTACAAGAAAAATATCTTAAAGAGCTTAATACTAGATTTGCATTTTTATCAGATGAGTTTTATATTCTTGCAAAAAGGCCATTATTAAAATATGATGAATATGAAGGATTTGACCAATTTGAAGATGGTGTTGGAATGATAACAAAAATGGGAACAGAGATTGTACAATACCTAGATACAATAAATGATGATAGATTAAATAAAACCAAAAAAGTATCAATTGCAACAGGAAAATCTGCTTATGAATTTATGTGTCATATGGCTAATAGAATAATGGAAAAATTTAAAAATATAGAAATTAATGTATATAGAATTAAAAATAATTTCTTTGGTGAAACGATAACTGTTAGTGGACTTTTAACTGCTACTGATTTAATTGACCAATTGAAAAATGAAGATTTAGGAGAAACTCTATATATAACTAGATCTATGATGAAAGCTGATGAAGAAATTTTCTTAGACAATATAACTTTAAAAGAATTAGAGGAAAAATTAAATTTAGAAGTAGTACCATGTCAAAATGAAGGTACTGATGTAGTAGACAAGATAACTAAATAGGAAGGAGAATAAATATGGATAATAGACCCATAGTTGCAGTAGTAGGTAGACCGAACGTTGGAAAATCTACACTATTCAATAAATTAGCAGGAAAGAGAATATCAATAGTAGAAGATACACCAGGAGTTACTAGAGACAGAATATTTACAGAGGTAGAGTGGTTAAATAAATACTTCACTTTAATAGACACAGGAGGAATTGAGCCTGAAAATGACGATATAATACTAACTCAAATGAGAAACCAAGCTATGCTTGCAATGGATATGGCTCATGTAATAGTATTTGTTGTTGATGGAAAGAGTGGAATAACTTCTGCAGATAGAGAAGTTGGACTAATGTTAAGAAAAACAAATAAGCCAGTTATCTTAGCAGTAAACAAAATAGATAATATGAACTTAGTAGATAACATATATGACTTCTATGAATTAGGTTTAGGAGAACCACATCCAATATCAAGTGCCAATGCAATGGGACTTGGTGACTTGTTAGACGAAATAGTAGAAAACTTCCCAGAAGGATTAAATACCGAATATAACGAAGATATAATAAGAGTTGCTATAACTGGTAAACCTAATGCAGGTAAATCTTCTATATTAAATAAAATATTAGGAGAAGATAGAGTTATAGTAAGTCCAATAGCAGGAACAACAAGAGATGCAGTCGATACATACTTTGAAAAAGGTGATCAACAATATTTATTAATAGATACTGCAGGTATAAGAAGAAAAAGTAAAGTATATGAAAGAGTTGAGAAATTCTCTGTACTTAGATCTATGAGTGCGGTATCTAGAGCGGACGTAGTTTTAATCGTTATAGATGCAACAGAAGGTGTTACAGAGCAAGATACAAAAGTTGCAGGTATTGCCCATGATGAAGGTAAGGCTTGTATATTTGTAGTAAATAAATGGGACTTAATAGAAAAAGATAATAAAACATTAGGAAATTACACTAATGAGATAAGAGATATGTTCCCATTTATGAACTATGCTCCAATATTATTCGTATCGGCAGTAACTAATCAAAGGATGGGTAAAATACTAGATACAGTGGATAAAGTGGCTGCAGAACATTCTAAGCGTGTAAGTACATCACAATTAAATGATGTAATAGGTGAAGCTGTAATGCTTAACCAACCACCGTCAGATAAAGGAAAGAGACTTAAAATATACTATGGTGCTCAAACAGGAGTTAAACCACCAAAGATTACTTTATATATAAACAGTAAAGACTTAACTCACTTCTCTTATCAAAGATACTTAGAAAATAAAATAAGAGAGAACTTTGGATTCGAAGGAACATCAATGCAATTTGAGTACAAAGAAAAGGATAGAAAAAGATAGAAATTTTAGGGGGTTAATATGTTAATTTATTTAATTATAATTATAATTGCATACCTTCTTGGAAATATATCAACTTCATATATAGTAGCAAAGCGACTTGCTGGAGTTGATATAAGAACTCAAGGTTCTGGTAACGCAGGCTCTACAAATGTACTTAGGACATTAGGTAAAAAAGCTGGGGCACTAACTTTTGTAGGAGATGTATTAAAAGGATTAATCGCAGTATTAATAGCTAGGTTAATAGCTTACGGTGTTCATATGGACCAAAGTATTTGTGCTTATATAGCTGTAGTTGCTGTTGTACTTGGTCATAATTATCCGGCATTTCTTGGATTTAAAGGTGGAAAAGGTGTTGCAACCTCTTTAGGTTCTATGTTAGGAATGAATCCTTTAGTTGCACTAATGTGTTTAGGGTTTTTTATAATAATAGTAGCCATAACTAAGTATGTTTCTTTAGGCTCTATACTAGGTATCGGTTTGTCTCCTATAATAATGCTTATAAATCACAATACTAAAGGCGTTTTAGTTACATTATTTTTAACTATATCAGTGACTATAACCCATAAAGAAAATATTAAGAGATTAATAAATGGTACTGAAAGAAAAATAGGAGAAAAAAAGAAAGATTAAATTACTATATTAGGTGGTGTTTATTATGAAGAAGATGTGTGTTATAGGTGCTGGAAGTTGGGGGAGTGCATTAGCTCTTAGCTTACATAAAAATAATCATAAAGTTTTCATGTGGACAAGAGATAATGAACAAGTTAAAGAAATAAATGATACTAGAAAAAATAGCAAGTTCTTACCAGAAATTATTTTTCCAGAAGATTTAATAGTTTCTAATGATTTAGAAGAGGTTATAAAAGATAGTAGAATTATTGTAATTGCAGTACCATCTCAGGCTGTAAGAAGTGTATGCAAACAAATTAAACCTTTTGTTAGTAGTAATCAAATCTTAGTTGATGTGGCAAAAGGATTAGAAAAAGGAACAGGACTTAGACTTTCAGATGTAGTAAAAGAAGAATTGCCTAATAATCCTTACGTAGCACTATCAGGCCCTTCTCATGCAGAAGAAGTTTCTAAATTTATGCCAACAACTTTGGTTGCTGCATGTGAAAAAATTGAATATGCTCAGGAAGTACAAGATGCTTTTATGAGTCCGTCTCTTAGAGTGTACACTAATCCTGATATAATAGGAGTAGAACTTGGAGGAGCATTAAAAAACATTATAGCATTTGGTGCAGGAATGTGTGACGGACTGGGCTATGGTGATAACACAAAGGCAGCTTTAATGACAAGAGGAATTGCGGAAATTGGAAGACTTGGCGTTGCTATGGGAGCCAATGTAAATACTTTTACAGGACTTGCTGGTATAGGAGATTTAATAGTTACTTGTACAAGTATGCATAGTAGAAATAGAAGAGCAGGTATACTTATGGGACAAGGTAAAACTCTCCAAGAAACATTAGATGAAGTTCAAATGGTAGTAGAAGGAATAACTGCCACAGAAGTAGCATATAAAGTTTCTAGGGATTTGAATATTGATATGCCTATAACTGAAGCAATATACTCAGTTTTATATCAAGGTGCTAATCCGAATGAAGCTGTATTAGAGCTTATGACTAGAACGAAAAAACATGAAATGGAAGAAGTAGTTAATAACGGCTTGTTCAAATAATAAATTTAATTAAATAAGCTATAAATATATATGTAATAAAAAATTCCCTCCTGAAATATAATTAACTAAGAAATTATATGCAGGAGGGAATTATTATGAACAATATATATGAAGACATCGCTAAAAGAACTCAAGGTGACATATATATAGGTGTTGTTGGACCTGTTAGAACAGGGAAATCAACGTTTATTAGACGATTTATGGAAACACTTGTGTTACCTAACATAGAAAATGACTTCAAAAGAGAAAGAACTAAAGATGAGATACCTCAAAGTGGTTCAGGAAAAACCATAATGACAGTTGAGCCTAAATTTGTTCCAGCTGATGGCGTTGAAATAAAGATTAAAGACACAGTATCTCTAAAAGTTAGAATGGTGGACTGCGTAGGATACATAGTTGATGGGGCTTTAGGTCATGAAGAAGACGGAAAGCAAAGACTAGTATCTACACCATGGTCAAAAGAAGCTATGACCTTTGAAAAAGCCGCAGAAATAGGTACAAAAAAGGTTATAAAAGATCATTCTACAATTGGAATTGTAATTATTACAGATGGATCTGTTACTGGAATTGATAGAAGTAACTATATAATTCCAGAAGAAAGAGTTATAAAAGAATTAAAGGCATTGAAGAAGCCATTTGCAGTAGTATTAAATACTAAATATCCAGACAGCGAAGATACAGCATTTTTAAGAAGTGATTTGGAGCAAAAATATTCAGTTCCTGTAGTACCTATAGATGTTGATCAAATGGATGAGGGAGATATAGGAGAAGTAATGGAAACAGTTTTATACGACTTCCCATTAGCTGAAATAAGAATTAATTTACCTGATTGGATAGAAGGTTTATCTAATAATCATTGGATTAAAACTAATATAATAAATACTTTAAAACAATCTATAGCATCTATTGACAAAATAAGAGATATAGATTCTGTAGTACATGGATTTAATGAGTTACCTTTCTTAGAAGATTGTGAGGTAGATGATGTAAGTCTTGGTGAAGGTGTAATAAACATTGATGTATGTACAAAACAAGAGTTATTCTATGAAATATTAGAAGAACAAAGTGGATTCAAAATTGAAGGAGATTGCCAATTACTTAATTTAATTACTAAACTATCAAAAGTTAAAGTTGAGTATGATAAGATAGAAAGTGCTCTAAGTGATGCAAAAACTTTAGGTTATGGTGTTGTAGCACCATCTCTTGATGAACTTAGTTTAGAGGAGCCAGAAATTATTAAGCAAGGAAAACAATATGGAATTAAATTAAAAGCAAATGCTCCATCACTTCATATAATTAAAGCGGATATTTCAACAGAGGTATCTCCTATAGTTGGAAATCAAAACCAAGGAGAAGAAATGATAAAATATCTACTTGAAGAGTTTGAGCAAAATCCAGCAGAAATATGGGAATCTAATATGTTTGGTAAATCATTAAATGATTTGGTAAAAGAACAATTACAAAGTAAATTATATACTATGCCAGAAGAGATAAGATGCAAGATTCAAAAAACTTTGCAAAAAATTATTAATGAAGGTAGTAGTAATATAATAACTATTTTGTTATAAGGAATATTTTAAGATTACAATTAAATATTGATATAATAAAAAAGGACTAAAACTTTTAATATGATAAGTTTAGTTCTTTTTTATTTTTAATTATTATAATATAACCTTTCTTAATAATTAAAAATTTATAAGAATAATGCAAATTAAAATATGTCAAAATACAATGATATTTGGATTTGAAAAATAATTCAGAAAATTTTGAGAAGATTGAAAATAATTAGAGGAAATTTGGAGTAAACATAGAATTAATCTAAATAAGAGTATAAAGGTATGTGTTTTTGCATTCTTTTCAGTTATAAAACAGGGTGCTATAAATATAATTTAATATATATCTTTTACTCATAGGTATATTAATTTTTTTAGGGACAAATTTTATTATTAGGAGGGATTTTATGGAAAACGTAGTTAACGCAGTCAATAACATCATATGGAGCAATTGGCTAGTATATTTATGTCTAGGTGCTGGAGTTTATTTTTCTCTTAGAACTAGATTCTCTCAAATTAGAAATTTAAAAGAAATGGTACATTTGTTATTCGCAGGTGAAAAATCTGAAGAAGGTATTTCATCTTTTCAAGGTTTCTGTACTGCATTAGCAGGACGTATAGGTACAGGTAATATAGCAGGTGTTGCTACAGCTATTGCTTGGGGTGGTCCAGGGGCACTATTCTGGATGTGGGTTATAGCTTTTTTAGGAGCAGGTTCAGCTCTTGCAGAGTCTACATTAGGTCAATTATATAAAGAAAAGCATGAAGGTGAATACTGTGGAGGTCCAGCATATTATATAGAAAAAGGTTTTGGAAAAAAAGGGTGGTCAAAAGCATATGGTATGGCTTTTGCCATAGTTACACTTTTAGCAATGGGAATATTAATGCCAGGTGTTCAATCTAACTCAATAGCAGTATCTATTGAAAATGCATTTGGATTAAGTACAACAATTACTGGTATAGCATTAGTTATTTTAGTTGGTGTAGTTATATTTGGTGGGATAAAAAGAATAGGTGCTGCAGCAGAATTTATAGTTCCATTTATGGGTGGAGCATATATATTAATGTCTTTAATAATAATAATTGTTAATATAGGAGCTTTACCAGGAGTTATAGCTACAATATTTAAATCAGCATTTGGTGCAGAAGCTACTTTTGGTGGTATAATTGGATCTACGATAGCTTGGGGTGTTAAACGTGGTGTTTACTCAAATGAAGCTGGTCAAGGTACTGGACCGCAGGCATCTTCAGCTGCAGAAGTATCTCACCCTGTAAAACAAGGTTTTGTTCAAGCTTTCTCAGTATATGTTGATACATTATTCGTTTGTTCAGCAACTGGATTTATGATATTAATAACTGATAACTATACTACATTTGATGCTGCTGGCAAAGTTATATATAATGCAGGGCCAGAATATACAGTTGAACAAATAGGTCCAGCTTATACTCAAGGAGCTGTTAATACTCTAATACCTGGATTTGGTGCAGCGTTCGTTGCTATAGCATTATTTTTCTTCGCATTTACTACTTTGATGGCTTATTATTATATAGCTGAGGTTAACTTAAACTATATGATTAAGAGACTTACTGGCAAAGGAAATAAGATGGCAACTCACGTATTAAAATTTATAATGTTAGGAATGATATTCTTTGGATGTGTTAAGAGTGCAGGACTTGCATGGACAATGGGTGATATAGGTGTTGGACTTATGGCATGGTTAAATATAGTTGCAATACTATTGCTATCTAATATTGTAATGAAGTGTTTTAAAGACTATGAGGCACAAATGAAATCTGGTAAATCTAGTGAAGAAATTACATTTGATCCAGTAGCACTTGGAATTAAGAATGCAGATTTCTGGGAAGATAGAAACGCGCAAAAAGTTGAGTAGTATTATTTAAATATTAAAATTATTGAAATGGTTCTTGATTTATCAAGAACCATTTTTTAATAAAAAATAGAATCTTTTATAATTTTTTAGAATAATA
>OKWN01000516.1_pt1 | contig 16328 bp, 15 predicted proteins | sample 1607151 | NCBI WGS metagenome assembly OKWN01 (sample SAMN07501046, study PRJEB24779) | human gut metagenome | isolation source: stool | host: human infant | place: USA: Pittsburgh, PA | reverse complement strand
TTATTTATTTCTATAATATCATATATCTAAAGCATCTTAATAAGTTCTTCCAATCCTTCAGATAAAGCTCTTGCACGTTCAAAATCAGTATTCTTTAAAGCAGATGCAATCTCCATCTCAACTGACTTTTTCTTTTCTTCAATTTGTAAATAATCCTTATCAAAATGATTAGCATAAATCATTTTTCTAAACTTTCTCATACTCATTTTTCTAATCGTCTTATCTTCAATAAGTAAAACATAATCCACACAATTAACTATAAAATGATAATCATGAGAAATCATCAAAATAGCACCTTTATAATCTGCGATAGCTTTTTCCAGAGCCATTTGTGAATAAATATCTAAGTGGCTTGTAGGCTCATCCATCAAAAGCATATTTGCACAACTTGCAGAAACCTTAGCCAGCTGAAGGATATTCTTTTCTCCACCAGATAAATATTCTATCTTTTGTGTAAGTATATCTGCATCAAAACCATATTTTCCAACATATCTTCTAATCTCACCATAAGTTTCAAATCCCACGTCATAGAACTCTTGAAGTATGGTATTAGACTCATTTACTGCTTCACCTTGCATTTGAGATAAATAAGACATTTCAATATCTTCATTTATTTTAATAGCCTTGTTATTATTTTTAAATATTTCTTTTAATAAAGTAGTTTTCCCAACACCATTTGTACCAACAATAGCTACTTTATCAGTAGATTTTATTTCAAAGTTAACATTTTCTAAAAGAACTTCATCAAATGATATACTAAAATCTTCAACTTTCAAAGCAACAGTTTCTTCAATTTCATTTTTTGTTTCTAAATTGATGTATGGCTGTTTAATATCAACAAATGGAGCTTTAATTCTATTAGCTTCTAATCTTTCTTGTATTTTTACTCTAGCCTTTAAAGCTCTACCTCTAGAAGCTTCTGCATTGTAAGTTGCTTTTTCTCGCAGTATTTCAATTAAAGCTTCATTTCTAGCAATTTCTTCCTCATCAGCAATAGCAAGCTCTTGCATTTCGATTTTAGTTTGAAGAAGAGAGTAGTTATAATCAATATATCTTCCATCAAATTCTTGAATCTCTGTATTTTCCAGATGTATAATTTTGTTAAAGCAATGGTTTAATAAATATCTATTGTGCGTAATAACTAAAATTGTTTTCTTGTGAGAATTAATTAAATTCTTAAGAGCATTAAGATTTTCAAAATCTAAAAATACATCTGGCTCATCCATAATCATTAAATCTGGAGAATTCAGCATTTCTTTAATTACTTGAATAAGTTTAAATTCACCACCACTAAGCTCAGATATCATTTTATCTTTATGCTTGCTTAAATTTGCAAGATTTAGCTTCTTATTAATATTGCTTTCATAGTTATCTCCATCAATTGCTTCAAATGCATCTAAAGCTTCTTGGTACTTTTCTAGTAAAGTCTCAACATCATCAGAAGTTCCCATTTTTTCACAAAGAGATGATATTTCATCTTGTAGCTTAATAAATGGTTCAGCTATATATTGGAACACGCTCGTTTCCTTTATTTTATCTACTTGCGAGAACTGGCTTACATACCCAATTCTACAACTTGGATCCATTTCCAACTTCCCATGGAACATATATCTTTCTGGATCCATTATTATATCTATAAGTGTACTTTTTCCGCTACCACTTGCGCCTATAAAAGCACAGTGTTGACCCTCTTCTAATGTAAATGAAACATTATTATATAGATCTGTTTGCGGGAACGAGTAGGACAAGTTGTCAACTTTTATCATATTTATTACCTCTCTTTATCATTTAAAAAGAGCCTATAAAAATAAGCTCTTCAATATATTATCAATCGTAATTTCCCGATTGATTGTATATATAGTAACGACATTCTTTTTAATTTACTTTTGATAGCATAACATTTTTTAAGACTAATTTCAATTATTTTATATTATTACTATAATATTAACTTCACTTTATAATTTAGCTCTAGCAAAATCTTTTTAATCAAAATATCTTCTTGCGGTTTGGAAATATTTAATTGGTATAAAGGGAATTTGCTATTAAAGTCAAGTTCCCTTTATTTATTTTTATAATAGAGATAATAATGTGAAACTCTGCTAAAATTATTATAATAATGAAAATTTTGGTAGAAAGGATCAATCATATGATGGCACTTGAAGGAATAATATCTTTATTTTTAATAATTAGTGTGGGAGTTTATGCTAGTAAAAAAAATATAATAACAAAAGAAATTAATAAAGGTTTAACAGACTTACTTTTAAATATAACCTTACCTTTTTTAATAATATCTTCTTTTAATTTAAAATTTAGTGATGAGATAAAAACAAATATAATAATATGTACACTTTATAGTGGAATAACACTAGTTGTGGCTATAATAATATCTAAACTTTTACTAAAACCACTAAAAAAAGAAGATAAATATATAATTCAATTTTCAAATGTATTTTCAAATTGTGGATTTATGGGATTTCCAATTATAGAAGGTCTATATGGTAAAGAAGGATTAGTTTATGCATCTATATTTAATGTTTTATTTACTATATTTATGTGGACTTATGGAGTAGGTTTGTTCACAGGAGGTATTAACAAGAAAAATGTAAAAAAAGTGTTTGCAAATCCTTCTATTGTAGCTGTTTTTATTGGAATAATTATTATGGTATTTGGAATAGAGATTCCATCAATTATAATGAAGCCAATAGAAATGGTAGGAGGAATTACTTCTGCACTTTCTATGATTATTGTCGGTGTGATTTTGTCCAATGTAAATTTTAAGGAATATATGAAGGATATTTCTTTGTATTACGGAGTGTTTTTAAAACTTTTGGTTGTACCTATTATAGTATACCTTATCATGGCTGCTCTTCCAGGTCCTACAAAGGTAATGAAGATTATTGTATTACTTCATGCTATGCCAACGGCTGCTATGTTGCCAATTTTTGCTGAAAGTTTTAACAAAGATAAGGAATATGCGTCGGTACTATTATTTATGAGCACTTTATTTTGTGTAGTTACTTTTCCTGTGGTACTTTTAATTGTAGGGCAGTAGAATCAAAGAATTAATTCATGTGAATCTAAATATATGAGATACAGATATGATTTATGATATAATACCTAAGTAAATATAATGATTTTGTTAATACAAATGATACTTAGAGGTGAAATACATGAGTAATTTAGACAATGACATATACGAATTTAATAAAATAGATGCTTATAACAAATTACAAGAAGCAGTACAATATTTTTGTGGAGAGAATAAAGAACAAAATTTTGATAAATTTATGGTTTTATGCAAAATGTCAGCTCTTCAAGATAATTCCCATAGTCAATATATAATGGGTATTTTTTATGAGGATGGAATAGAAGGATTGGAAAAATATTTCCAAACAAAAATAGAAGCAGATGAAAAGTATTATAAAATGACAAATAGTAAAAAAGCTATGAAGTGGTATGAAAAATCAGCAAATCAAGGATATAAAGATGCACAATATGCTCTAGGAAATATGTATTTTAAAGGAATAGATATTGATGTGGATTATGAAAAAGCTCTTTATTGGTTTAAAAGCTCTAAGACAGAGTTTGCTTGTTTTTATGTTGGATACTTGTATGAAAAAGGATTAGGTGTAAATCAAGACTACAACAATGCAATTAAATGGTATGAAAAATCTGCAAACCTTGGAGACTCAAATGCAGCTTATAATTTAGGTGTTATGTATAAAATGGGTCAAGGTACTGAGATAGATTATAATAAAGCCATAGAGTGGTATGAAAAAGCAGCTGAGAAAAATAATAAAAATGCCCTTTGTAACCTGGCTATGATGTATAGATATGGTGAAGGTGTAGAAGTAGATTATAATAAATCCATAGATCTTTATAAAAAAGCTTCTAAGCTTGGAAGTGAAGTAGCTATGTATCAATTGGGATATATGTATAATCAAGGCATAGGTGTAGATGTTGACTTTGAGCAAGCTAGAATATGGTATGAAAAATCTGCAAACTTAGGATATTCTGATGCTCAGTGTAATTTGGGGTATATTTATCAAGAAGGACTGGGAATAGAGAAAAACTACGAAGAAGCAATAAGATGGTATGAAAAAGCTATAGAGCAAAATGAATCAATTGCAAAAAGTAATTTAGCAGAAATGTATATTTTGGGACATGGAGTGGAAGTTGACTATGAAAAAGCTTTAGCTCTTTATGAAGATGCCTTAAATGATGCTAGAATCATAGATGATGAAGAAGAAATATCTATAGTCTTATTTAATATCGCTGAAATGTACGAAAAAGGCTATGGAATGAAAGTTGACTATGAAAAAGCAAGAGAGCTATATGAGGAGTCTGCATCTTATGGTCTAGAAGAAGCTATAGAAAAACTTGATAATTTAAAAACTAAAATCAAAAATAATACAACAAATTAGAATTGGTGACAACTAAACCATTAAATAACAAATAAGTTTTCATAAAATATAGAAACAAATTGACGAAGATAATCATATATTGATATAAATAGGTATGCATTTAATGCCTATTTATATCAATAACAAGTTGGTGATATAATGTATAATTTTAAAAGTTTAACACCTGAAAATGGATTAGATTACAATAATCTAGAAAATGCTAGACAAAATAATTATTGTTGGTCAATGAGCGAACTAGATGATTATATATATGTAGGTACCGGTAGAAATATATTACTTGTAATTATTCAAACTTATTTTGGAGATTCTCTAAATATACCAACATCTATATATGTTCCAAATCAAGACAATAAAGCTGAAATTTGGAGATATAAAAAAGACTGTCCAGATTCTTGGCAAAAAGTGTTTACAGTTGAAGATGAAAGAGAATATGGATTTAGATATATGGTTAATTTTAAACCTTTCAACGGAAACCCAGCTCTTTATGCCGCATCTGCCGCTACAGAGGGATATATGCAAGTATATAAATCTGTTAATGGTACAGTGTGGGAAAAAGTATTATCTGATGTTAAACCAAATAGTACTATAACTGGAACTTCATCAAGAGCTATGGTAGTTCATAAAGACAAGTTATATTTAGCAGCAATAGATGAAACTGGTCAAGGTCCAGAGACTTTGTTGTATAGTAGTAAAGATCCTGAATTCTTCCCTTGGAAGCTGGAAACACCAGAGGGTACAAATCCAAATAAAAACCCTCAAGGTGGAATAACAAATATGGCTGTATTTAATAATCGCATATACGTGGCAACAAGTACAGAAAATGGTATTCAAGTATGGAGAACTAATAAAGAGGAGCCTAAAGTTAATGATTGGACACTAGTAGTAGATAATGGCTTTGGTGATGAAGATAATGTATATCCATTGAGCATGGGAGTGTTTAAAAATCATCTATATGTTAGTGGAACTAAAGAATTACCTTTAGCATGGGCTATACCAAGAGGTTGCGATATAGTAAGAATAGACAAATATGATGATTATGAAGTTGTAGTAGGTCCAAATAGTGTATCTGGAATTTTGTCAGGATTCTATAATCCATTTAACGTATATGCTTGGCAAATACAAGAATATAATGAAAAACTATTTATAAGTACCTTTGATGACGCTACAAATATGCAACTTATATTAGAATTACTATTAGCTAATAAAGATAATTTACCATTACCAGAATTTATAGTAGATATTTTAATAGAAATATATGAGTTAGTAGTAGAACTATTAAATGTATTTAAATATCCTTTTGGATTTAATTTATATGTATCGAGAGATGGACTAGATTTTGAACCAGTTTTCTTAGATGGACTGGATAATAGATATAATTATGGTGGAAGAATACTATATGTAGATAGTGAAGATGATTTATATATAGGTACAGCAAATCCATATCAGGGATTAGAGGTTTGGAAAGCTTTCAAGTGTAAATATAATTGTTGTAATAATAACAATGAATATGATTTTGAAGCAATCAAAGAAGAACTTGAAAAACGATTTATTAAATTACGACCATATAAATCTCAAATTCAAGAGTTTTTACAACCAATGTTTACTAGATATAATTTTAGAAAATAGCGCGTCAAGTAACTTTATGACTTGATACCATCGCCAAAAGTAATAACGTTTTTGACAGTTTATATCAAGAACTATTATCGTCAAGTATATTATATAAATTTAAAGCGTACATGAAATATATCAAAATGACAAAGGCAAAATATGTAATAAATTAAAAAAGGAGTCTATAAGTCTCCTTTTTTAATTAAAAATAATAACTTACCTTAATTTATACAAAATTAGTTTTTATAGAATACTCATTTTGTACAAAACAATTACTAACCATAATCATTTTCTAGAATTTATCTAGTTTTTTTACCATATAATTTTGCATCTAGCTCACAAGAAATTGCCAAATTATATATGTATGCATTTGACACTTCAATCAGCATTTTTTCTTCTAATTCTTTAGATAATTTTATCTTGCCTATTTTCATTCCATACCCCATTACATAGCTTCTTATATCTTCTATACCATTCATATTGTAATAGTTTAAGCCCTCTGGAGCTATCTCGTATTTATCACTTAATAATTGATAAAAAGTTCTTCCTCCAAATAAATCTGCTAAAAATCTAGTATAAGCATAAGCAACTACAAGTTCTGGATTGCTATCACTTATTTCTTTCATTCTTTCTACAAAAGCTACTGTGGAAGCTAATAACTCGTATTTTTCTCCTGCAAAATATTTTAAATCTTTCTCTATTAACTCGTATCTATAAAGCTCTTTTGTTGAAAATTCTTTTACTACTTCATTATCTAAATTATTTTCAATAGTATCTTCGATTGCCTTATACATAGCACTTAAATTAAATAAATATTCTGCATAGCCTTCTTTTGATGCTGTTCCATCTACTATTTTTTTTATAAAACCTGTATGTTCAGATGCTTCGTGAAGAGCCCATGAACCTTGTTTCATTTTCATCATCAATTCCATAAATTTACCTCCAAAAATATTATTGTCATAGACTATTATTCCTAAAAAACATATAATTTTTCATTAATATGATATTTTATTAATATAACTTTTCTATCTAACAAAAAGTTTGCTTTATTTGAGCGACTTATTTGCGCAACGAGCAAGTGAAATACTTCATTTATGAAAAATTGATAATCATTCCATCAACAATATATCCTAATTACCACTTTAAGCTACTGTGTAGGTGCTATTAAAACCACCTTACTTAAAAAGAGATGTCTCTTTTAATGATAAAAAAATCATTTAGAGACATCTCTTTTTATACTATTTTTTATTTTGGTATTTTTTCTTTTTATATTCATATTCAGGTATTGTAGTAGGAATAACAGTTCCAGGAATACCTGCAGGGCCTTGTGGACCTATAGAACCTTTTGGTCCGGCTGGGCCCATTGGCCCTGTTTCACCTTTTGGTCCTTGTGGTCCAGCTGGTCCTTGTGAACCAGTATCTCCTTTAGGACCCATTGGACCCATTGGTCCTGTTTCACCTTTTGGTCCTTGTGGACCCATATCTCCTTTAATTCCCTTACTTGATGCTCCAGGTATTCCAGGAGCTCCAGAAGGGCCTTGTGGACCTATATCACCTTTATCTCCCTTAGGACCTTTTGGACCGGCTGGGCCCATTGGTCCCATTTCACCTTTTGGTCCTTGTGGACCCATGTCTCCTTTTTCGCCTTTTGGTCCTTGTGGTCCAGTTGGTCCTTGTAAACCAACACAACTAGCTTCATTACATAATGGGTTAATATAAACTTCTTTACCTAAGTCTACATATTGAATAGAACTTAATTTAATATAAATAGGACCTTTTCCAGAAGAAGTTTTGCCCATAACAGCACATTGATTAACTTGGCAAACTTTTAATCTTAATATACAATCGCTTCCCTCTAATTTTAACCCCACAGTTCGCCCAATAGAGCAACATAAAATATTAAAAATTTGAAAATCTCCACAGTTTAAAGGAATTATACACATAGGGCAAGATGATGAATCCATTTTACCAGAGCAGTAAACTTTTTTATTTTTACAAGCTTTATCTGCGTTTAATTCCTTACATGAAGACAAATTGCAAGAATTACATTTGTTTGTACAGTTTTTGTCCATAATATTACACTCCATGTTGATTATTTTTAGTAGAACTTCTACGTACTATATTTATATGATAAAAATTATAAAATGGCACAGTGATGATAATATTTAAAGGATATATTAAATATAGGAATAAGCGATTTTATGTAGAACTATACATATAAGACACTCTAGATCTAAAAATAGACTAAATATTTAAAGATAGATTACTATATATTATTTGGGGTGATTATATGATTAATAAAACTAAAGTAAATGAAGATGAAAAGATAATAAAAGATATTTGTAAAAAATTAGATAAACTAGTAGACAGCATAGTACATATAGATCCAAACTTTACATATATAGGTTCAAAAAGAAAAGGTTATTACAGTATTTATAATAAAAATAACTATGGCAAAAACATACATTTAAACTTGAATTTCAGATTGTATTACCCAGACAAAAAATCCTTCTACTATTATAAAGAAGCTAAAAATTTAAAAGGTAAAGATTTTAATAAATACATAGAATACAAGTACAATGATAGTAAAATACTTTATGCAAAGATAGAATGGTTTTCTGTAAATCCCACAAGAAAGGGTATAGGAAGTAAGATTATAGGTAGTTTTATTAGCTTATTAAGGAGCATCGATGATATTGAGTTTATTTTACTTACACCTAAAAATGATGCAGCTAGAAGTTTTTGGTCTTCAAATAAGTTTGTTTGCGAGGATTACGACCTGCTTATCGACAAAAGAGTAAAAATCTCTGCTTGTAAGAGATTAGTTCATAAACTTTAAATTTATTATTATAATATATCAATTTATAAGGGTGTATCAAAAATGGTACATCCTTTATGATTACTAGAAAGATATAATAAAAATGCCCATTTTTAGCATTGCAAACATTTGTTCTTGTACGGTAAAAATAGCATTTTTTAACTTTAACATAGTTTTTTGTTTACATAATAATATTACGGCAACTTTTTTGTTTTAATCTAGAAATATTTAACACTGAATAATAAACTAAAAAAAGATAAAACTAAATTAATAGTCATAATTTAGTTTTAACCAAGGAGAGAAATATATAAATGCATATATTAAACCTAAATACAAAGAAAATAACCAAAAATATAGATGAGATTCACTTTAATGAGGATTACCACTTTATCATATGTAACCCCTGGGAGTTAAAATTTTTCAAAAACACTTTAAAAATAAATAATCAAGCTTATAAAAACTGTCTTTCTTATCATGAAAAAGTAAGTGTAAATATCTTAGATGATTATATATTTTTTACTTTAGCTAATTTTCAAATAAACGAAGAAGATATCCTAATAGAGGAGATAAACATCTTCTTATCAGAGAAATATATTCTTATTCTTATAAGGAAAAAAAACGATGTATATGAGCAAATAAAACAATTAATGCGTGAAAATTTCTATTATAAATCAAACCTAACCTTATCTTTATTCACTATATACTCTAGTATTCTTAGAATCATCATCTCTAATCAGTTTGAGAATTTGGAAAGGGTAGAGGAGATAATACTAGAAATAGAGGATGATATTATAAATGAAGTAAATGAGGATATATCTAGCAAGATAAGTCATGTAAGATCCATATGCAGATGTTGTGTAAAAAACATCAGGCCTTTAACGTATATGATGGATACACTACTGAAAGATGGCATGGAGTTTTTCTCAAAGGAAAAGACTAGAAATAACTATTTGGAAAAGGAATATGAGAAGCTTTTGCAGGGACTAGACTTATCTATAGATAAACTTTATAGTTTTTCTTTAAGCACTAGAGAATTGGCAGATAAACTATTAGATATATATTCTTCAAAAGTTTCAGAGAAGACAAATAACCTAATAACCAGGCTTACGATTTTTACAGGTACTGCTGTACCCATAAGTATAATTACTGGTATATATGGTATGAACTTTAAATACATGCCTGAGTTAACTTATGAATATGGATATGGAATTACTATCTTAGTTATTTTATTAATAATAATTATAAGTTTTATTATTTTTAAAACAAAAAAATTTCTGTAATATTAATGTACAATGTGGAAATTATTGATATATAACACAAAAAGTTACCATAATATTATTATGGTAACTTTTTAATGCTTAATTATTTGTTATTTTTATATTTTTTAATAAAAACGGCGTATAACGCTTTAAATCGGAATTTAAGCTAAAATTATACTTTTTAATATAAATACATTGTAACGTTTATTAACACGCCTTAAATCGTCATTAAAAAGGTTCGATTTCGTTTGTAATTTTACTTTTTTACATAAAGTTGATATAATTATATTATGTTAACTTCAACTTTTTTATACACAATAATACAAATTTAAACATTGAACTTGCACAGATAATTTCTCCATAAAAAAACAACGTCAAAAAATTAATTATAATTATTGTTATTTTTAAACTTATAAATTTCCTTTAAATAATAAAAATAATATTTTTTCTTTTCCGACTTACTCAAAGTAATTTTCTTTTAATAATTTCATGATATACAAAACAAAAGTTACCATAATATTATTATGGTAACTTTTTCTTCTATTAATTATTCATTCATATTATATTTCACTAGAATATCTATTTAAATCAAATCTAAGAGAAATTTACTTCTTTAACGACTATTTATATAAAAACAATATTCCAACACCTTTAAAACTCAATTAAAATTGTTAGATTTTCCGATCACTTAAAAATTATTTTTGCATCTATAAACTAACCCATTTTTCTATCTCCATTGAATAAAGTATTAGAAATCTTTTCTGAAGCTTCTTGATCCATTTCCTTAAGTGCATGAGAATAAATATTAAGAGTTGTATTTACACTTGAATGTCCAACCCTTTCAGAAATAACTTTTATAGGAACTTTAGCCTCTATCAACATAGTAACATGGGAGTGACGTAAATCATGAAATCTTATATGTTTTAAATTATTAACTTCTAAGAAGTATTTGAACTTCTTGCTTATTACATCTGGAGCTATGGGCTCTAGGTTTTTGTCATAAAAGATAAGCTCTCTATGTGATTTTTCTCCTCTTAATTTGTCTGATAATCTATCTTTTTTAAGTTGTTTCAACATGGATATTATCTCTTTTGGGGCTGTAATAGTTCTGACAGATGATTCTGTTTTAGGGTCTTTTAATATAACTTTGCCGCCATCTCGAACAGTTATTTTATCTACTGTAATAGTATAATCATTGAAATCTATGTTGTTCCAAGTAAGACCTAAGATTTCTGATATTCTCAGCCCTAAACCACTAGCTATAACTATAGGCAATTCTAGAGAAGTACCTTTGCTTTTTTCTAATAAAAGTCTCATATCTTCTGAATTATAAATCTCATTTTTAAACTTTTTGCTCTTTGGAACTTCTATGTATTGAACAACATTTTCTTTAATCAACTTTAATCTGTAAGCTCTTTTGAATGCTAAATTAAGAATGTTTAAATGTATTTTTATAGTCTTTGGTGATAATAAACCTACTAAATCATCCACGTAATTTTGTATATGTATAGGTCTAATATCAGATAATTTTATATCTCCAAGAAGAGGGATTATATATTTTTTACAAGTCCTCATGTAAACATTGTAAGTAGTGATTGATAAATTTGTCTTATATTTTTCTAGAAAATCTATGATGAAATCTTCCATAATCATCTCGTTAGGAAGTAATAATTCTTCCTTATAAATCTCTTCTTTTATTTCATTTAATCTTCTAGTTGCATCTCTTTTTAATGGATAAGAACCCATATTTTTTTGTTTCTTTTTATTTGTTTCTTTATCTAAATACTCTAAATAAACTATGTAATTTTTGCTTCTTTTTCTTAAAAAAACTATGCTCATTTTATAACGCTCCTCATATATTGCCTTAAATATTTATAAATATATTTTACCACAAAACTTAGAAAAAAAGTAAAAAAAATACTGACTTACTACTGACATACAGTTATAATCCATATTTATAATTGTTGAAATTTCAATCTTTTTAATATTTTCGTATAAAACTACTTATTTTATGTCTTTATAATTGAGATACACCTAGCATATTATTAAAATTCACAAAATACACAGCTAGAAACCTGTATAGCTACATATATTTTTCAAAGATATTTAAGCATACAAATTAGTATTATAACACTCTTATTAAGTCATATTATAAACTCACAATTTATAAATTTCATAACATTTATATAATCATAATGAGTTATATAAATACAAATTTTTGTTAAAAATATAAATTAAATCTCGTATACAATTTAATAAACATCATATAGAAAATTAAATATTTAATAGCTTCTTATTTAAATAGTTTGGATTTTATTGTATACTTATATAAGGTAATCAAACTACAAATAGAAAGGTGGAATAAATATGAAAGTATTTGCACCAGAATCAGCAATAAACGCTTTAAAAGAAATAATATCAGATAACCAAGATAAACCACATAACGTAAGAGTTTACTTTGCAGGTTTCGCTTGTTCAGGACCAAACTTCGCTTTAGCTCTTGATAACGAGATAGAAGGCGAAGATGTATCTTACGACTTAGAGGGAATACACTTTATAATGAACCAAGATGAATTCTTAACATACGGTAATGTAATCATTCAAGAAATGCCAAACAGAGGATTTGTTGTTATGGTTGAAAATATGCCTTCTAACGGTGGCGGAGGTTGCTCTGGTTGTTCAGGCGGTTGCGACTGTTAATTATTTATATAGAGTACTAGTAGAATATTCTAGTACTCTATTATTTTGTACCAAAGGAGTAGAGATTAGTGAGAAGAAGAAAGAAAAAAGGTTCTGACTTAAAACTATTAAGTTATGAAAATTATGTAAAGAGAGAAGATATAGAAAGTCTAAAAGGTCATTGGAATGAAGTATTCAAAAATGACAATGAAATCCATGCTGAATTCGGAACTGGTAGAGGTAAATTTATCACTACTTTAGCAAAATTAAATCCAAATATAAACTATATTGCTATGGAGATAAAAGAAGAGGTCTTATTAAAAGCTGTAGAGAAAGCTGCTAACGACAATTTAACAAATATAACTTTCATCTGGGGGGATGTTAATAAAATAGAAGATTACTTTGATAAGAAAGAACTATCAAGAGTATATATAAATTTCTGCGATCCATGGCCTAAGAAAAGATGGTCAAAGAGAAGATTAACACATACAAACTTTTTACAAAAATATTTCAATATATTAAAGGATGATGGAGAAGTACATTTTAAATCTGATAACGAGAAATTATTTGAATTTACGCTAAATGAATTTTGTAACAATCCTTGGAAATTAAAAAATATTTCATTAGACTTAGCAAATAATGAAGATATAGAAAATATAACAACAGAATATGAAGATAAGTTTACATCTCAAGGCCTTAAAATATATAGATGTGAAGCACAAAAAGTAATAAATACATTAAAATAATGTAAAAACATAAAATCAAGTAGAAATATACATTAATATATTGTACGAAAGTAGACACAAGGTACAAGGGAATAAAAACCTTCCATAGAAATTTAGTAATATACTATTTTTATGGGAGGTTTTTTATTAAATGAAAATTTTAAAATTATGTTCATTATTTATATTATTAACACTATCAATGGGTTTGGTTCCACTAAAAAACGAAAATATCCCTCTTACTAAACAAGAGTTAACAGATATATTCCCTGATAGTAACTTTAGAGATGTAATATATGCTTATTTCCCTAACGAAGATATAACTTTATCTAAGTTAAAATCTTTAGATGGAGAGTTTTATGCAAGCAAAGAAAATATAGAAGATTTAACTGGCATATCAACATTAGAAAGTATAGATTCTTTTATATTTTGGAACAATAACATAAAAACATTACCAAAAGAAATTTTAAATCTAAATAGCATCAAATACATAAACATAGAAAATAATTATCTAACAGAAAGTAATGTGGTTGAATCATTAGAAAAGAAAAGTGTAGAAGTAGATCACGATTTGAATTTTATTCCATCAGAGAAGTCACAATATGAATTATGCAGTAATAAAACAAATATATCTTTATCTAAAAACGAAAAAATAAATATAAGAAGCTTATTATATAAGTCAATAGATAACTACGCTAATTATTGGGAGCCTTCAAAGGAGCTATCTAAAAATTGTAAACTATATATACAAACAAATAATCCAGCTCTAACAACAATATCTAAAGATGGTTATATCTCATTTACCAAAGAGGGTACTTATTATATAATTGCAAGCCTAAGCGAGAATAAATATACATCATCAACCGTTATAATCAAAACTGTTGTAAAATAAAAAGGCTATATGCCTTTTTATTTTAGAATAAATCAGTTTTCCTTCTAGTTATTATCAGCCCCCATACAACTACCACATAATAAATTATATACAGGGTTGATTTAGCTTCTTCAACATCAATACTAAAAATTTCTTTAGTATCAGGTAAAACCACTAGAATTGCTGCAATAATAATTAACAATGGATTAATTATTATCTGCCTTTCAGATCTAAATAATAATATATTCCCTGCCCACATTATAGAAAACGCAAGAAATAAAACTTTATAAATAAATTCCATATTGTTCATTTCACTTATCTCCCCTCTACTTAGCAGCATAAAATATTAGCCAAGTGAGTATTTACTTTTATTTATAAATCGCAATAAGATTATATAACTTTTTATAATAAATTTAAAGATATTTTTTATTTTTGTTTCATATACTTTTATAGTTAAGATACAGAAATACATTTATATACATATTAATATTTTTTAAAAAGGGGATAGTTAGATGAAATTTTATCAATGGTATTCTCAAGCCTGCGGAGGTATTCTAGGAATAGTCTCCTGTATCTATTGTTATCTAAAAGGTGATTTACTAATCTACTCCAATTTAGACGGCAATTTCGATATAATCAGTTTTAATGGCATATTGGCCAGTTACATATTATATCCACTATGTTTTTTAACATTTATAATGGCTATACTTTTAGCAATACCAAATATGGGTCAGAAAAAAATAATAAATATTGAATTAACAAAAATTAATTCTGTTTTACTTTACTTAACTATATTAGTAGGTATTTTAGGGTGCAGTATTTATTTTATTATACCAGCTTTATTATTACTACTTAAAGACTTATCATATGCATTTAAACACTTCAGATTCAAGCTTAATAGTAAATATGTAGCAAACACTGATATAGATCAAGATAATACAGAATCAAAACATGCTAGCGAGCAACTTTTATCTACAAAAACAGAAATGGCAATCAACCTATTAAATAAAAATGCAAATATTAATTTTATTACAGAAGTAACAGGCTTATCTCAAGATTATGTTTCTAAATTAAAAAGAGAAGACACAATCGAAAAATAGTATAAAAATTATGAAGCATAATTTTTATACTATTTATAATAATGGTTTATGTAATATATTTAAAGAGCATTATAGTTAACCTTGTCACCTGAAGAAATAAAATTAATGATATCCTCATATATAGGTTTATCAAGTCCCATTATTTTAATAGGATCTCCGTTATATTTCATATACAAATATATATCATCGCCGTTTTCTTTTATACAACAAGACGATATATACTTATATTCATATGACTGTAGCAAATGAGGATGATCTCCAATCAATTTACAAAAGATTAACCTTCTATCAGAAGCTAACAATAATCCTTCTGTATCTAGTATATCAAAAGCAGTAATACTTTTTAATTTACACTCAGTAAAAAAAGTTATTTTTTCATTTTCTTTTAGAAAATAGTTAAAATGACAAAGTTTCATTTAGTTCCTCCTCAAATATCAAATATATATTTTTATAACCCCTTTATAATATATTATATTTGATATAGCTACATTGCATCAATAAATAACTACATAATCGGCAAAAACTATTTCATTATAAAAAAAGGTATTTATATATTATGTATAGAAATAAATACTAAGTTAGATTTATTAGTACTTTAAATTATTATTTTTATCATAATATTCATGTAAAAAAATTGAAATTAAAAATTGTTTTAAAACAAATCAAGGAGGATATTGAAATGGAAGTATTAAAAGTTTCATCAAAGTCTAATCCTAATTCTGTAGCTGGAGCTCTAGCAGGGGTACTAAGGGAAAAGGGAAGTGCAGAAATACAAGCAATTGGTGCAGGAGCATTAAATCAAGCAATAATATCTATCGCTATAGCAAGAGGTTTTGTTGCTCCAAGC
>OKWN01000514.1_pt1 | contig 16425 bp, 19 predicted proteins | sample 1607151 | NCBI WGS metagenome assembly OKWN01 (sample SAMN07501046, study PRJEB24779) | human gut metagenome | isolation source: stool | host: human infant | place: USA: Pittsburgh, PA | reverse complement strand
AGGATTTGAATGAAGATTTTCAAGGAGATAAAATATTTAAGTTGATTATTAATATATCCATATCATTAACATTTGTAATTGCAAGTATAATGATTGTTTTTGTACATGCTTTTGGAAATAGATCTTATTATAAAAATTGTTATGAGATACTTAGTTATTTGGGTGAAAAGAAAAAGAAATCCAACTCCATAATAAGAAAAGAGATAATAGCATTTGCATTTTTACCATGTATATTAGCAATATTTACTTCTTTAATATTTATTATAATTACAGTTTATATGCGTGGATTTAACTATTTAGAAATAATATCAAGTGGTAAAGTTTATACAAGTATTATGTTAGCTTTTCTAGCAATATACGGTGTATCGACTTTTATAATATCTCATTTTTTAATTAAGGATATTGGAGGGAAGTAGTGATGGAAATTATAAAAGTAGTTGATTTAAAAAAATCATTTGGATCAGTTGAAGTATTAAGAGGGATAAACTTCTGCATTGAAGAAGGTGAGAGAATTGCTATTATGGGGAACTCTGGATGTGGAAAAACAACATTATTAAAAATGTTAGGACTTATAGAAGACCCCACACTTGGAGATGTTTACTATAAAGGTGAAAAAAGTAAAAATTTATCTAGAGATGAAATATCTGAAATAAGGCTAAATGATATTGGATTTGTATTTCAAGATTTTAGGTTGCTAGATAGTTTGACTATACAGGAAAATATTATGCTTCCTATGATTATAAATAAAGAGGAAGAAGATATTATGCTTGATAGATGTAATTATTATGCCGAAAAAGTAGGTATAAAGCATTTATTAAATAAGAAGCCATCTAATATTTCAGGTGGTGAAAAACAAAGAACAGCAATTTGTAGAGCTTTAATAAATAACCCAAGTGTTATTTATGCTGATGAACCTACAGGAAGTTTAGATTCTAAAACTGGTAAAACTATAATAGATATTTTAGTAAATACCAACATTGAACTAAAGAAAACATTAATAATGGTTACACATGACCCTCTTATTGCCAGCCATTGTAGTAGAGTAATATGGTTAAAAGATGGATTGTTAGTTCATGAAATTAGAGAAAGTAAAAAAGAAAAACTATATGGTGAAATTATTGAAAAGATGAAAGAAGTATAAAGTAAATTCATAAATTACAAAAACATATTTTTTAAATAAGGAGGTTGGAGAATATTGTCTAGCCTCCTTTAAATTTTAAAATAGAAAAAATTTACAATATGATATAAGTAAGCTTGATATATCGATAAGCAACATAATGAGAGAAGATATGATAAAGGATGTCAAAGAAGCAAGAATATTTAACAGAAAGTTATTACTATATTTTACTTTGCTTATATAAAGGACTCAATTATGGTTATTGCATAATGCAAGAAGCTATAAAACTATTAAATAATATAGTGAAAATAGGATCTGGAACTATGTATACAGCAGTAAGTAAAATGATAAAAAAGGAGAGTGACACTGCAAATGAAGAGGATGATAGAAGAAGAACTTATGAAATAACATTAGATGGAAGAAATATTTTATTGCAAGAGATTGAAAGATTAAAAGAAATATTTGAAGATTTAGGATGGAAATATATAAACTTAACTTATAATGGATGGAACTATTTTAGAAAAAATATGACGAGAACAACGATGCAAGTGAATATGAAATATATATATAGATTATTCTTCTTACAGAAGTATGTTAAGTATACGGTGTAAACTAGGGAAAGTTATATTTGTAATATCAATTATTATAGCTTTATTATATACATTTTTAGCAATAAGAAATACGGATATTATTATTGGCATAGAAATCGTATTATTCTGGGGACTTTTCATATGGATAAAAAGAGGTCTTGAAAAAATGGAAGAAAAATAGAAATTAATTAGGGGACGATAAGTATGAGTAAGGGGGAATAAATATATTTGTTTTGGTTTAATTTTTAGTGGTATTTCATTTTTAGTCAGACAACTAAATCTATTTTATATTGTATTACCTGATTTTCTTAGAGGATTTATAGAGGGATTCTCCATAAGTTTATCTATAATATTAATATTATTTGGATTATATTGTAAAAATCTTAATTTGAAAAAAATAAAAAATTATAATATAAATAATTATGGTAATATTTTCGTGACTAATAAGTTATTATATGTATGAGAAAATAAATTTATATGAGATGTAAAAAAAATACATCGTAAAAATGTTGAAATTTGTAGAAATATACGTTAAAAATATGTTAAAATATAAAAATAATTTCTTAGAAAGGTTACGATTATATTATGAATAATACAAATTCCTATGCATTAGTATTTGGAGTATCAGTTTTTGATATTTGTGGATTTACGGATAATAACTATAGATGCAATGACTCTAACCCAGGTCAGGTTAAGACTTCTTTTGGAGGGGTTTGCAGAAACATAGCTGAATGTATGTCTAGAGTAGGAGTTAATACTAAGTTTATATCAATTTTAGGTGATGATGAAACTGGAAACAGAATGATAGAACATTCAAAGCTTATGAATTACGATATGAGTGATTCTTTAATTATAGAAGGTGGCCATACACCAACATATATGGCAATACTTAACCATCAAGGTGAGATGGTATCAGCAGTAGTAGACATGAAAATAATAGATAAATTTACTACGGAGTTTATAGACTCTAAATCTGAGACCATAAGAAATTCTGAATATATGATATTAGATTCAGATAGACCGGACATAGTAGAATATATACTTGAAAAATTTAGTGGAGAAACTAAATTTATCTTAGACCCAGTATCAGCTGCAAAGGCAGAGGGTGTAAAACATCTAATAAAATACTTCCATACTATAAAGCCAAATAGATATGAAGCTGAAATAATGTGCGGATTTAAAATTGAAAATGACGAAGATGTAAGAAGAGCTGGAAAATACTTTGTTGACTTAGGCATAAAAAATGTATTTATTACATTAGATGAAGATGGAATATACTACAACAATGGAGTGGAAGAAGGCAAATTAAAAGCCAATGATGTTAAAGTTGTAAATGTAACAGGAGCTGGAGATTCTTTTGTAGCAGGAATAGCTCATGGATACATGGAAGAGATTTCATTAATAGATACACTTAAATTTGCAATTTCAATGTCTACAATAACCATATCAACAGAAGAAACTATTCATCCAGAGATGGGCTATGATCTAGTTAAGAAATATGTTGATGATATACAATGGACTCATATAAAATATAATGAATAATCTTTAAGATAATAATCCTTCCATATTAATGGTGGGATTTTTTTATTAAATTTTTTATCTAGTTATACTATATAAAGTATTGGGGATATAATAGCTCTGTAACAGTTAATGTAAAATATTGTGGAAAAAGTAAAAAAATACAAATAAAATGTATTTTTTTATTTGGAGGGGCATGAATGAAACTTAAACATGTATTAGTTATAGATGATAATGTAACAAACTTAAAATTTGCAGAAAAAATATTAAAACCATATTATAAGGTAAGTTTATTAATATCAGGAGCTCAGGCATTGAAGTTTTTATCTAAAAACACGCCTGACTTAATATTACTAGATATAAATATGCCTGATATGGATGGATATAAAACCTTGAAAAAAATAAGGGAAAATCAAGATCTAGACAATACACCAGTAATATTTTTAACGGCTTTATCAGATAGCGAAAGTGAATTAAGAGCTATTGAATTAGGAGCAGTAGATTTTATTATAAAACCTTTTATTCCGCAGACTATGCTAAGTAGGGTAAAAATGCATTTAGAATTTAGTGAATATAAGAATGATTTAGAAAATAAAGTGCATGAAAAAACAGAAATAATAGAGCATTTGCAAGATGTAATGATGTTATCTTTAGCAGAGCTTGTGGAATGCAGAGATGAAAATACAGGAGGTCATGTTAAGCGAACAGCGGAGTATGTAAAAATATTGACTGATGAAATTGTTGAGGCAAGATTATACAGTGATATTTTAACTCCAGAATATATACGAGATATAGTGAGATCAGCGCCACTTCATGATATAGGGAAAATAGGTATAAATGATTCAACGTTATTAAAAGCCGGATCATTAGATGATGAGGAGTTTGAATATATGAAGAATCATGCAGAACTTGGAGGACAAACATTACAAAAAATGATAAATGAAATTAACGGAGAAAGTTTTTTGTATGCAGCAAAAGATATGGCTCATTATCATCATGAAAAATGGGATGGTAGTGGTTATCCATCAGGATTAAAAGGTGAAGAAATACCTATAAGTGCTAGAATAATGGCAATAGCTGATGTTTATGATGCTTTAACAGCAAAAAGACCTTATAAAGAAGCCTTTGAACATGAAGCTGCATTGAAAATAATAATTGATGGAAAAGGAAAAATGTTTGATCCTAATATTATAGATATATTTGAAAAAATTAGTTACAAATTTCAATTGATAAATTTGTAAGGGGGACATTAGGGAATCAATAGTAGTAAAAAGTCATAATATAGTTGATGGAAGAGAATCAGCTTTAAAAATGATAGATGATATAAATGAAAACATCAAACTTAGGAAATACTCAATAGGAATTTTATTTTGTGAAGCTAGTTTGGATTAAAGTGAATTATTACAAACACTAGGAGATGAAAGTAGCATAATGATACTTAGTTGCAGTTATAGTGGAGAAATTTGTAATGATGGTTATTTAGATGATAGTGCAGTACTTATGGTATTAACAGATGATGAAAATAGATTCCATATCGGTGTGATAAAGGATATAAAAGAAAAAACTAAAGAATAATTAGATGAGATTATAAATAAGGAATATGAAAAAGCTAAATTATTATTTAATGAAGATCCATCAATAATGTTAACATTCCCTAATTTTGATAGTATTGAAACAATTAAAGATATTTTTTACATAGTTAATACAAATTATCTTGACTTACCTATGTTTGGAGGAGCATCTTCTATAGACTTTAATGATAATTTACAAGAATTCACAGAATTCTATGATGGAATAGTATATAAAAGTTCTATATCATTTGTTTTATAAATACAGAGGAAAAGCCTATAAATACTTATGAAAACATAAGTATTTAAGGTTTATTTATTCTAGCAATAGTTTTTTTAATAATTGTTTATGACGAAAATAGAGATTTAACAGGAGCTCATCTATATGAAGTATATTCCAAATATAGAGGCGAAGAAAATGCAAAAGAATTTTGTAAATTATGTAGGGAGTGTTTACAAACACATGAAACTATAGAAAGACTAATTGAATATAATAGTCCAATAGATAATTCGGGGAAGCATGCAACTATAGCAATATATCCAGCTACTAATGAGCGAGTTGAATTACAAAACATAGTTATAGTATTAAAAGATGTAACTGAATTTTATGAAATGAAAGAAAAGGCAGAAATTGCTGGAAAGGCGAAAACAGAATTTTTAGCCAACATGAGTCATGAAATTAGAATACTAATGAACGCAATAGTTGGAATGGTCGAACTTATTATGAGAGAAGATATAAGTGATACTGTAAGGGAGAACATTTATAATATAAAATCAGCAGGTACAAATCTATTAGGAATAATAAATGATATATTAGATATTTCTAAAGTTGAATCAGGAAAAATTGAGTCACAAACAATAGAAGATAATGAAGTAAAGTTAAAAGTTTCTGTTAAAGATACAGGTATGGGAATAAAAGAAGACTTAGAAAAGTTATTTGAATCATTTAAGCAAGTAGACACAAGAAAAAATAGAAATATAGAAGGAACAGGTTTAGGTATAGCCATATCAAAATCATTAGTAGAATTAATGGGCGAAAAAATATTCGTAGAAAGTGTATATGGTTAAGGGAGTAAATTTAGTTTTATATTTAATCAAAAGATTACAAATTACAAAGGGTTTGCTGAAGTTAATGATGAAAAACTAAATAAAAATATACTATAAACCTTATAGAAGAGAAAAGTTATAGCCATATATAAAAAACTAAATAGTGTACTAAAAAGGTGGATACCAAATGAATTAAAGAAGCATCCAAGTGAATGTATGCAAAATAATATAAATAAAAATAAAGAGAAAAAAGAAATTAAATTAGATTTAGTAGGATTAGATTATAAAATAAGTTTGCAAAAAATAATTTAGATATTTATAGTTATTTAGATATATTGAAAATATTCTAAAAGATGGTAATAGCAAGATTGATAAGTTGGATCATTATGCAAATGAAGGATTAAAAAGATATATTATAGAAGTTAATGCAATAAAAAGCTATTTATTAAGTATAGGAGCTTGTTTATTATCAGAAAAAGCTAGATTATTAGAAGATGTAGGTAAGAATGGGGATATTAAATATATAAAAGAAAATCATAAATCATTTATGAGAGAGTATAAAGGCATATTAGGTAGTATAAGTAAAAATCTAAATAATATTGAAAGTAATAGTTATTCTAATTGCATTGAAAAAATCGAAATTAATAAAGAAGATATAGAAAATAAAATAGATTGTATAAATAAATTTACTTTATAATATTATGATAAAAATCAAAAGACTGTAGATATTGATAATAGTTATCTACAGTCTCGATTATTATATTTTAGTAATTAATGAGAATGTTGTATTCTTTTTTTATGAGAATGATCTTCTAATTGACCTTTAATATATTTTTCATGTAGGTATTTTATATATATAATAGGAGGTATAAAGAAAGTGCATATCATTATAATAGCAATAATTAATAGGTGATAGTTATTACTAAATAAGAGCATGGGGAAAAAAATTATACTTCCAGTAAACCAAAGTTTGCCACAAAATTTATGAGTTTTATCCCAAATAATATGATTTTCTAAAGTGTATTTGTTTCTAATAGAAAAGCTAGATGTTCTGATACAGTTAGGAATATAACTACCATAAAATCCAAATAAAAAACAAATAGCACAGGCAAAAAAATTGTAAAAGTTAAAGTTATCTAAGCAAGTCTGATAGTTTAAAGAAATATATATATTTGTATATACTAAAATATTTAATATTATCAAAAAATAATAATTGTTCCATCTTGTTATTTTATCTTCAGACTCAGAATTAAAACTTAAATAAAAGAGTTTAGGTTGAAAAATAACAAATAATAAAAAAATTATCATTGGAACAATAAACAATTCATTTTTACTTCCCCATCTATCAATAGTTCCATTCATCCAATAGTGAATAGGAATTTCATCAGGAATTAATGGATATATATATAGGGTTATTAACAAAGGAAGTGCACCAAATATATTATAAAAAGCCTTAACTATTTTGTTAATTTTTTTTACTTTCCTCATTATACTCGTCCTCTTTAATTAAAAATTTAGATTACTCTATATAATATTATATAGTTAAAAGAGTAATTGATGTCCCTAAAATAAAAATTTTTATAAGAAAATGGAATATTTAACCGATTAGTATTTTCATTAGTTATAATTTATATAATAGGTTTTATTATTAAGGAGGGAGCTAAATGAATAGTCAAATGATTTTTATGGATCCAAAAATAGAATAGGTAAATGGATACTTTCCTAACTTATATGATCTTAAAATAAGAAGTAATGGAGAAGAAGTAATTGGTACAATGTTAACTCCAGGGGAAGAAGGTTCTTGTCCAACTGCAATTTTATTACATGGATTTCCAGGATATGAAGATAATCATGACTTAGCCCATAGCCTTAGATGATGTGGTTTAAATGTACTTATATTTCATTATAGAGGATGTTGGGGAGTAAATGGACAATTTTTATTTTCAAATTGTATTGAAGATGTGAGGAGTGTAATTAATTTTGTAACAAATGAAGAAAATGTAACAAATTACAATATAGATAAAAATAATATTTTTTTGGTAGGTCATAGTATGGGAGTTTTTTTGACTTTAATTAACTGTATAGATGAAAGAATAAAATCATCAGTTACAATTAGTCCTTATGATTTTGGACTAAAAGTATGCGTAATAAAGGAAGATGAAGAAGAGTTAAAAGATGAAATAATCATGTTTTCTAATGCAATTCCTCCATTAAACAATACAGATGCAATGACTTTAATTAGAGAAACAATAATTAATAGTGAGGAATGGAGGTTATCAAAGAATTTTCTAAAGAAAATATTTTAATAATTGTAGCTACTAAAACTGTGGCGGAGTATATTGAAAGTATATACAATGATTGATAGTTAAAAGGAGGGAATAGATGAAAAAATATAAATTAGGGCTTATTATTGCCATGTTGATTTGGGGAAGTATTGGAATATTTGTAAGATATATTGATTTTACATCTAGTCAGATAGCTCTTGTAAGAGCCATTGTAGGAAGTATTTTTTTAATAGTTTTCAGTATGATATCAAAAGAACATTTATCAAAGGAAAAAATAAAATCGAACTTATTAGTACTTGTAGCTTGTGGAATATGTCTAGGTTTTAATTGGATTTTTTTATTTCAAGCATATAATTATACAACTATTTCTACTGCAACAATTTGTTATTATTTAGCACCCGTTATAGTAATGTTCTTATCTCCTTTTTTGTTAAAAGAAAAACTAACACCTGTGAAAGTTTTATGTATAGTTGCAGCTATGATAGGAATGTTATGTATTGTAGGTATAGATAAGAGTAGCATGGGTGGAAATAATATAGTTGGAATAGTATATGGTTTAAGTGCAGCCTGTTTATATGCGGGCGTAGTCGTTCTAAATAAATTTTTAAAGGACATTTCAGGGCGAGATAGTTCTGTGGTGCAATTATCAGTTGCAGCCATATTTTTGATACCATATGTAATTTTTACTGAAAAAATAAGTTTAGCAGGGGTTTCTAGTAAGTCAATAATTCTATTATTAATAATAGGGATAGTTCATACAGGAATAGCTTATTTAATATATTTTACTGTTATTCAAAAACTAGAAAGTCAGACTGTTGCTATTTATTCTTATGTTGACCCAATTTCTGCCATAATTATGTCAGCAATTATTTTAAGTGAAAGTATGAGTTTACTACAAATACTTGGAGGAATACTAATATTAGGATCTACATTTATTAGTGAAATTTATAGTAACAAAATAAAGTCACAGGAGGTTTTGGTAGAGGTGGCTAATTCGGAGGAAGAATAATTGACACTTTTTTTTCTTCATGATAAGATAAAATGCAATATTTAATACATACTTTGGAGGTTAATAAGTGAAGAAAATATTTAGTATTATACTAATTAGTATATGTATAATAATTATGATGACTGGATGTAATGAAAAAGTATCGAAAAAAGATACAGGTACTAGTGAGAACAGAGAGTCACAAGAAATTATTAAAATAATGGAGAATGTATATGTGGATTATGTAAATGATATCCATTTAGATAGTAGCAAATATATTGGAAAGACTATAGAAATAGAAGGTATGTTTAAAGAAGAAAAAGATGAAAATAATAAAAAACATCTATATGTTTACAGACTAACAGATATAATGGAACATACTCATGATGAAGAAGGTCAACATGTAGAAGGTGATGAAGATGAGTATCTGACTGAAATGGAAGTTATGAGTGGATTTGAATTTAATTATAATTATAATCATGATTTACCAAAAGAAAATGATTGGATTAAGGTTATTGGAAAATTGGAAGACAAGGATGGAAGTCTAATTATTAATGCAGAATCTGTAAAAATAATGAAAGATAGAGGAATGGAAAAAGTACAACAATTTTATTAAAGAAAAAGCCCTATGATTAATCATAGGGCTTTTTAGATTGATTATTTTTCTTTGTTAAAATTCCACTCATAGAAAAATTCATCTAAATAAATTTCTATAAATCTATGTCTTTCTTCAGCAATTTGTTGTGCAGTATCAGTATTTATTAAATCTCTAAGTTTAAGTAGTTTTTCATAAAAATGATTAATTGTGTGATTGTTAAGGTTTTTTACTTCATCTAAACTTTGAAAATCCATAGGTTTAATATCCGGGTCATACATTAATCGATTTTTGCTACCACCATATGTAAAAGCTCTTGCTATACCGATGGCACCTATAGCATCTAATCTGTCTGCATCTTGAACAATTTTTCCTTCTATATTGTTTTGAGAAGAATCTACTACACCACCTTTGTAAGACATGGTTGTTATTATATTCATTATTTCATGAATAGATTCCTCATCAATATTAAGGGATTTTAAAAAGTTTTCTGTTGTTTTACTATTATTACTAAATTTCCAATCGTCAATATCGTGAAGTAGAGCAGCCATTTTAATAATAAAATCATCTCCACCTTCCTTCTCACAAATATAAGTAGCTAAATTATAAACTCGTTTTGTATGGAACCAATCATGACCAGAGCTTTCTTTATATAATTTATCTTTTACAAATGCTTTAGTTTTTTTTAATATTATGTCTTTATTCATTTAACCATCCCTCAATTTTTGTTTTATGTAATATTATAAATTTATTATAATATAAATTATACTTTTACATACATTTTTTCACAAACAAGAGAAAAGTATGTAATTAAAAAGGGAGCAAGGTCATAATTATTTTCCTTTGCTCCCTACTAAAGAGGTAAAATGGTAATATCTATTTATTAAATTTGTTTTTTAACCAATTAATAAAATTATTACTACTATCTACTTTATTTGAATCATTTTCTTTGGTATCTGAAGTTTTAGTTGTTGAAGAGCTTTTTTTATCAGAATTATTTTGAGTATCTTCAGATTTTACTTTCATAACAAACTTAACGCTACCATCCATATTTTCACTTATACCAGTGAAGTTATTATATCCTTTTGCTGCATCTAATAATTTATCTTTAACTTCCATAGCACCGTCAACAGAACTTATTAACGTATTTCCTTCTTCTGCAAGCTTATTTAGGCCTTCGTTTTGAAGCTTTTTAGCCCCTGAATATAGTTGTTCAGAACCACTAGACAATGTTCCTATTCCAGCTAGAATTTTGTCAGAATTACTAGTAAGTTGAGAAGAGCCATTTTTTAATGTATTTACACCAGACGCTAATTTCTTACCACTAGATTCTAATAGAGAAGTACCATCAGCTAAAGTCTTACTACCTAAGTAAGCATCAGAAGCCCCTTTAGAAAGCTTGGAAGAACCTAAGGCAAGTTGAGAAGTACCATCAGTTAAAGTTTTGCTACCTGAGTAAGCATCAGAAGCCCCTTTAGCAAGCTTGGAAGAACCAATTGCTAAACTTGAACTACCATCACTTAGAGTTTTTAATCCACTAGAAACAGAGCTAGAACCTTTACTTACTTCACCTAAACCAGTTTTTAAATCAGATAAGCCATCTGTTAGATTGCTTAAACCAGCAGTAAGTTTTTTAGCACCATTTACAGCAGAATCAATACCTTTAGCTAAAGTGTTTAGGCCACTTTCTTGTTTGTCAGCTAAATTATTTAAACCATTGGCAATGCTATATAATCCATCAGCAGCGCTACTAATGCTTGAAGACTGATTACTAAGTGAATTTTTGATCTTCTGTACATCAGATAATGTTTTTTCGTCACCATTTTCAGAGGCTCTAGCAGCTATAGATGAAAGACTAGATTCAATATTACTACCATTTCCAGCTTTTAATTTAGAAGCAATACCTTCTATTTTAGAAGCAAGAGATCTAATTACATTTGTAGAAGATATTAAATCATTTATACCGCTAGAACCATTGCTCAATCCTTCCTCTAAACTAGTAGCACCAGATTGTAGTTGTTTAGCACCTTTTTCTAAATCGTTAGCACCACTATAAGAAGAATTAATACCCTTATCTAAAGCAGAGTAACTACTATTTAATTTAGAAGCACCATCACTAACTTCTTTAGCACCAGTACTTAAATCCTTGGAAGAAGAGCTCAAAGTATTAAGGCCGCTATATAGTGCAGAAGCACCAGAATTAACTTTGCTAGCACCATCACTTAAGTCTTTAGAAGAAGAACTTAAAGTGTTAAGACCGCTTGATAAACTTTGAGCGCCATTATTTAACTCAGGTAATTTACTAACAAGTTGAGATGAACCATTGTTGAGAGTAGTAATACCATCGTCTAAGCTTTTAACTCCACTATTAAATTTTTTATAATTAGTATCTAAAGTATTTGCACCATCACTAATTTGTTTAGCTCCATCTACTAAGCTCTTACCACCTTTTTGTAATTTATCTAAAGAACCTTTTAAATCACCAAAGCTAGTATCTTCATCCACATCTTCTAAGTATTTTGATACATCACTTGTAGCGGCAATCATAATATTTGGAGTTTTGAAGTTTGTAGTATTTCCTTCAATAACAACTTCTTCTTTTAAGTTAAGATAACCAGATAGTTTACTATCTAGATTAAGAGATTCTTTAAATCCAGGGATAGATACAAATGTGATAGCAGCATTACTTCCTTCATCTAATAAAGTGCCAGTACTTGTTTTTATATCTTTGAAATTATCTCTATTTAAAATGATTTCTGAAGCAGTTATAAAAGGAACATAAATAGTTCTGTTTTTTCCATTTATGGTTACTTCTCGACTTTCATTATTTTTTAAAGATAAGGTGATTTTAAATTGGCCGCTTTTTCCTTGGATATCTTTAGGATTTACATCTTGACCATTTAATTCATATTTAATATTTACATCAATAGGTAAATTTTTATTAGTTTCACCTTGATAATATAAATCGTCTCCTTTAACATTCCAAGTTATCTTATTACCATTAATTTCAGGTTTTTCATCACCTTTAACATTTTTTATATTATTTAAAGAACTTACATCATGAATAGTTCCTAGAGAAGATGAACTATTAATCCATGCTGATACAATATTTTTGTTAACATTACCATTTTCATCTAAAATAGAGTAGACTGTTTCGTCCTTATCTATATTTCTATCAGCAAATACGCAAGATGAATTACCAAGCATTAGTACTACAGTTGCAAGAGCAACAGATTTATTTTTTATTTCTTTATTGTTCATTTTAATAAGCCTCCTATAAATTAATTAGATTCTTCACATAACTCTTTTTTAGTTATAAAATTTTTACTCGTTTTAACAACTATTCCTTCAAATAATAATAGTATTGCAGGTAGTATAAATATAATTATAAACATACTAACTATGGCACCTCTTGACATTAAGGTACAAAGAGCACTAATCATGTCAAGTTTAGATATTAATCCAACACCAATAGTAGCGCCAAAGAATGATAAAGCACTAGTTAGAATAGAAGGAGCACTACTTTTTATTGAATGTTCCATAGCTTCAAATTTTTCATATCCCTCATTTCTTTCTTCTCTGAATCTAGATGTAAGAAGAATAGCATAGTCAATGGTAGCACCTAATTGTATAGTCCCCAGAACAATAGAAGCTATAAATGGTTCTACAGTTCCCGTGTAATAAGGGATACCTAAATTAAGGAATATAGCACACTCTATAGTAGCAACGAGTATTACTGGAAGAGATGCTGATTTAAATAGTATAGTAATAATAATAAATATAGCTACAATTGAGGCAATATTTACTTTTGTAAAATCTGAGTCAGCAATTTTTATTAAATCTAAAGTAAGGGGAGCTTCACCACCCACAAGTCCTTCCTTGTCATACTCATGAACTATTTTATTTATTTCTTCAATTTGAGCATTACATTCATCTGTGGCTGCTTTGTATTTTGAATTAACTAATATTTCTTCATAACCCTTAGATTTTACTTCGCTTATAATATCCTCAGGTAAAAAATCTTGATTAATTCTTGGACCAATATATTTCTCAAGACCAATAACTGAAGTAATGCCATCTAAATTTTCGATTTCTTTAATCATTTTACTTAAGTCGTTTGGAGCAATGGTATCTTTTACTAAAATAAAATTGGTACTTTCCATATTGTAATCAGTTTTCATTTTGTTTGTAGCAATAATTGATGGAAAATTAGCTGGCAAACTTTCATCTAAATTATAATAAACATCAGCATTTTTATATCCAAAATAAGATGGAATAAATATTATTACAAATAAGATAGCTAATTTCTTATAATGCTTGACTACAAATTTAGAGACTTTATTAAAGTTTGGCATTACAGTTTTATGTTTATATTTTTCAACTTGTTTATCAAACACAAGTATAAAAGAAGGTAGTATAGTAATTGTGCAAAGAACACCAATTAAAACACCTTTTGCCATTACTAAACCTATATCTCTTCCAATAGCTAAGTCCATAACACATAGAGCTAAAAAGCCTGCAAAAGTAGTAATGGAACCACCGACGACAGATACAAGTGTATTCTTAATAGCATTTGCCATAGCATCTTTTTTATTATCAGGGAATTTGAGTTTTTCCTCTTCGTATCTATGGAATAAGAATATTGAATAATCCATAGTAACACCTAATTGTAATACAGCAGCTAAGGCCTTTGTTATATAAGATATTTCTCCAAATATAATGTTTGAACCGAAGTTATATATTACAGCCATAGCAATACTTGTTAAGAAAATTATCGGTATAATAGTTGATTCTAAAGAAAGACCTAAAATAATTAAAATTAAAATACCACCAGTCAGTATATATAAAGGAACTTCTTTATCTGCTAGATCCTTGGTATCTTTAAGAATTCCACACATTCCACTTAAAAAAGATTGTTTTCCTGCAATATTTCTTATGGAAGATACTGCATTTTGAGTTTTTATATCCCCAGTAGCTTTTTCCATTTTTATTATCATCATTGTAGACTTATCACCATTGTATAGTAAATCAGTCATATCTTTTGGTAAAATCTCTTTAGGAACTGATAAATCCATAAAATCATCTACCCATAAGACGTCTGCAACACCGTCAACTTTAGCAATTTTGTCTTTAATTTTAGCAACGTCTTTATCATCCATATTTTCTACAATTAGCATGGATAGTGTACCACAGCCGAAATCGTCTTTTAAAATTTTTTCGGCTTTTGTAGTAGAAATATTATTTGGCAAATAACTCAAGATATCATAATTAATATTTGTATTAAAATAACCAAATACAGATGGAATCAATAAGATTACTGCCAATAGTAAGATTAACTTACTATGATTTGCAATTTTTTTTGCAATCCTTTCCATATTTACCCCTCCAAAATATTAGAACTTATTTAGGCATGCCCAAATTTATAACAAAATTATAGGGCGTGCCCAATAGGATGTCAACTATTTTGTTAATAATTTCTAATAGAATTTAATAAAAAATTCGATTCGTTCATATTTCCAACGGTTTTTCATATTATATAAGTCACGAAGTTGGAATTTATCTGTTATCTGCAGGACGGATAAAACAGGATTTCTTTATAATTAAAAAAGATGAACAATTTTATATTGTTCATCTAAAATTCAAAAATATGGAGTTTTTCTATTATGTTATTGTAATCAAATTTTTTTGCTTCTTTCATTGCTTTATCAACAATAAGGCATACTTGTTTATAATCTATTATATTAAGCAAAAGTAAGCGGGTAGATATGATGCTTTTTACAATTGAATCTATATCAAAGTTTTTTTCACCGTGATAAAATCTTTTCAGTAATTCACATTCTCCAGCATATCCAATAGTAATACTGAAACATATATCCTTTTCACTTATATTATAATTCATATCTTTAGCTTTTTTCTTACACAAATCTATTAAAATATCTTGAGCGGCTCTTCTTACAATTTCTATATTGGAACCTTGAAGATAAATTCTAAATAATTTTTCATTCAGCACTAGAGTATAGGTATAGATACATTGGATTGTAGCATAACTTAATAATATTTCTGTTTTATCATCGCTATTCTCTATAACATCATCATAAATTTTATTTAGGATTTGTTTAAAGATATGAATCAAGATATCCTCTTTTTTTTTGAAGTAATAATATAGATGGCCTCTTCCTATTCCAGATTTTTCAGCAATTTGTCTAATAGTAGTTTTATCATAGCCTTGATTTAAAAATAATTCTGTAGATATTTTTAATATATTTCTCTCCATATCGCTTATGGTTGGTGATTTTAATTCATTCATATCCATGCTCCCTTTTTACTAGAATTTATTTAACATTATTATAATACTATATTCTAATTTGGAAAGCTTTTTTATTTAAATAAAATATTAATTAACATTTAAAAATATAAAAAAATAAGTTATCTATAATGATTGTCATTATAGATAACTTTATAGATTAATTTGTAGCAGGAGCCATATAAGTTCTATTTGCTAATTCATCATCAAGCATATAAAGTGCTGCTGAATTGTTTTCACATCTTTTAACTTTCTTTAGTAAAGAGTTAAAGTTATTTTCTTCTTCAACTTGCTCATCAATAAACCATTTTAAGAAACTTATAGTAGCATGTTCTCTTTCTTCAGTAGCTATATCAGTAATATCATAAATTCTATTTGTTACTATTCTTTCGTGAGATAAACCGGTTTCAAAT
>OKWN01000512.1_pt1 | contig 16555 bp, 11 predicted proteins | sample 1607151 | NCBI WGS metagenome assembly OKWN01 (sample SAMN07501046, study PRJEB24779) | human gut metagenome | isolation source: stool | host: human infant | place: USA: Pittsburgh, PA | reverse complement strand
AGTTCAATCTAAATTAGATAGCTATAAAACTCCTATCGGATATGAAATAGAAATAGCTGGTGAAACAGAATCTATTAACCAAGCTATAAGTGATTTAGTTAAAATGATTGCCCTTGCCATATCATTTATCTACTTAATAATGGTTGCACAATTCCAATCATTATTATCACCATTTATAGTAATGTTTACTATACCTCTTGCATTTACTGGTGGTTTATTAGCATTAATTATAACAGGTCAAGAATTAAGTGTTATATCTATGTTAGGATTTTTAGTTCTTGCTGGTGTAGTTGTTAATAATGGTATAGTGTTTGTGGATTATGTTAATCAATTACGTATAAATGGATTAGGTAAAAAAGAAGCTATTGTAGAAGCCGGACGTACTCGTATAAGACCTATACTTATGACAGCTTTAACAACAATACTTGCCATGTCTACAATGGCTATGGGTGTTGGTATGGGTGCCGAAATGACTCAACCTTTAGCTATAGTTACTATAGGTGGTTTGACTTATGCTACACTATTAACATTATTCGTAGTACCTACTTTATACGATATATTCCATCGCCGTAAAGAATTAAGACAAATCATCATTGATGAGGAGGATTAATATATGGGAAGAAAATATGCAGAAAAAGAATTACTAATATTCGAAGCATTTAAAAAAATAATTATTGATAACAGCAATATTGAAAGTATTAAAGTATCTGATATCGCAAAAGGTGCAGGAATTGGAAAAGGTACAGTTTATGAATATTTTAAAAGTAAGGATGAAATTATAGCTAGATCAATAATTTATAATTTTAAAATAGAAATTAAAAATACTATTGAAACTATTAAAAATGTCTCATCTTTTAAAGATCAGTGTGATCACCTATTTCATTATAGTATTAATAGTGGTAAGTTTATATTTCCGTCTTTAAGAATACTATATAATCATGTTGTACCTACAGAGTTAAATAGTATTATTTTAGAGGATTTTGAAGAAATATTAGATTTAAAATCTCAACTTTATAATTTATTAGATCTTGTGATTAATACAGGTATAAGTGAAAATATTATTAATAAAGATTTAGATAGAGATTACCAACGATATGTATTAATAAGCTCTTCAATGGGTATTCTCAATAGGATTAATGCAAGTTATTTTCAACAAATTAACTTGAGTGAAGATAAAACTATTGATACTCAGAAAAAATTTGCTTATACAATGATATTGAAATCCTTAGCTTAATATAAAAATACCCCTTAGGAATTCTAAGGGGTATTTTTATTATTTACATTTTATATTGATAATACTTTATAGAGATATAACTTTACTCATTAATGAGTTACTTCTTTTTATAAATGAATCTAATTCATCTGCATTTAATTCTTTATTAGCAAGTAGAGCTAAATCTACTATTTGATTACAAATCACATCTATTTCTTCTTTTTTATCTTCATTGTCTTTTAGTGACACTAATTTTTTTACTAATGGGTTACTCTTATTTATAACTAAAGTTTTTTCTTCTTTTAAATCCATACCAAAGTTCATTCCAGCAAATCTAGATTGCATTTCCATCATTCTTCTAGATTCTTCTGATACTAAAATCATAGCTGGTGTTTCTTCATTTTTAAGACTTTCCACTGAATATTTTTCTACTCTTTCATTTATAACACACTTGAATAATGAAGTTATTTTTTCATCTTCTTCTTTATTTTCTTCACTATCTTTGTCTTTTAGTACGTCTGATAAATCTGAGTCTATTCTATTAAACTTAGTTCCCATTTCTTTATATTCTATAAACGAAATAAAGTTGTTGTCTATTGTGCTATCTAATACAACTGCATTTAATCCATAATCTTTAAATAGTTTAACATATTGAGATTGTTGATCCACATTGTTTACATAGAATACTTTGTTTTCATGTTTTTCTTTTGCTGCCTCTAAGTAATCTGTTAATGTAATATATTTACCATCTATATCTTTATATAATATATAATCTTTTACTTTGTCATAGAAACCTTCATCTTTTAAACAACCAAATTTGATGAATATTTGTATGTCATCCCAGAATTTTTCATACTCTTCTCTACTATTTTTACATAAAGATTTAAGTTTATCTGCAACCTTTTTAACTATATGTTTAGATATTTTACTTACATCTCTGTCATTTTGTAAGAAACTTCTAGACACATTTAATGGTAAGTCTGGACAGTCTATTACACCTTTTAGTAATAATAAGAATTCTGGTATAACTTCTTTTATATTATCTGCTACGAATACTTGATTATTATAAAGTTTTACCTTACCTTCTACTAGTTCAAACTCATTATTTAATTTAGGGAAGTAAAGAATTCCTTTTAAGTTAAACGGATAATCCACATTTAAATGAATCCAGAATAATGGTTCATCAAATACATTAAATACTTTTCTATAGAATTCTTTATATTCTTCATCTGTACAATCTTTAGGTGATTTTAACCATAATGGATTAGTATCATTTAATGGTGTTGGTTCAATTTTTTCTTCATCTTCTTTAACTTCTGCATCTTCATCTTCCACATATATTTCAACAGGTAAGAAAGAGCAGTATTTGTTTATTATACTTCTTACTTCATATTCATTTAAAAATTCTTCACTATCTTCAGCTAAGAATAATGTTATTGTAGTTCCTCTTGTAGCTCTTGTTCCTGATGGACTTATTTCAAATTCAGTTCCACCTTCTGATATCCATCTTACAGGGTCTGCTCCCTCTTGGAAAGATAATGTATCTATTTCAACCTTTGTAGATACCATAAATGCTGAATAGAATCCTAAACCAAAATGACCTATAATATCTGTTTCTTCCATTCTATCTTTGTATTTATTAAAGAAGTCCTCCGCACCAGAAAAAGCAACTTGATTTATGTATTTATCTACTTCTTCTGCTGTCATACCTATACCGTTATCACTGAATTTTATAGTTTTATTTTTCTTGCTTACTGATACTGTAATTTTATATTCTTCATCTTGTGAAGGCTTAACTTCGCCAAGAGAAACAAGTCTTTTATATTTACTTACTGCATCACAGCCATTACTTATTAATTCTCTTATAAAAATGTCTTTGTCTGAGTATAACCATTTCTTAATTATTGGAAAAATATTTTCTGTATCAATTGAAATACTACCTTTTGTTACTTCCATATTTACCTCCTTAAACTTGCACATTTATAAAATTTGTTTTATTCTAAATCACAAAATGCAAGGTGGGGGAATAAATAACCTTGCATTTTAAGGGCTTTAATTTAATTTTAATATTTACTATTTATTCCCATTTTAATTATAGAACTATCTTGTTAGCACTGTCAAGCATTGAGTGCTAAAAAATCTAAATTTTTAATCAATAGTAATATATTTTGTATCTTCTTTTCCAGTAACCTCTTTAGGGAATGTTAATTGTAATATTCCATTGTTAAAGCTTGCTTTTATATCTTCTTCTCTTACACTATCTCCTACATAAAAGCTTCTTGAGCATTTGCCACAATATCTTTCTTTTCTTATATAGTTACCTTTTTTATCTTTTTCTTCATTAGATGTATTTTTTTGAGCTGTTATTGTTAAATATCCATCTTTAAGTTGAGCTTTTACATCCTCTTTTTCATACCCTGGCAAATCCATGTCTAAGATATAATTATTATCTTTTTCTTGTATATCTGTTTTCATAAGTTTTGTAGTGTTGCTGTTTGTAAAAAATGGATCTCTGAACATATCATCAAACATATTGTCAAACAAACTAAATCCTAAACTATTGTTATTCATTGGTACTAATTTCATAATTAATTCCTCCTTACAATTGTCTTCATACTTTAATTAAGTACAAAGATAATATTTAATTTTATTTTTTATGTATTCTGATTTGTTCTTTATTTGTTTTCTTACTTATTATTATAGTCTTTTTGTTAGCACTGTCAAGTGATGAGTGCTAATTTTTTTATTTTTTCTCTTAAATTTATTTTATTATATAAAAATAATATTCCTTTTTATATAATATACCAAACAAGCTAATGCGACATTCAATAGAATTAGCTTGTTTTCAATATTTATTTAAATAAACATAATTTCATTCTGACTTCTACTTGATTTTAAATCGGCTATCTGCCTTAAATTTCTTACGCCCTGGATTTCCTTCTACTCTCCAAATTTGCTTACGTTTTAAGTCGTACAATACAGACCAGACAGTATCTAAAACAAAATAGGAAGTTAACTAAATAGCTAACTCCCTATTTTTATATCCTATTTAAAATAGTTTACTCCAGATTCAAATATTTTTTGATCCTTTTCACCTATTATATTTTTCATTACATGCTCACCAATTCTCTCAGAATGTCCCATCTTACCAAATACCCTACCATCAGCACTAGTTATACCTTCAACTGCAAAGTATGAACCATTTGGATTGTATTCTATATCGTAAGTTGCTTCTCCATTTAAGTCAACATATTGAGTTGCTATTTGACCATTTTCAAGTAATTGCTTGAATACTTCTTCATTAGCAACGAATTTACCTTCTCCATGAGATACTGCTACGTTGTGTATATCTCCTACTTCTGTTCCTGCTAGCCAAGGTGATTTATTAGAAGATATTCTAGTTCTTACAACTTTAGCTTGGTGACGACCTATGTTATTGTAAGTTAATGTAGGAGCATCTACTGAAGTTTCTCTTATTTCTCCATAAGGTACAAGTCCTAACTTGATTAATGCTTGGAATCCATTACAAACACCTAACATTAAGCCATCTTGCTTAGTTAAAAATTCCTTTAAAGCTTCTGCTATTTTAGAATTTCTAAATACAGTTGCTATAAATTTACCTGATCCATCTGGCTCATCACCAGCACTGAATCCTCCTGGCAACATTATTATTTGAGAAGTTTTTATTTCATTTACTATAGTTTCTATAGACTCTTCTATATCTTTGTAAGTTAAGTTCTTAAATACTTTTACACTAGCTTTAGCTCCTGCTCTTTCGAAAGCTCTTGCTGAATCGTACTCACAGTTTGTACCAGGGAATGCTGGTATAAAAACTTTTGGAGTAGCTATTGAAGAAGCAGATTTTACTCTTTCACCAGTTGTTACAAAACTTATAGTTTCTATTTTATCTTTTATTTCTTTAGCTTTTGTTGGAAATATTGGTTCTAAAGTACTTTCGAAAGTTTTATATAATTCATTTAAAGATATTCTTTCATCTTTAACTAATATACTTGGTCCTTCTAAAGTTTTTCCTACTACTTTGTAGTTATATCCATCTAATAAAGCTAAATCTTCTTCATTTACTTCTATTAACATGTTTCCATAAGCAGCATTAAATAAACTTTCAGAGCATACTTCTTCATCTACTTTGAAACCTATTCTATTACCAAATGACATTTTAGCTATAGCTTCACCTAATCCACCATAACCTAAAGCATAAGATGCTAAAACTTTTTTATCTTGAATTAAAGTTCTTACTTTATCTAAATTTCTTTTTAACTCATCAAAGTCTAATACATCATTTTCTAATTTGTTAGTTATTATTTCAACAACTGTTGAATTAGCTTTCTTAAATTCAGGAGATACTACATAATCAGCATCTACTGTATCAACTGCAAATGAAACTAATGTTGGAGGTACATCTATATTTTTAAAAGTACCTGACATACTGTCTTTTCCACCTATTGCAGGTATTTCTAGTTTATTTTGAACATAATATGCTCCAAGTAATGCAGCAAATGGTTTACCCCATCTAGTAGCATCTTTTCCTAGTTTTTCGAAATACTCCTGTAGAGTAAGTCTAGTTGTTTGATAGTTACCACCTATTGCAACTAATTTACAAATCGACTCTACTACTGCATATAATGCACCGTGGAATGGACTCCATTTTCCTATTTTAGGATTATATCCAAATGTCATTATAGTCGAAGTAGTTGTTTCTCCGCCAAGTACTGGTATCTTAGCAACCATGCCTTGAGAAGGAGTTGCTTGATATTTACCACCAAAAGGCATTAATACAGTGTTTCCACCTATTGTATTATCAAACTTTTCAACCAAACCTTTTTGTGAGCATATATTTAAATCTGCTAAAGCTTTTTCAAATTTTTGTTTCATAGAGTTTGATTCACATGAAACATTATCTTTTGTAAAGAATGTTTCTTCTTCATTTACTTTATTAACATAAATATCAGTTGTTTGTTTTATTCCATTTGTATCTAAGAATTCTCTTTTTAAATTAACTATTGTTTGATCTTTCCAAGTCATTCTTAAGTATCCAGTATCAGTTACTGTTGCAACATGAGTTGCTTCTAAGTTTTCTTCACCAGCTAATGCTATGAACTTTTCTTTGTTTGCTGGATCTATAGCCACTGCCATTCTTTCTTGTGATTCAGATATAGCAAGTTCTGTTCCATCTAAGCCATCGTATTTTTTAGGAACTAAATCTAAGTTTATATCTAAACTGTCAGCTATTTCTCCTATGGCAACACTTACTCCACCTGCTCCAAAGTCGTTACATCTTTTTATCATTTGTGCAACTTCTTTATTTCTAAAGAATCTTTGGATTTTTCTTTCATTAGGAGCATCACCTTTTTGAACTTCTGCTGAACAAGTTTTTATTGATTCTTCACTATGTTCTTTTGATGAACCAGTAGCTCCTCCACAACCATCTCTTCCTGTTTTTCCACCAAGAAGAACGATTATATCTCCAGCCTCTGGTCTAACTCTTACTACGTTTTCTTTTGGTGCTGCAGCTATTACTGCTCCAACTTCCATTCTTTTTGCTACGAAGTCTTCATCATAAACTTCAGCAACTTGACCAGTAGTTAAACCTATTTGGTTACCATAAGAACAGTATCCATTAGCCGCTTCTGTAGTTATTTTCTTTTGCATTAACTTACCTGGCAATGTATCTTCTAAAGATGTTCTAGGGTCTGCACTACCTGTAACACGCATTGCTTGATATACGTAACTTCTTCCTGAAAGTGGATCTCTTATAGCCCCACCTAAACAAGTAGCAGCTCCACCAAATGGCTCTATTTCAGTTGGATGGTTATGAGTTTCATTTTTGAACATTACCAAGTATTTTTCAATTTTTCCATCAACATTAACATCAACATTTATAGAACAAGCATTTATTTCTTCACTTTCATCTAAATCTTCTAACTTGCCTTCTTTTCTTAATTGTTTCATAGCTATAGTCGCTATATCCATTAAACAAATATCTTTGTCTCTATCAACATAAACTTTGCTTCTTGATTGTAAATACATATCATAAGCTTCTTTTATTATGTCATTATATTTACCATCTTCTATTTTAACATCTTCTATCTTAGTCATGAAAGTAGTGTGTCTACAGTGATCTGACCAATAAGTATCAAGAACCTTTATTTCTGTTATAGTAGGATTTCTTCTTTCTTCGTTTTTAAAGTAGTTTTGAATATGTTGTAAATCAGCTAAAGTCATAGCCAATCCTTGCTCATTTAAAAATTCTTCTAATTCTTCTGTTGAATAATCCACAAAACCATCTAAAATTTCCACAGCTGTTGGTACTTCAACTTCCATTGCTAAAGTGTTTGGTATTGATAATTCAGCTTCTCTACTATCAACTGGGTTTATGCAGTATGCTTTTATTCTTTCGAAATCTGCATCACTTATATTTCCACTTAATATATATACTTTAGCTGTACTTATGTTAGGTCTTTTCCCATCATTAACTATTTGTATACATTGAGCTGCCCAGTCACCTCTTTGATCGTATTGACCTGGTAAGTACTCTATAGCAAATACTCTATCATTTTCATTTATATCTTCTACTTTGCCATAAGAAACTATGTCTAAGTTAGTTTCTGAGAATATAGTTTTTGCTGCGTTTTCAAAAACTTCTTCACTTAAATCTTCCACATCATATCTATTTAAAACTCTTATATTTTCTATTGTATCTATGTGTAAACTTTCTACTAAATCTCTTTTTAAGCTTTGAGCTTCTAAGTCAAACCCTTGTCTTTTCTCAACTAAAACTCTTCTTACAGTACTTTGTAAAGCTATAGTATTCATTAAAATATTCCTCCAAATTTCGAAAATTTATTTCCATATATCTTTTCTATAATGCATTCCTTCAAAGTTTATTTTTTTAATATTATCATAAACTTTATCAGATGCTTCTTTAACGGAACTTCCCTTTGCAGTTATCCCTATTACTCTTCCACCATTTGTAACTATGTCTTCTCCGTTAAACTTAGTTCCGCTGTGGAAAACAACTATATCTGAATCTAAATTTTCAAGCCCTGTTATTACTTTCCCTTTTTCATAAGCTTCAGGATATCCTCCTGAAGTAAGCATTACACATATTGCTTCTTCTTTTGAGTAATTTATTTCTATATTTTTAAGATTGTTATCTATGATTGCTGTCATTATTTTGCTTAAATCAGTATTTAGTCTAAATAATACTGACTGAGTTTCTGGGTCCCCAAATCTTACATTGTATTCTAAAACTTTAGGTCCTTCTTCAGTTATCATAAGACCAACGAATAGAATTCCCTTGTACTCTAAATTATCTTTTTTAAATCCTTCTAAAGTTTTATCTAAGATTTTTTCTTGGATTTCTTTAGCTAGTTCATCTGTATATATTTCACTTGGAGAGAATGTTCCCATTCCTCCAGTATTTAATCCAGTTTCTCCTTCAAACACTTTCTTGTGGTCTTTTGCACTTACCATAGGAACTATAGTATTATTGTCTACAAAGGCAAGAATCGAAGTTTCCACACCAGTTAAAAATTCTTCTATTACTATTTTGTCTCCAGCATGACCAAACTTATGATCAGCCATCATTTCCTTTAAAGTTTCTATTGCGTCTTCTCTATTTTCAGGAATAACAACACCTTTACCAGCTGCTAATCCATCTGCTTTTATAACTACTGGATATCCAAACTCATCTATTTCAGCTATTGCTTTATATAAATCTGTATATTCCTTATATTTTGCAGTAGGAAGATTATGTCTTATCATAAAATCTTTAGAGAAAGCCTTACTTCCTTCTAACTGAGCACATTTTTTATTTGGTCCAAATACTTTTAAGTTCTCTTTTTCAAACTCATCTACAATTCCTGCAACTAGAGGTACTTCTGGTCCTACTATAGTTAAATCTATTTCATTTTCTTTAGCAAATTGTAATAAAGCTTCTATATCACTATCTCCAATACTTACACATTCTGCCACATTAGAAATCCCAGCATTACCTGGTGCACAGTATATTTTTTCAACGTCAGCTTCATTACTCAATTTCCAACAAATAGCGTGTTCTCTTCCGCCACCACCAACAACTAAAATATTCATTATCTATACCTCCTAGTGTTTAAAGTGTCTTATTCCAGTACACACCATTGTCATTCCAAATTCATTACATGCATCTATAGATTTTTTGTCATTTATAGATCCACCAGGCTGAACTACTGCTTTTATGCCAACTTTATGAGCAAGAGTTACACAATCTTCAAATGGGAAGAAAGCATCTGAAGCCAGTACTGCACCTTCAAAGTTTTTATCTTGGTTGTTTTCGATTGCATTTTTTAATGCCCATATTCTTGATGTTTGACCACACCCTAGAGCTAAAGTTTCTCCGTCTTTTACTATAGCTATCGCATTTGATTTCATATTTTTAACTACTTTCATTCCAAATTCCATGTCAGCTAATTGTTCCTTAGTTGGTTCAACAGTTGTAACTGTTTCATATTTTTCTGCTAAAGTAGTATTTTTATCTTGGATTAATAATTTTCCATCTAAGTATTTCATATCGTAAGGTTGTAAACTGTCTTCTATCTTAGCCAACTTTAATACTCTTAAATTTTTCTTAGTTCTTAATACTTCTAAAGCTTCTTTTGTAAAGTCATAAGCTACAACTATTTCTAAGAATATTTCATTTAATTTTTTTGCAGTTTCAACATCTATAGTTGATGTTATTCCTAAAATCCCACCAAATATAGAAACTTTATCTGCTTCATAACATTTTGTATAAGCTTCGTAAGCATCTTTTCCAATACCTACGCCACATGGGTTAGTATGTTTAATTGCTACTGAAACTACTTCTTCACTATCTTTAAATTCTCTCATTAATTCTAAACAACCATGTAAATCATTTATATTATTGAAAGATAATTCTTTTCCGTTTAATTGTTCAAAGTTTAATATTGGGTTTTTAGCATTAGATTGGCTATATAAAACACCTGCTTGATGTGGATTTTCCCCATATCTTAATGTCTGTTCTTTTTGGAAAGTTAAGTTTAATATTTCTGGATATTCATCTCCAACTTCTCCTGCAAAGTAACTTGATATAAGAGCATCATATCTACCTGTTGTAGAGAATGCTTTGTAAGCTAAATTTTTTCTATCTTCTAAAGTTAAAGAATCATTTTGTAATTTTTCTATTATCATAGAGTAATCATCTACATCTACTATAACTGCCACATCTTTATAGTTTTTAGCAGCAGAGCGTATCATAGATGGTCCACCTATATCTATATTTTCAATAATTTCTTCATGAGATTTTCCTGCTTTTAAAGTTCCTTCAAAGTCATATAAATTTACAACAACTAAGTCTATTGGATTAATTTCATGTTCCTTTACAGTTGCCACATGATTTTCGTCATCTCTTTTATATAAAATCCCACCATGTATATATGGGTTTAAAGTTTTTACTCTTCCATCTAATATTTCAGGGAATTTAGTGACTTCATCTATTTGTATAGCTTTTACACCATTTTCTTTTAATATTTTAAAAGTATTACCTGTAGATATTACTTCATATCCTAATTTATTTAATTCTGTACAAAACTCAACTACTCCAGTTTTATCAGTTACACTTACTAATGCTCTCTTAATCATTTATATAAACCCTCCTACCTTGAACAGTTATCTTATTTTCACAAAACATACTTATACTTTTTGTAAGTATTTCATGTTCAACTTCAAGTACTCTTGCTGCTAATTTTTTTGCATCATCGTCTCGTTTTACTTCCACCGTTTTTTGCATAATTATCGGACCTGTGTCTGCTCCTTCATCAACAAAGTGAACTGTAGCTCCAGTTACTTTTGCCCCATAATCAATTACTCCTTGATGTACTTTCTCTCCATAATACCCTTTACCACAGAACGCAGGTATTAATGATGGATGAATATTTATTATTTTATTTCTATACGCATCTACTAATTTAGGACTGACTATTTTTAAATAGCCAGCCAGAATTACTAGTTCAACTTCATTTTCTTTTAAAATTTCAATTATTCTATCTTCTTCTTTTTCACAAATTGCTTTTATATTATTTTTTTTAGCCCTTTCAAGTCCATAAGCTTCTGCTTTATTTGAAATAACCACCTTCACTTCACCATTTATAGATTTATTTTTACATCCATCTATAATAGCTTGTAAATTAGTTCCTCCACCAGAAATTAAAACGCCTATTTTTACCATAGTTCTACACCTTCGTGATCATCTACTACTTCACCTATTATATAAGCTTTATCTTTCATTAATGTAGAGTATTTTTCATCAATTTCAACTTCATTTTGTAAATTATTATTATTGATATAATCAACAACACTTTGTGCTTCATCTTTATTTACTACTAAAACTATACCTACACCCATGTTGAAAGATTTATGAAGTTCTTTCTTATCAACCATATCAAGTTCTTCTATCATTTTAAATATAGGTGGCTTTTCCCAAGCATCAGTTTTTATGTTTAATCCAAGCCCTTCTGGTATAACTCTAGTTATATTTTCTATTACTCCACCACCAGTGATGTGAGCTATAGCTTTTATGTTTTGCTTTTGTAATAAATCTAAAACTAACTTAACATATATTTTTGTTGGAGTTAAAAGCGCTTCTCCTAAAGTCATTCCTAACTCATCTTTATAATCATTTAAGTCCCATTTTAAAGTATCTAAGAAAATTTTTCTTACAAAAGAGAATCCGTTACTATGTACTCCACTTGATGATATTCCTATTAATACATCTCCCTCTTTAACATCTTTTCCAGATACTATTTTGTCTTTATCTGCTATACCAACAGCAAACCCTGCTAAGTCATACTCATCTTCTGTGTACATTCCTGGCATTTCAGCTGTCTCTCCACCTATTAATGCACATCCAGACATCTTACATCCATCAGCAACACCTTTAACTATTTCATCTATATGCTCAGGAACTAACTTTCCTATTGCTATATAATCTAAAAATAATAATGGCTTAGCCCCTTGGCATATTAAATCGTTAACACTCATAGCAACTAAATCGATACCTACTGTATCATGTTTATCCATCATTTGAGCTAATTTAAGTTTTGTTCCAACACCGTCTGTTGCTGCAAGTAAAACTGGCTCTTTCATAGTTAAAAAGTCTTTTAAACTATATAATCCACTGAAGTTTCCTAAGTCACCTATTACGTTTTTATCATAAGTTCCTTTTATTTTATTTTTTATTAAGCTTACAGCTCTATTTCCTTCATCTATATTTACACCTGATTGTTCATAAGTTAGCATGATGTTATTTCCCCCTTGTCTATTTTCTTAACTGGATAATCTCCATCAAAACAAGCCTTACAGAAATTAAATGGCTCTTCAACTGCTTCTAGCATTCCTTCTATATCTAAAAATTTTAAAGAGTCACATCCTATGAACCCTTTCATTTCTTCCACGCTCATGTTTGATGCTATTAGTTTAGATCTATTTGGTGTATCTATTCCGTAATAACAAGAATATTTAACCGGAGGTGATGTTATTCTTAAATGTATTTCTTTTGCCCCAGCTTCTCTAAGTGATTTTACTAATAGTCTAGATGTTGTACCTCTAACTATAGAGTCATCCACTAAAACTATTGATTTACCTTTTATCATTCTAGATAAAGGATTAAGTTTTATCTTAACACCCAACTCTCTTTCTTCTTGAGTAGGTTTTATAAATGTTCTTCCCACATATCTATTTTTTACAAGTGCTTCTGCCACTTGAATATTACTAGCATTTGAATATCCTATTGCACCTGGCCATCCTGAATCAGGTACTGGAACTACCATATCAGCATTTATTTCATCATTCTGAGCTAATATTTCTCCTGACTTAACTCTAAATTCATAGGCATTTACATCATCTATAGTTGCATCATTTCTAGCAAAGTAAATGTGTTCAAATATGCAACTTTTCTTCATTGGCTTATAATTTTTACTGAAATTATACGATTTCAATTCTCCATCCTTAATTACTACTATTTCCCCTGGTTCTACATCTCTAATTACTTCTCCACCCAGGATATCTATAGCACAGTTTTCTGATGCTAAAATATATTGGTCATCTTTTTTTCCTAATATTAAAGGTCTAAATCCAAATGAATCTCTTACTCCAATTAATTCATCATCACTCATAATTACAAGTGAGTATGCTCCTTTTATATAATCCATTGTAAGTTTTAAACTTTCTACTATATTCCCCTTATAGTATCTAGCAAGTATATAAAGAATAACTTCTGTATCAGTATTACTTGTAAACATGTACCCATCTTCTTCAAGCATATCTTTTAATGTTTGAGCATTTACTAAGTTTCCATTATGAGCTAATGCAATTCTTCTTTTTCTTACACTTCCTACTAATGGTTGGCAGTTTGCAAAATTACTTCCTCCTGCTGTAGAATATCTAACATGAGCAATTCCCATATTTCCTTGTAATTTTTCCAATTTTTTAGGTGTAAAAACATCACCTACAAGGCCCATATCTTTGTAATAATTTATTTCTTCTCCATTTGATATTGCCATACCACAACTTTCTTGCCCCCTGTGTTGTATAGAATATAATGAGTAATATAACTGCTTTGATATATCTTTGTCTTTAGAGTAGATACCTACAACTCCGCACATATGAAATCCTCCTAAATTATTTATTTAACCTTGCTAAAACTTCTTCATAACCTTGAACTAAATCACCAAGATCTCTTCTAAATCTATCTTTATCTAATTTTTCATTAGTGTTTACATCCCAAAGTCTACAAGTATCAGGTGAGATTTCATCTGCTAATATTACTTTTCCATTTACATCTTTTCCAAACTCAAGTTTAAAATCAACTAATTTTAAATCCATTTTTAAGAAGAACTTCTTCATTATTTCATTTATTTTTAAAGTTTGACTTCTTAAAAAATCTATTTCTTCTCTAGTTGCTAATTTTAATGCAACTGCATGATCATCATTTAATAGTGGGTCTCCGAATTCATCGTTTTTGTATGACATTTCGAATATAGGTGTGTCTAGTACTATACCTTCTTCTACTCCATATCTCTTGCAGAAAGAACCTGCTGTAATATTTCTTACTATTACTTCTAATGGTAGTATTTCAACCTTTTTAACAAGCATCTCTCTATCTGATAGGCTTTTTATGAAATGCGACTCAATTCCTTCTTTTGCTAATTCTTCAAACATAATAGTTGAAATTTTATTATTTAATATTCCCTTTGAAGCTATTTCTGCCCTTTTCTCTCCATTGAATGCTGTAGCATCATCTTTGTAGTAAACTACAAACTCATTCTCATTCTCTGTACTAAATATTTTTTTTGCTTTTCCTTCGTATAATAACATTTTAATTACCCCCTTAAATTTTCATCATCATTTAAAACTTTATCTGCCATTTCTTTTCTATATGCTTTTAAATCCTTTTTTAACTTAGGATATTTTATACTCATTATTTGCATTGCCATTAATACTGCATTTAATCCAGAATCGATTGTAACAGTTGCTACTGGTATTCCACTTGGCATTTGTACCATTGATAAAAGTGAATCTAGCCCATCCATTGTAGAAGATTTTATTGGTAATCCTACTACTGGAATTAATGTATTTGCTGCAATTACTCCTGGTAGATGTGCAGCTTTTCCTGCCGCTGCTATTATTACATCAACTTCATTATCTATCTTTTGTATAAATTCCTCTAACTCCCTCGGTGTTCTATGAGCTGATAAAACACGAACAATTACTTCCACGTCGTATTTTTTTAAAAAGTTTATACCTTCTTCTAATTTAGGATAGTCTGATTTAGACCCCATAACTACTGCTACTCTCATTATATTCCTCCTCTATTTATAATAACGAATATTATTATATTATTATTCGTTATATTATACGAACTATTATATGATTATATTATAATAATATTAAGTTTTAATCAAGAGAATTTCACATTTTTTTACATAGTTTTTATGTTAAAATATATGTATTATTACGAATATTTTCGACATTTATTTATAAATTAATCGCATTTTTCATTTTCTCATTAAATACTAAAGTTTTTTAGTTTAATCTTAACCTAAAAACTTATTTATTAAAGAAAAAAGAGTTACTTAATTATTTAACAATTAAGTAACTCTTTTTTAAATTTATCCTAAAAGTATGAATTTTATAATGAATAAGATTGATAAAATTATCATAGATAAGTTTACTTCATCTTTTTTATTTGTAGCTAATTTTAATATTGTATAAGATAGTATTCCGAATATTATCCCATCACCTATACTGTTTGTAAGAGGCATAAATACAAAAGTTATAAATGCTGGTATAGCATTTGTAAAATCATCAAAGTCAATTTTATTAAGTGATCCAGCCATCATAACACCAACAATTATTAATACCGCTGATGTAGCTTGAGTTGGTATAGCTACAAATAAAGGAGCAAATAATAATGATAAAATAAATAATATTCCTGTTGTTATAGCTGTTAAACCTGTTCTACCGCCTTCACCAATTCCTGAAGCACTTTCTATAAATGAAGTTACTGTTGATGTTCCAAGTAAAGCTCCTGTAGTAGTCCCTATAGCATCTGCTAGCATAGCTTCCTTAGCTTTTGGTATATTACCATTTTCATCTAAAATATTTCCTTTTTCTGCAACTCCTACTAAACAACCTACTGTATCAAATAAATCTACAAATAATAGCGTAAATACTACAATCACCATATTTAAACTGAATACTTCACTTTTATCAACTGAAAATGCTTGTAAAAATACTGGTTTTAAAGAAGGTATATCAAATGACATTATTCCTCCTGGTAAAGCAACTAATTTAAGTGCCATACCTATAATTGATATTAATACTATTGAAATTAATAATGCACCTTTTTTATTTTTAGCAACTAACACTCCTGTCACTGCTAATCCAAATAAAGTTAATATAACTAGTGGATCATGCATATTTCCTAATCCACCATCTACTATTATACTTGCATTTTTTAAACCTATATAAGCTATAAATAAACCAACACCTGCTGTTACAGCATACTTTAAGTTCATTGGTATACATTCAATTATTTTTTCTCTTAAGTTTGTTACTGTTAGTAAAATAAATATTATTCCTTCTATAAATACTGCCATAAGGGCAAATTGCCAAGAGTATCCCATTTGTAAAACTATTGTATTGGCAAAGAATACATTTAGTCCCATACCTGGAGCTAATGCAATTGGATAATTTGCCATAATCCCCATAAAAAATGTTGCTATTGCTGCTGATAAAGCTGTAGCAACAAATACTGCACCTTGATCC
>OKWN01000509.1_pt1 | contig 16591 bp, 14 predicted proteins | sample 1607151 | NCBI WGS metagenome assembly OKWN01 (sample SAMN07501046, study PRJEB24779) | human gut metagenome | isolation source: stool | host: human infant | place: USA: Pittsburgh, PA | reverse complement strand
ACTTTGCCAAATTTCACTCTTCTTTAATAAATATTCGTAAGAGAATCTATTATCTATAAGAGTGTTTTTTAGATCCTTTTTATTTTCATTAAGAGTTTCATCATCTTCATATATTACATCTATGTTTTCTAAATTATAATTTCCTTCATCAATAATTTCACTCCAAGCCCATTTATTTAATCCAAACCTATTTAGAGTTGAATTTATCTTAAAAGTTAAATTTTCCAGAGTCATAGCTTTACTTTCTTCATATTTTAATCTTAAAAGTAAAGCATTAACAACTTTTATAGTATCTATCACATCCTCTAATGCCCTATGTTTTTCATTAGATAAATCTTTAGTTAAAGTATTTTTTAAATACTCTAGATTATATTCTTTATGATATGGCTCTAATATAACAGCAAGTTCCATAGAGTCTAAAATTTCATTTTTTATTTCAGGTGTATAATATTCTAAAAACTTTTTCTCAAATCCACCATTATGGCAAATTATTTTTTTATCACCTAAAAATTCTTTTAATTTTATTTTTATATCTGATAATTGAGGAGCATTTTTTAAATCCTCTTTATTTAAATCAGTACAAAGCGAAAAAATTTCAAGAGGTACTTCTTTTTTATTTTTAACTAAAGTATGAAAAGAAGTTATTTTATTATTTTCAATTTTAATAGCACCTATTTCTAGTATTTCAGCTGTAAAAGGATTTAGTCCACTAGTTTCTAAATCAAGAAAAACTATATCTTGTACTATACTTTTAATTTCATTTATATTCATGACTCATCCTTTCATAGTTTATTAAAGAATTTTTTTACTTAACCTTATTATATTACCACTAAATTAATTTAATTTAATGATAAATTTATTATATTCCTTTTGGTAATAATATGTATAGCTAAATTTCAATAAAGCAGAAATGGAGGTTTAGATTTGAAAAAAAACAATATAAATAAATTGATAATTATAGGTGCATTTTTATTAGTTTTTGCATTTGTATTTATTAATGATAATTCAATATTCTCTAAAATAAAAACTCAAATTTATTCCAAAGATATAAGCACAGTGGAATATAACTGGTATTTCAACCCACGAGAAGATGGTAAGCAACCTTCTCCTATAAAAGAAGCTGATTTTTTTAGAAAATATAAGACTTATTACGTGGGTAGCCCTGATGAAAAAGTAATATACTTAACTTTCGACTCTGGCTATGAGAATGGGTTTACTAACCATATGCTAGATGTATTAAAAAAACATAATGCTCCAGGTAATTTCTTTGTAGTTGAAAGTTATATCAAAAACAATCCTGATATAATAAAAAGAATGGAAAAAGAAGGTCACTTAGTATGTAACCACTCTGTAAGTCATGTTTCCATGGCATCTATTCATGACAAAGAGAAGTTCAAAAAAGAAATTTTAGATGTGGCTAAGACTTATAAAGACGTAACAGGAAATGAAATGCCAAAATATTTTAGACCACCTATGGGAAAATTTAGCGAAGAATCATTAAAAATGACTAGTGATTTAGGTTATTCTTCAATCTTTTGGAGTTTTGCTTATGTTGATTGGTACAACAATCAACAGCCTACCCACGAGTTTGCTAAAAATAAAATATATTCTAGAACTCACCCAGGTGCCATAGTTTTACTTCATTCAAACTCAAAAACTAATAGCGAAATATTAGATGAAGTAATCACTCACTGGGAAGAGGAGGGCTATACTTTAAAATCTTTAGACCACTTAACTCATAAAAAATAGAAAATTTGCGTAGCTTAAACAAATACGTTACTCAAATAAAAGAGCTGTAAGGTTTTTACTTACAGCTTTTTCTATGCATCTACAAAAACTTCCTTACCATTGTAATTTCCTACCCAATAAGGTTTATATATACTACTAACTTCTAATAGTGTAATATTTTTTATAATCTGCTTATCCATGGAATTATGCTTGATTTTGTTATCAAAGTGATTTAAGATTTCATTTTTTACTTTTTCAATTATATAATCCTCTTTAATATTACATTTTTTTATACAACTCCTAGCAATATACCTTTTTACAGTCTGTGGATCACAATCGATTGACTTAGAGTGACCATTATAAGTATTGACCATCATAATTATGTTATGCCTATTATCATCACTCCTAAAATTATTCTTATTTTTTCTTTTACTTACAATTTCATATTTTAGTATTTTGTACTCTACATATTCTAAGTGTATATCTTCTACTTTTCTATTAAATTGATCAATTTTACTTATTAGTGGAGTTTTTCTAAATATATGTTTCATTGCATCTTTTTTTCTTACTTTTATCTCTATTGAATCTACTAACATCTTTTTCCTCCTTAATAAGAAGATGCATAATCTAAATTAAAAATCCTTCTATATTATATTAATAAATCTTGTCCTCTTATGTTTGTACAAATTAAATTAATACCTAAATATACTTAATTTTCCTTTGTTGAATAAAAAATAATTCTTTGTTAAAACTAAATTCGTCACACAAATGGATTTAGGAGGAAAATATGAAAAAAATAACTACTATTCTTCTAATATTTTTTATTTTTTTTACATGCTATATAGAAACAGCTGGAAATAATTATATTGAAAGTGATGTTAATGAAGATGCACCCATAACTATCGGTAATTTAGTTCCTAAAAGAGGTGAACAAAATATAATTTCCACTCCTGAAATTAAAATAGACTATAGCAGTAAATTCATTTTAAATGATTATAAACTTTACCTAAACTATAAAGATGTTACTAATAAAACTATTTCAACTTCCAAATATATCTATTATAAATGCGATAAAAAATTAAAAAGAGGGGTACAAGTTGTAAAACTTGAAATTCTATCTGAAAATAATAAAACAGAGGAAGTAGAATGGTATTTTACTGTTGGTACACCTTTTTATAATAATTATAGAGGCATTTTTTTCAATAATACTAAAGAACTAAATATGCTAACTTCCTATGAAGATTTAAATAATTTATGTAAAAACAAAAAACATTTAGATTATATTTTTATTACAGAAAAAGTAAATAATAAAGAAAGCAATAAATCAGATGCTTATATAAACAGTAAAAAGTATAAAAAATTAATTGATTCTTGCAATAAATATACTAATAATAATGATTTTATCTCTATACCAGGCTTTGAATTAAGTACCAAGTTAAAAAGTGAAAAAAATAAAACTAGCATTAATACTTTCAACTGTGAAAATCCATTTTTATTTAAAGACAATATAGAGCTTGAATTATTTTATAAAAAATTATTTTACTATGAAGATGATTTAATTTGTCAATTTAAGGATAATGATAACTTAAACAGTATTGATTATTTTAAATATTCACCATATGGAGATAATATTATCTCTTTACTTGAATTAAAAAAAGAAAAAAATGCTAAAGGGAATAGGAATGAATTAAATTTGGATACATATAAAGAAGCTTTAGATAATGGTTGGCATATAGGTCCTATGGCTTGTGAATATAATGAGTACCCTCTTGATAATATTGAAAACAATATTAGAACGACAATACTTTGCGAAGATTTAAGCAAAAGTAAGATTATAGACGCTATAAAAAATAGAAGGATGTATGTTAGTGAGGATAATAACATAGACGTGTATTATTCATTAAATAAAATGCCTATGGGGAGCATAATAAAATCTCCTTCCTATGTTAGAATTATCGTAAGTTCCATTAATAATGATGAATTGGATAAAATAAAAAAAATAGAAATCTTTAGCAACAATAATGAAGTAATCTACAAACAAGATTTTGATTCAAATTATGCAAAAGTTGATTTTACTTTAAAACCTCCAATAAAGAATACCTATTATTTCGCAGTAATAACAGAAGAAAGCAACAAAAAATCCGTAACATCTCCTATTTGGATTGAACCTTAAAATTTACTTCCTTTAAGCTACTGAGTGTCATAAATATCCAAAATACTTTTACTTCAATTATAAAAAGAGAGGAAAATTCCTCTCTTTTTTAACATTTAATAGGTATTTGGATTTCTGTGATAAACTCATCTTTATTTTCCGTTTCATGTATGTCTATCTTATAAATTTCCATAGGATTACCTGTTATTATTAATTTGTTTTCATTAATAAAGTCAAACATATGCTGTATATGTTCTTTGTTGTTTACATAATCACCACTATAAGTTAAAGTTACATAATAACCTTCTTCAAATACTATATTATAGTCTTTGGCATTATCTTTTAATAAGCAAAATACGGCTTCAAAATCCGTTGTTATTCCCTTTTCAATAGAATTCATATTAAATAAAGATCCTACATTATTATTTCCTAGTATACCAAATTTATTATTATGATCCTTTTGAAGTTTTTGTATTAATAAATCAAAATCTTCATCTCTTTTAATTTGACCATTTAGTATTAACCCTTTTCGTTTTTTTAAATAAGATAATTCTATATTATTTAGATTTGAATTTTTTGCAGTATTTTCTATAGATTCCATTCTTTTTCTCATATTTTCTTTTTGTTTTAATAATTTTAGTATTTGATCATCTAATAAAGTTATTCCGTTCTCAAGTAATTTATTAGTAGAATTCAAGTCTCTATTTTCTAAATACTCCTTAATCATCTTAAAAGAGAAGCCTAAACTTTTTAATTCTTTTATTAAATTCAGTCTCCAAATATCAGAAACACTGTAAAGCCTATCCCCATTGTCATCTCTAGTAGGTTTAATTATGCCTAACTTCTCATAATACATAAGCGAATCTCTACTCATGTCATACATTTCAGATATTTCTCCAATTTTGTAATAATCTTTCATTTTCGCTCCTTTTTTAATACATACTGAAATATATTATTCCACAAAGAAAAAATTTTTTCAATAAATTTAAAAATATTTACTGATTTTTATTGACCTTGGTATAGTACCAAGGCTTAAGATATAGATATAAGGAGTGATAAAATGTCAAAAAGTTTATTCAAACAATTTCTAAGGTATTTAGGACCTTCTGTTGTTGCCATGTGGGTTTTCTCACTATATACAATAGTTGATGGGATATTTGTTAGTAAAGGTGTTGGAGAATTAGCTCTAGCTTCAGTAAATATTTCTATGCCTTTTATTAATTTTGTATTTGCTATATCTGTATTATTTTCCACAGGTGCATCTACAGTTATAGCCATGTATCTTGGAAAAAAAGATTTAGAAAATGCAAATGAAGCTTTTTCACTTAATTTATTTACTATTACAATTCTTGCAATCATAATTACTGTTACATCGATCTTAGGACTTGATTATCTTGCTAAAGTCTTGGGTGCAACTCCAGATACTATAGGTTATGTTAAAGATTACTTATTTATAGTATCATTATTTAACATATTCTTTATCGTTTCTTATTCTTTAGAAGTAATAGTAAAAGCTGATGGTTTCCCGTTCTTAGCAACTATTGGTGTAGTAATTTCAGCTATAACAAATATAGTTCTAGATTATATTTTTGTTATAAAACTTGGATATGGTATAAAAGGTGCGGCAGTTGCCACTGGTATAGCTCAAGTACTTTCAACTGTATTTTTCTTAAGCCATTTTTTAAGAAAGAAATCTACTTTAAGATTTGTTAAATTCAAGTTCAGTTTTAATACAATCAAAAGAATAATTTCTTTAGGATTCCCTGATTGTACTTCAGAATTAAGTGTGGGAATAGTTACAATTTTATTTAATCAAACATTACTACGATTAATAGGTCAAGATGCATTAATATCTTATAGTGTAATTTGTTATGTCAATACTCTTATATTAATGACAATGATTGGAATAACTCAAGGTGCTCAACCTTTAATTAGTTTCTACTTTGGTGCAGGAGAAATTGACAAAGTAAATCATTTATTAAAAATGGGACTTAAAACTGTATTAATAACTTCAGTTGTAGTATTTATATCATCAATTTTATTTGCTGGTAATATTACTGGATTATTTATAAATCCACAAGAAACTCAGCTATTTAATAATACTATTTCTGTGTTTAAATTATATTCAATTTCTTTCTTATTCGTAGGATTTAACTTGATTATTTCTGGATTCTTTGTTTCTATAGAACAACCATTATATTCTTCTATAATTTCTCTTGGAAGAAGTTTAGTATTAGTCACAATAAGTTTATTTTTATTAACTAAGCTATTTGGTGGTGATGCTATTTGGATTACTACAGCAGTATCTGAATTTGTTTGTTTAGTTATTTCTTTATCATTATTGTTTACGTTTTTTAAAAAGAAAAAATTAAACTCTAAAAATGAATCCTCGTCTAAAATTATGAAAGATTCTATAATTTTATAAATTCTATACTCCAATATAGATAAAAAGGCATGTTATTAATTTTAATAACATGCCTTTTTATCTATTCTTTTACGTCAATAGCTGAAACTGGACATTCATCCCTAGATCTAATTGCACTATTTTTTTCGTCTAATGGTACATCTGCTGATATAGCAACTGCTTTTCCATCACTATCCATAGAGAAAACTTCCGGACATATTCCTACACAAGTTTCACATGCTATACAAGTATCTTTATTTACATAAGCTCTCATTGTATTTCCTTTCTTTGTAGCTCGTCATAAAAATAATTAGTCATCAATATCGATTGCGTCTACTGGACAACTATCACAAGCTTGTTTTGCATTTCCAAGTACATCTTCTGGTATATCTCCATTTATTGCGTGAGCTATCCCATCATCAGTCATATGAAAAACCTCAGGACATACTTCTGGGCATGTTCCACATCCTATACATAAATCATCATCAACGTAAGCTTTCATAATTATACCTCCATATTTTTCTATAATATGGTTTTATAATTCCCAATTTAATTTAATATATTACATATTTACAATTATTTCTTAACAGTAGCTTTTATAAAACTTTTGATTATTGGGTTTGCTCTATTAGGTCTACTTTTAAATTCTGGATGATATTGTACTCCTACGAAGAAATCATTATTAGGCACTTCAACGCCTTCTACTAGATTTTCATCTGGCGAAGTTCCTCCTATAACCATTCCTGAATTTATAAAATCTTTTCTGTATTTATTATTAAATTCATATCTATGACGATGTCTTTCACTTATGTTTAACTTACCATAAGATCTTTCCATCATAGTGCCCTCTTTAATTTTACAAGGGTAGGTACCTAGCCTCATTGTCCCTCCCAAAGGAATATTACCATATTGATCTATCATTAAATCTATAACTGGATATTTGGAGAATTTATCAAATTCTGTTGAAGTAGCATTATTAAACCCTAAAACATTCCTTGCAAATTCAATAACGGCAATTTGCATCCCAAGACATATTCCTAGGTAAGGTACATTATTAACTCTAGCATAGTTAGCCGCGCATATCATACCTTCAACCCCTCTATCTCCAAAACCTCCTGGTACTAAAATTCCATCACAGCCTTTTAAAATTTCCTTTGCACTAGTATAAGTAACACTTTCAGCATCGATCCATTTTACATTTATATTAGCGCCATTTTCATAACCTGCATGAGATAATGCCTCCACTACTGATAAATAGGCATCATGTAACTTAATATATTTTCCTACAAGGGCAATAGTTACTGTTTTATTTATATTTTTTACTCTTTCAAGCATTTCTTTCCATTCACTCAAGTCACATTTATCATATTTAATATCCAGTTCCCTGCATACAATTTCACAAAATCCTTGTTCCTCTAACATTATCGGAACTTCATATAGTATATCTATGGTTTTATTTTCAATTACACAATCTTTTTTTACATTGCAAAATAGTGAGATTTTTTGTTTGATAGACTCATCAATAGGTTGTTCAGAGCGTGTTACTATTATATTAGGCATGATTCCAAGAGATTGAAGCTGCTTTACAGAGTGTTGAGTTGGTTTGGATTTGTGCTCCCCTGAGCTTTTAATATAAGGGACTAATGTTACGTGTATAAAGAGACAATTATTTCTTCCTACTTCTAGAGACACTTGTCTTATGGCTTCCATAAAGGGTTGACTTTCTATATCTCCTACAGTTCCACCTATTTCAGTAATTACCACATCTGCATTACTTTTTTGTCCCACGCTGTAGATAAAGTTTTTAATTTCGTTTGTTATATGAGGTATAACTTGGACAGTTTCGCCTAAGTAATCTCCTTTTCTTTCTTTATTTAGCACGTTCCAATATACTTTTCCTGTTGTTAAGTTAGAATACTTGTTTAAATTTTCATCAATAAATCTTTCGTAGTGACCTAAATCTAAGTCAGTTTCAGCACCATCCTCTGTTACAAAGACTTCTCCGTGTTGATAGGGACTCATAGTTCCTGGATCCACATTTATATATGGATCTAATTTTTGTGCTATAACCTTAAGTCCTCTTGCTTTAAGTAATCTTCCTAAAGAGGCAGCAGTTATCCCTTTTCCAAGACCTGATACTACTCCTCCTGTTACAAATATAAATTTAGTCATGTTATTATTACCCCTCTACATATGTTTTAGTATTCATAAATTTTTAAAATATTTTTAGCAACTTCCACCTTTGTGATTCTTAAATCCATTGCTTGCTTTTCAATATATTTATGAGATTCTTCTTCACTCATTTTCAAATATTGAATCAAAGTCAATTTAGCCCTATCAATTAACCTTATATCATTTATTTTTTCCTTTAATTTTTCATTTTCATTTACAATAGGATTAAATTTCCTTCTACAAGTAATATAAGAATTAATTATATTAATGAGCATAAGCTTATTCAATGGTTTTTCAATTATGTAAATTCCTTTACTCTCTAAGTTATATATATTCTCTTGAGATGAATTATTTTTAACTATCAATATTATAGAAGTGTTCGTGTTATCATTTATAAATAATGATAAATTTTCACCATAATCATCTCTCAAAGGCGAATTAATTATTATTAAATCAAAATTTATTTCTCTTATAATTTCTCTACATTTAAAACTATTTTCTACAGCTAAAACTTCATAGACTCCACTTTCCTTTACAATATTAGAAAGTAGCTCTTTACTTTTATTTGAGCTAGATACAATTAGAATTTTTTCCATAAGAATCACCCTTTAAATTTTAAATTAACCTATTTGAATTTTATTTAATATATTACAATAAAATGCAAGTTTATTATGATTAATTTCATTTTTTAAAAAATAAAAAAAGAGTCACCCATAAAAGAATGAAAGTACCCCTGCTTCACATTCTTTTATAAATACTCTTACTTTCACATAAACTTAAAGCTATTTTTTATATTCATTTATGAATCATCATTTTATTTAGTAAAATTTTACATCTTATTAGAATGTCTGTCAAATCTTTTTTATTTTTCATAAATGCAATTTAATAATAAAAGTGCTTCTAAAAAATAGTTCATTTTTCAAAATTCCAGTTGACATTTATGATAAAAGTTCATACAATAAATTCTATAATTATTAAACAGCAAAGGCGCTGTAGGTATTTTTACCTACTGCGCCTTTCTTTATTTTGAAATAGTTTTATGTCTTTATTCAATATTCTGATAATAAAAAAGGGGGAAATATTATGGAAAGACTATCTAAAACATTTGGGTGTTTAGTCTTCAATGACAATGTGATGAAAGAAAGATTGCCAAAGGATATATATTCAGTTTTAAAAAATACTATACATCAAGGTAAACCACTTGATATTAAAATTGCAAATGTAGTTGCAAATACTATGAAGGACTGGGCTATAGAAAATGGTGCCACTCATTTTACTCATTGGTTCCAACCAATGACAGGAATTACAGCTGAAAAGCATGATAGCTTTATCTCTCCAACTAGCGATGGAAATGTCATCATGGAATTTTCAGGTAAAGAATTAATTAAAGGAGAGCCTGATGGATCATCTTTCCCATCTGGTGGACTTCGAAGTACTTTTGAAGCAAGGGGATACACAGTGTGGGACCCAACATCTTATGCTTTTATAAGAGATACTACTTTATGTATACCAACTGCTTTTTGTTCTTATTCAGGTCAATCTCTAGACAAAAAAACACCTTTACTAAAATCCATGGAGGCCATTGATAAAACTGCAGTAAGATTATTAAATCTTATAGGTTATGATGATGTAACAAGAGTTATAACTACTGTTGGTCCAGAACAAGAATACTTCTTAATCGATAAAAGTCTTTATAAAAAAAGAATGGATTTAAAATTCTGTCAAAGAACCTTATTCGGAGCAAAACCTCCAAAAGGTCAAGAAATGGAAGATCATTACTTTGGTTCCATAAAACCTAGAGTTGCTGAATTTATGAAGGAACTAGATATGGAGCTTTGGAAACTTGGTGTTTTATCAAAAACTAAACATAATGAAGTTGCTCCATCTCAACATGAATTAGCTCCTATTTTCACACTAACTAATGTAGCTACGGATCACAACCAAATTACAATGGATTTAATGAAAAGAATTGCAGATAAGCATGGTCTTGTTTGCTTATTACATGAAAAACCTTTTGCAGGTGTAAACGGAAGTGGTAAACATAACAACTGGTCTCTGTCTACTAATAAAGGTAAAAATCTATTGGAGCCTGGTAAAAAACCATACGAGAATAAAACTTTCTTATTATTCTTATCTGCAATTGTTAAAGCAGTTGATGAATACCAAGATTTACTTCGATTATCAGTAGCAAGTGCAGGAAATGATCATAGATTAGGTGGCAATGAAGCGCCTCCAGCTATAATCTCCATGTTCATAGGTTCTGATTTAAAGAAAATATTGAAATGTATTGAAAGTGATTTGCCTTATAGTGAAGATGTTTTAAGTAGAATGGATATAGATGTAGATGTTCTTCCATCTTTTATGAAAGATACAACAGATAGGAACCGTACTTCGCCTTTCGCTTTCACTGGTAATAAGTTTGAATTTAGAATGCTTGGTTCTACTTGTAATATTGCATGCCCTAATACTATTTTAAATACTATTGTTGCAAATAGTCTGTGTGAATATGCAGATATATTAGAAAAAAGCACTAATATAGATAATACTATTTTTAAAATAATTAAAGATACTATGAAAAAACATTCAAGAATAATATTTAATGGAAATAACTATGCAGAAGAATGGGTTATAGAAGCTGAAAGAAGAGGTCTTTCTAATTTTAAAACTGCCGTTGATGTTCTTCCTCATTATGTAGATGATAAAAACATTAAATTATTCGAAAAATTTAACGTTTATACAAAAGAAGAACTTCAATCAAGATGCGATATATTACTAGAAGAATATTCTAAAACTTTAAATATTGAAGCTTTAACAATGATAGATATGGCTAAAAAAGACATAATTCCATCAGTTTGTGCTTATTCTAAATCTTTAACTGATACTGCTTTAAATAAGAAATCCTTAAGCTCTGATATTGATTGTAGTTTAGAAATTTCTTTAGTAAAAAAACTTTCTTCTTTAAATGCTTGTTTAGATATTAAAATCGAAAAACTAGACACATCATTATTAGAAAGTAAAAATTACTCCGACCCTAAAGAAAATGCCGAATTTTATAGAGACAATATTAAAGTACAAATGCAAGAACTTCGTACTATTGCAGACGAGTTAGAGACAATAGTTGGCAAGCAATTTTGGCCTTTCCCTACTTATGCAGACTTATTATTTAGTATATAATTAAAGTATTTTGCACAAAGACGTGTATACAAACCTTAAAATAGGTTTGGCTGCACACCTTATTTTTTATCAAATTTCAACAATATCTGTTTGTTAACATTCAGCTTACCCGATAAGTATAAGCAATTTTTTATAAAGACATAGCTCAAGTTTTAATCTCATAAAAAAGTCTCATTATAAATACTTCTAGTGAGACTTCCTTCTTTATATTTCAAACTCAATAACTTCTTCTGGTATTTTTACATATTTTGAAAATAATTCAATTTCTATAATTGAATCAAAATCCTTAGGAACAGATTTTAATTCATCCGTATATTTAACATGTCCATTCACTCCTATTTCAGAGTTGAAATTCATAAACATTGCCATACTTTCTGAATACTTTGGAAAACTTTCCAAGTAGTCTTTACATAAAAACTTAAGTTGTACGTCATTTTCACTTTCATAGGAAATTGTTATTAAATCATTTCCTTCAGGACATTGGCTTCTTGTACATGAAATATATTGTTCTTTATATTCCTGTTTCGTATCTTCATCAAGACTATCTATCATATTATCTAATTCTTCATAAATTTCTTTCCAAATATCATATTTTTTTACTTCATCTAAATAAAAGAATTCCTCTTCATTATAATAAATTTTATTGTTTTTTTCTTTTTCCCCAATACTTATAGTAAAAGGGTATTCTATTAACTCTTCTTTAAGTTGTTCATCGACTGTAAGACTAATAGATATATTTTCTTTTTTATTTATTATTGGAAATTTTTCTTCTTCATTTTGATCAAACTTACCAAAATATATATTCCTTAAATCTACATCATCATATTCGTCAGATATTAGTCCCATTTCTATATAACGTTTTATGGCTAATCTATCTTCTATATTATGATATTCCAATGATCCTATACAACCCCCTTGAAAACTTAATATATTCCCTTGCATATTCATTTCCTTAATAAATATATTTAAACTTCCATCATTATTAATAATACTTTCTTTTAGTTCTTCTCTATTTGTAATTCGTCTTTCTTCCTCATCAAAATCATCAGTCTTTTTTTCTTCAAAAACTCTATCACTTTTATATAAAACATAAAGCTTATTACATTCCTCTTCTTCCACAAAACTTAATAAAAGTACCTCCTTACCTTGAACTTTAATTTTTTTATTAATTATTATTTCTTCTTGTTTAGTAAATAAGCTTTCTCTGAAGTTCCTAAATTTCATATTTTCCTCCCAATTATTTAAATCAATTTCATCCATATTTATTTTATTACTAAAGTTATCAATTCTAATATGTATATACTCATTTCCCTATCTATATGTTTTAATATATCAAAACAAACTCTTAATTCTTCATACTTATCATCTAAATTTATATCTTTATTATTTACTTCTTCTATAAGATTAATAATCCCCTTAACATCCTCTTTATGTGCCATATTATTATCTTTAATATAAACTCTTAAATCTTCTAATTTTTCATAAGTATTTTTTAGCTTTTCTTTTTGAATCATTTCTTTTTTATAGTCACCTAAGTATTTCTCTATCTTTTCCAAGTCTTTTCTACTATAATTCCAAACAACATTATTTTCATTTTCAATAATATAATCAATTTTATCTCTATATTTATCTTGTAATTCTTCTATAGCTATAACTATTTCCATATAATCATTTTCTCTTAATACCTTTTCACATCTATCTAAGTCAAAATCTATTTCTTTTGTATCCAGCAATTTATTATCTCCTTATGTTCTTTTTCTATATTATATCATTTCCTTGTATGAATTCATAAAAATAAGATTACTCAACGAGTAACCTTATTCTATACTTTTTATTCAACTATGTTACTTTCTTTTAAACTTTTCTTTTCTTTAAATAGCAAAACTGCAACACTTATAAACATAATACTCAAGATTAAAAACACAAATAATTGGTTAAATGACAAGTAAGTAGCTGTAGTCGTTTCAACATTTTCTAGCATCTTTGAAGATAAATAAGTTACAACAACTGCAAATCCATTATTTAAGAGGTGCATAAACATACTTACACCAATTGAATTTGTTTTACAAACTGCATAAGCAAAAGCCATTCCTAAAATAGAAGTCGGTACAATTCTTATAAAGTCCATATGCATCATTCCAAATAAGATTCCCGAAGCAACTATGGCTCCTCTATATGATTTCTTATTATGTTTAAAAGATGTTAATATAAACCCTCTAAAAAATACTTCTTCGCATATGGCTGGCATTAATGCCACTAAGCAAATATTTAAAAGTAAGTTATCCTTCGTAAATAAGGCATCATTTAACACTTCAACGATTTCTTGATTTTGTGGGAAATAATATAAAATTATATTTGTTATTACAAATACAATTAAGTATGTTCCTATCCAAAGGCTTGTTGCTCCAATTAAATGCTTAAACTTTGGCAACTTTAAAGAGAACACCTTCTTAAAATCACTTTTTATATAATAAGCAAATAAAAGTGGTAATCCAATAATCATAAGCTGTGTCAATGCTATTCCTGCCGCTCCAAACTTTAACTGAACATAACTTCCCACATAAATAAGTAATACCAATCCAATAGCATATAAAACAACTCCATCGCTTACACTTGGCATGGTACCTTTTTTTATATCAATTCTTTTTTCTAAGAATGAGAAATTCTTTCCACTTCCAAATAAAATTTCTTCTGAGTTAAACATTTTTGATAATAAAATCACTGCCAAAATTACAAATGCAAAATTTGATATAAATACTAAGGCAATTAAACCCAAGTTAGCTTGAAAACTTAATACACTTTTTATTAATAAAGATATATTCACAACAGGTATTATAGCCGTAGTTCTATCCAAGGTCATGTTGGGTATCATAGATGCATATGAAGGTATTAAAACTAAAAACATAACTGGTGTAATATAGTTTTGCGCATCTTTAAAACTTTTTGCCAAAGAGCATACACACATACTTACAGCTGATACCACCATGGCAAATAAACAAACACAGATCACTGTGATAAACAAAGGTCCTGCCAAGTTTGATATTTTTAAGCTATCAGAAAATAACTGACCTGTTAATTCACCCGTTGTTAAAATATATATTAATGTTAATAATATGGATATAACATTTAAAATAGCAGTTACAATGGCGCAGATGGATACTGCCATATATTTACCCATAACGAGTTCCAAGTTAGTAATAGGTAGTGTAAATAAGGTTTCTAATGTACCTCTTTCTTTTTCTCCTGCCATAGAATCTATTGCTGGATAAATCGCACCTAGAAGCACTCCCATAATTAATATAAATGGAAGTATCTGACCCAGTACAAATCCTGCTAACTCTTCATTTTTAGCCACATCTACAGTTTCATATACCACAGGGTTTAGAGTTTCTTTTACATCTAGATTTGATTGTTCTATTTTATTTTTAATTTTACTATCTTTGTATAATGAAAAAATACTTTCTAGCTTACTATTCACACTAGATGCATTTTCTTTTGATGAATTTATGTATATTTCATAATTTTCTATTTTATTTTTGCCTTTTACACTTATATATGCATCAATGTATCCTTCTTCTAAATCTTCTTTATAATTATTAGTATCTACTATATTAATATGCCCAGTACTTTCATCTGTATAGTTTTCAATTATAGATATCAATTCATTATTTGGACTTTTCTCAAAAGCAATATTAATATCTTCACTTTCAATGCTACTTATAGACATGGTCATAATTTGAGTCATTATTAACATAAGAACAGGGTATAAAATTAAAGGAAGGATAATTCCCATAAATAAAGTTCTCTTATCTCTAAGAATATCTATCATCTCTTTCTTAAAGATAGCTTTTACCATCTTAGTCCTCATTTAAATCCCCCCTCTCACTAGCTAAATTTATAAATATATCTCTAAGACTATTTGTGTTATATCTAGATTTAAGTTCTTCACAACTTCCTTCAGCTATAAATTCACCCTTATGCATCATATAAATTTTGTCACATAAAATTTCTGCTTCTTCCATATAGTGAGTTGAATATAGTACAGTTTTTCCCTCATATTTTTCTCTTTTCATAAAGTCTATAATAGATTTGCTACTAATTACATCTAAACCTAATGTGGGCTCGTCAAAAATATATATACTTGGGTTATGAATAAGACATCTTGCAATTGATGTTCTTTGAGTTTGTCCTGTAGACAAATTTTCTATTCTATTATCAATAAAACTTTCCATATCCATAATTTCAATTATATTTTCTATGGACTTTTCTATTTCTTCCTTTGTCATATCATATAAATTTCCAAAAGTAGTTAATAGCTCTCTTGGAGAAAGTCTATTATATAATTTTGTATTTCCTGATAAATATCCGATTTCCTTTTTAGCTGCATTTTTATCTTCTTCATAATCATAATCCCCTATTTTAATGTGACCAGAAGTTGGAGTTAAGATTCCACCAAGCATCCTAAGTAACGTGGTTTTTCCTGCCCCATTTGGTCCTAGTATCCCTATAATTTGTCCTTTATCCACTTTAAAAGTTAAATTATTTACTGCTAAAAACTCTTCTTTTTTTGTTCTAAATTTCTGTTTCTTACTTTCATCTTTCACTTGTCTAGTAAAAGATTTACATAATTTTTCTACTTCAATCATTAGTAAACCCCTTTTCCTTCTTTTCCCAATAATAATTACTTTTTATAATTATATCATTTCCATTAACTGTAAATCTATATAATAAAAAATAAAGACTGACTAGGACTAAGGCCTTTGACAGTCTTTATTTAAAAATTTATATATTAATTATTTTAAAATATTTTTAGGATTTATAAATAAAAAACCATTACCTTGTAGTGTTCTTAACATAGGTAATGTATCAGTATTTTTTATTAGCTGTCCGTATAATTCGGCTTCTGTTAATTTTCTACCAAATTCTTTTTTAGACCATTCTATTAAAAGAGCAAGAGCACC
>OKWN01000505.1_pt1 | contig 16844 bp, 8 predicted proteins | sample 1607151 | NCBI WGS metagenome assembly OKWN01 (sample SAMN07501046, study PRJEB24779) | human gut metagenome | isolation source: stool | host: human infant | place: USA: Pittsburgh, PA | reverse complement strand
CTTACATTCTACAGAAATATAGATATATCTAGTATACAACATATTTGGTCTATATTCCTATATATAAGGCTTTATATATAGAACCTATTCTTTTACCAATCCAAAATTCAGTATTTTTATTATCTGAAATCTATTATTTAACATATTCGTTGTTGCCAAAGTCCAATAGGGATAAATATTTCTCTACTCCATCAGGTGCAATAACAACGATATTCGCCTTAGGTAATTCACGAGCCATGCGTTTTGCCGCTACAATGGCCGCCCCCGCGGAAAGGCCAATAGAGATACCACTTTCACGCATAAAGGTTTGCACCTCGCTAAAAGCTTCTTCGTCACTTACCGTTTGCACGCCATCCATCAATGTTTGGTCAAAGTTTTCAGGAATGAAACCAGCCCCAATCCCTTGTATTTTGTGAGGGCCGCCCTTACCTTCGGTAATAGCAGGAGATCCCGTTGGCTCTACAGCAATGGCTTTTAGATTAGGATTATGTTCTTTCAATCGTCTTGTAACGCCTGTGAAAGTACCACCCGTGCCGATACCCGCTACAAATACATCAACATTCGGCACTTGTTCTACAATTTCAGTACCCGTCGTGCGGTAATGCATATCTGGGTTTGCAGGATTTACGAATTGCCCCAAGGTAAAAGCATTTGGATACTTCTCTAAAATTTCATTGGCCCGCTCAAGAGCCCCCTTCATACCAGTTTCTTTTGGTGTTAAGATGAGCTGCGCCCCATACGCCTTGATAAGCTCACGGCGTTCTTTACTCATACTTTCAGGCATGATAATCACTGTTTTAATATGTAGAATAGCACCTACCATAGCAAGAGCGATCCCTGTATTACCACTTGTGGCTTCTACAATGATGCTATCCTCATGGATGCGACCTTGCTCTTTTGCAGCCTGTAACATACCGAGTACAGCACGGTCTTTTACAGAACCACCTACATTATATTTTTCAAGCTTTACATAAATATTGGTATTTGGCAATTGATATATCGGTGTTTTACCAATAAGTTCAGTTGTTTGGTTTGTTACTATACTCATCTAATTCTCCCTCTAGCAATAGATGATAAAAATCGCCCTTAGGAACATCCCAAGGACGATATTATATTGCACCTTGTTATTCACCATACACGGGGTATAACCGTTTATGTATTCCAATTAATACAACCATACTCTAACATTTGAATCATTTCATTGTCAAGAGAATGAGAACGACTTTTAAAACCCTAAAAATACAGGAAATAACTAGCTTTATCTATTTTGTTGTAAGTGCGTCAAGTACCCCATCCCATGTGATAGGTACCATTATAATGATGAGAGCCAAACCAATAAAGAAAATTGCTCCTACCAAGACTGTAAGACGAGGGATAAGAGATATAGCCATGCTACTAGCTAAGTGCGATACTTTAGTTATATCATGATGTAATGCTACATGCCCCCATAAGAAACCAGCAACTACATAGGTGATAATATATGGGTCGAAAATGATTAGGGTCGTCAATTCATTATCAGCATGCATAATTCGGTTAATACTCGGAGACACTAATACATTTACAAGTATAGCTAGGATTTTAAACCATACTAGACACACGATATAAGGCCACATTGTTTTTATCGTCATTCTCAGCATATAGAGCAAGCCCACCAAGCTCGCTCCAAGAAAGCCTCTTTGACTCCCCATGTACCGCTCCATCCAAGAAGGCTTATGTTTACCTGCATCTACTTGGTCATAATAAAAGGATAAATCCCGTTCTCCATGAGCTAAATCAACTAGCCCTAATACTTGAAACAACACAAGCGAAAAGACTAGAATAACGCCTATTTGAAAGCTTTCACTAAAGAACATGTCCATCGGATCGAAATCAAGATAGCCAATGTTAAAAAGATTACCATACACATCGTGAAACGCAATATATATACCATTCGTTACGAGCATATCTAACACAAATAAAAGCAACACAAAGATGATATATCCGTTCCAGCGAGTCCATTTACTTTGTTCTCTTAAATGAGTGTGAGTCCCTACGATTATTGATGCAGGTTGTAAAGACAAGGTCACACCCATCATAAAACAAATAGTAAAGGATGCGACCATTGTTAAATATTCGTATGCCATATTAACGATATGCTACGCGCTCTGGCTGCATGTCGTGAAAATGAAGGCGCTCTTTTGCAGTCTTTTCCCACTCTGTACCAGGCTTGCCGTAATTTGCGTATGGATCGATGGACAAACCGCCGCGCGGCGTAAACTTGCCCCACACCTCGATATATTTAGGATCCATCAACTTCACAAGATCTTTCATGATGATGTTGATGCAATCCTCGTGAAAGTCCCCGTGATTGCGGAAACTAAACAGATATAACTTCAAAGACTTGGACTCTACCATTTTCTTATCTGGCACATAAGAAATATAGATTGTGGCAAAGTCTGGTTGACCTGTCATAGGACACAAACTTGTAAACTCAGGACAATTAAACTTAACGAAATAGTCATTATCAGGGTGTTTATTATCAAACGCCTCTAACACCTGTGGCGCATAATCAGTAGGATAATCGGTCTTGTGACCTAACATCGTTACCCCTTGTAACTCTTTTTCAGATCTGCCGGATGCCATAAGGAACCTCTTTCTATATAATATAAATTCTGCGAAATCATTCAATATAAATAAATTATATCATACGTGATGCTAAAAAAGTCCTTCCTCAGTCTAGTTAAACAATTAGCATCAACTGACGCTTCTAATAACATAACTATAACATGCTCTCAAATTCACGAAAACTAAAAGGACACTATAGCTCTAATCCTTTTAGTAATACTTCTCACTGAAGATTAGACTATAGCGTCCTTTTTTAGATTTATATGCCTTATATTAGCATTATACGACAATCAATAAATCCCACTATATGTAGGTTCAAGGTATCTAATAATAGGTTAAAACATATAAAAACTACTAAAAACAACAAAACATATACACCAGCGTTAACATTAGGCTGATATTTTTCTTAACACAGAGTCATATAAATATCTAAATCGAACTCTCACTTTTAATAAATCATTTATACTTATAACAAAATTATATGATTAGGCATCTTATCAAACGGAATTAAATACTCTGAAAGACTTGTTAATTCGTCCAAATCATTACGGGTTATAACATATAAATGGAGTCCATCATCTTTTTCAACTATATTAGCTCGTTCACCATACCACGGTCTTTTATATGATAACAGCCTACTTTTTATATCTCCATTTAGATTAAAAATCTGTAATTGTTTCTCCGCAACAGCTAAACCATATCTATCCGTCACAGATACATCAAAATACGGGACAGAAATAGGATTTTTAATCTGAACCTTTTTATAATAATCTAATATAGTAATGTTATCTGTATCCAAACAAACTAATTTTCCATTATGAGGATAGGACTCTTTTGATTCACTTTCATAAAAAAAGTATGCAAATTTTTCATCATATTCTGCTATTTCATCTATAATATGAACAGAATAATCAATCAATGATAAAGATACAACCCCTTTATTGGTACGCATTAAAATTATGTCATCACTAAATTTGTATAATTGATGAAAATAGAATCCCTCGATATTATCAGGAATGGGTATTAACTTAACAAAATGGGTATCAATATCAACAAAACATAAAGACGCCTCTAACTTAAATACAATTCTATTTTTCAGCATATCTGTATAAATAGCTTCAATAAGTAATAATTGTTCGCCTATATAAATTCTATTAACTTCTCTCCACTCCATGTCCAAAATAATTATGCCATTAAGTTTATCATTTATAATGATATAATTTGCACATCGCAAAGCAAAAATTATAACATTTTCTGAACTTGGACTTTTTATCTGTTTAATAGGTTCTAATTCTATCATCTATATTCCTTACTAAGTTTCTTTTGAGAATCAGCAGAATGTGGCTTTATTTCCCCCGTCAAAGGATCTGCTTCTCCTAAATGATTACCTTTTCTATCAAATACTTCCAAATGTGCTTTCTTTCCTGTGTGAAGTGTATCTCTATAATAATATTTATTATCTTTTTCATAAACCTGAGCTCCATGAGATTCTACTTTACCAGTTCTTTTAAATGTACCATCTGATAAAATAGTTTCAGAATCTTTAGGTCGACGATTTTCCCTAATATAAGGGGCATCTTCATTAAAGTTGAATTTGGTGGATATTTCTGGCTTCTCTCTATTATGCTTTGCAAACAGCGTAAAATTTTTTTCAAAATTATTAGCAGAATGAACCGCTAGTGTACTACCTGCCATTATTTGTGTCACAGATACTGGTGTAGCAACAGCTGTTACTCCGCCAGCTGTAAACACACCCGTCTCTATAATACCTGCGCTAGCAGTAACCCCTCCACCAACAACACCTATCCCATCTCCTAATAATTTACCACCATAATAATATCGGTTATAAACAGGAGTAATTCCTAAAGACCGTTCAAGTGCTGAAAAACCATCTTCAGTAAAGCTATCCAAAACACCTCTTGTAATATCAGTACTTTTTAAAATATGTGACAGGAATTTATCTTCTCCTACTCGTATCCGATTATAATGATATAAAGTATTTTCATCAAATTCATCAGATCCATCTTTATACCCCTGTATTTTACTAATAGTTTTAGCCTGATTTAAAGCAAATATATTTCTCTCATTTTGTATTCGCTCAGCAAAAGAACTTTCCTCTTTCAAAGGTAATGATATTACTTTTACCATCGCCCTCTTAAGCTTACCAGTATTAGAATCTAAAGAGAATGCACGATCAAGACTAATATTATATCTGTTACGCTCTCGTTTATACGGAAGATAGATATTAAAATCAATTAAGTCCGATATTGTATTAAAATATTTTTTAAATATACTTTTCTCTTGACTAATATAATCAGCTTCTTGTTTTTCGTCAATAGCTTTCCATTTTTGAATTACTAGTTTACGTTCCTTTTCACTCTTAGCCAAAGAAAGCTCATACTCATACTGTTTTCCTTGCTCATGAGTTAAATAATTACTTGTTGTAGCAGATAATGAAATACCAGTTCCTAACGAAGAGTGTGAAACTGTATTACCTAATATTGCACTAGCAATTTTATATACATCAGAATTATCAACATATTTACCATCAGCATTTATTGTACTATTAGGGTGTTTAGCTAGTTCCTCAGCAATAGCCCCCACCATTATCTCGTTAGCACTAGCAGTTGCCAAACCGTCTAAACTAGAACCACCAGCCATATTAGAAACAACAGCACCAAAACCACCATGTAAGGCAACTTTATAAATACCGCCATCTTTCCATTTATCAGCTTCTTTTTGATATCGTTTTTTTAGAGCTTCATCAGAAGTGTTAGCTGCTTTTTCCTCATACTTCTGAGCTTGCTTCATTGCAACATCTCCAATTAATTTAAAGCCTTCATCAGATATAGCATTAACGTATTCCATACGTTCTTTTACATCAGCCTTATCAAATATTGGTTTAATACTATTGAGTGCATGTTCAGTGTCTCTGTTAATAGTAGTAAGAGTTTTACCCTCTACTTCTACCAATATAGCATCGCTAATAGCAGATTTAGTGGTAGATTGGGCTTCATCTGATACTGGAATAGAAACTACCGGAGATAGCCCTAATGGGTTGATTTTACCGAGAATACCTTTTGCTGTCAATCCAGATGTATTCATGGTTATACCGGATTTCTTAACCTTGTAAGACGCTTCATTATGAACGTCTTCCATAACTAAAGATTTGGTAAAGAGCTTATTTTTTTCAGGTGTAGCCTTACTAGTTATAGTAGCACCTTTTAATGTTGTCGTATTGCCAACAGAAATATTCACACCATCATTACCTGCATGAATACCAGATTGCTCTGTAACACTTTTATAAGAACTATCAATATTGCCTTTTACATTAGCACCATTAATTGTAGGTTGAGACGTAAAGTTTGCACCAGATATGGATATCCCCTTGTTCTTGGATATTTCATGATAGTTTTGACTATCTTGTAAGCTTTCTACAGTGAGATTATTACCTACTTTCGCCGTTACACCTCGCCCAGAAACAGTAGCCCCAATAAGGTTCGTATTACTGCCACTTTCAATAGATACGTTATTAGTACCTACAACATGTGTACCAGTATGAGTAGTAGTATCTTCTATGCCATTTTCTGCCCCTTTATAAGCGGATGCCGACCAGCCTACGAGCCCACCAGTTCTCATACCAATATTAGCAGAAACATTCCAGCCACTAGACTTACTATTGGTTTCAATATGTTGCGTATTTGAACCTGCCTCCAAATTAATAGTATTGGAAGCCGCTAATTGTACATTCTGCCCTTTGATTTGCTCGCCAATTGCAGTAATATTACCTTTAATTGAATCTGCACTATTAGCATGAATCAAAACAGTTCCATCAGAGTCAATAGTCCCACTAGAATACGTATGACGTTCTGACTTCGACTCAGCTACACTTTTACTAGATCCAATACCTATTTGTACATTAATAGCTCTATCAATGGCTTTATCAGTAGCTTTATCAACAACACTTTTATTTTCTTCTAAAGCACTTCGTTTTTTCATTAGCAATTCTTGCTTAGATTTAAGCTCTGCTAACTTAGCTGTGTCTGTTTCTGCTGTATTAACTATATCAGTATTAACTCGCTCCAATTGCGATTCAATGGTTCTCATTTGACCATTATAACTTCTATCAACAATTCGCTTTGCTTCACCAATGGCAGAAAGCAATCTATCGCTCGATTGTTTACCTTCTAATGATTTAAAATGATTATTTTTCCTATTAGATGCACTATGTTGTTTTTTGACAGCACTATCTAATTTTTCAACAACACTGCCACCTAAACTTACCGTTAAACCAGAAGACTTTCGCTCATGACGCTCCTCTTGTTTATACACGTCATCTTTACCATCTAATAGAATATCTTGACCTACAATGGTAACACCATCTTTGCCTACCGCATTTGTCGTAGTCAAATGAACTGTATCACCAGCTTGTACAGTAACCTTACCATCAGTAGATCCTAAAGTAGTGGCTTTATGAGTAGTTTCATCGATATAATAGTTATCTTTAGATTGTTTTTTACCAATCATGATCCCTATGCCGGCACCCATAATACCAGATTTTTTTACATCTTTAGAGGCGGTACTTAGCGTATGCTCTGCTGCTGCATCAGTTATTACATCATGACCTGCTAATACAGATGTTCCAGCAGTACTCACTATATTAGAAGATGTAAGTGTCACATCGTTATTAGCGCCCACCACTACAGTATGACCACTAAGTGTGCTCATTAATGCATTTTTAGATTCATCATTCGTTTTGATCTTAGTTTCTTTTTTATTAAGGAGGCCTTTTTCTTTGTATTTTAACGCAAATGCATCGTTAGATTCACTGTAACCATTTTCAATAGATACGTCATGTTCACCAATCACTTTTACAGAACCAGTATCACTGCTAACGGTCAAATTACGAGCCTTAATATCATGTTTGGCACCAATAGATATATCTCCACCAGCTTCTATTGTCGTTCCCAACTCAGTTTGACGATAGGTTCGCAAATAATTATCGCCATCTTGAGTCATATCTTTTTTGGCTGTAAGAGTATTTGTAGTACTATTAATATCACGTCCAGCTGTAATAGTGATAGCACCTTCTTTACCCAATGCTTCGATAGTTGCACCACCTAGGTTTACATCATTGCCTGCAGAAACAATCATAACGCCTTTATCGCCAGTTACAGCAATACCTGCTGTTTTATGTAAAACATCTTGGTTTGTTAAATGTTCAATGGAATTGTTAAAAGTGATATTCTCTTTTGCTTGTAATTCTACGGCATCACGCCCTACAACTTGACCTTGTTGGTAAATAGTTGCATTCGATTGTAAACCAACTTTTTCTGCATTAATTTGACCACTATTAATGATATCTTTATCAGTAGCAAGAATTACTGTTTTGCCTTGAATAACACCTTCATTTCGGATACTTTCCTTTGCATTCATAACTAATGTATTAGCACTAATTAAGGTCCCGTCAGTATGTAACTGCAATCTATTACTTTGTTTAAGGTATACTTTAGGATAGATCACCTCAACAGCTTTACCCTCTACCATAACAACATCTTTTACAAGCCATACCATATCACTAGTGAGACTAGCTGCTTGTTCTGCCGTCAGCGCTACACCTGGAACAATACCATGTTGTTTGGCGTATACAATACCAGCATCCATTAAAGCTTTAAATTGACTTTCATCATCTGTATACCCATCAAGGAATCTATACCCTGTACCAGAGACAATCTGATTTCTAACTAAGGTCTGCTCATACAAGCCATCGCCTAGTCGTTTTTCAATATTCTCAGGCTTTGTTTTCATCTCTTTATACATATAATCGGATGATAAAAAGACTTTTTTATTTGTGAATTGTGGATCTGTTTCAACTACATAGTTAGCAGTGCTTTCAGGATGTATTGTATACAAAGATTCTGTAGGTAATGACAAAATATTAGTTCCTACAGTTGGTTTAGATGTATTATTACTGCTATCTTGTGCAAATGGATTTAAGAAGTCTTGTACCTCTTTACGGTGATCAGCACCTACCTCACCTTTTGCCTTACTATTTTTGTCTTCGTTCTTAGCTACCCCAAGTGATATTGGATTTTCTTTACTCACTTGTGGCGTCATAAACACTTGCCCCTTATAACCTCTTCGTCTAGATTTATGTGGCCATTTTCGTTTATAGGTATATGATGCTTCTGTAGTGCCGAATGTATTAGTCACTTCTTGATTTTCTTTTGCAACTTGATTAATAGCACCAGTAGTGGTTAATGTACCGCCTACAACCATTTGACTATTTTCATTAGTACCATTTCCGGTGAATGACATATCTCCACCAAAGCGCACGACACCTGGTGTACTGTTTTTCACCTCTTCATGGGATGACATTTTTTTACTTCGAATAATAGTATAAGTATCTATTGGTTCTTTAGCTACACTAGAAACTTGTTGATTATAGACTTTGGCTTTTTTATTATGAACTTTAATTTTATCATTTAATGTTGCCAAAATAGGCTTAAATTGTGCGTCCCATGCCTCTTGTTCAGGACCTGCGATTTGAGGACGCTCTGTTGTCATAGAGGTAATACCAAACTCTTTAAAAATAGGATCATCATAAGCGTACGAAGGTACTTGCGTACCAATATATTCTGCCGGAATTAGCTCTTCACCTGCCGCTTGCTCTTCTGGCGTAATTTGTTCTACCGTAACATATTCTGCAGCCTCATATATTGGCATTGGGGATTTTCCGTAACTATGGAGTGCACCATAACCACTATTTAACGATGTAAATTCAGACTTTTTAAAAGCTTGACCATGCTCACTATGATTTTTATCTGTAATTAAAATTTGATCTTCTGACTCTGTAAGCATGGCATCATTACTTGTACCAGAAAGACCTCTTTCAATTTCAGGACTAACACGTTTAGCTGTAAAAGAAGAGTTCTTATTCTGATAATCTTTACTTCGGATGATACCCTTTCCCATTCCTTCAATAGTACCACCGATATTGTGCAAAGTGTCTCGACCATCCAATGTCATAGTGCCACCACTATACACAAGAGATTTCTCTCTATTCAAGATAGAATCCGCCTCAATAGTTACATCTTCTCGACCTGCAATAGTACTCCCTTTATGAGCAGATAATTCTTGTTGTACTAACTTAACAGCTTTAAGTTTTTCATCATATACTTGAGATAGTTCTTTGATTCGGTTCAAATATTCATCTTGTTCAGTTTTTGATGTAAAAGCTGTAGTATCTACAGCGTAAGCTGCTTCAAGCTCATCTTCTGCCGCTTTCATATCTGCCATAGCAGCATCTAATTTGGATTCTAACGCTACATTCTTACGGTTTTCGACTACCTTACTTTGTATCGCAACCTTCCCACCATAAATACGACCGTTCTCTGTATTATGTAATTCTTTACTATTAATTGTTGTAGTACCACCAGATACAATCACTGCGTCAGTATTACGAACAGTACCTGCCACAACAGACAAGGAACCATTACCTGTAACAGCACCGAGAGTATTGGCACCAGCTGCCATTGTATTTTTGTTAGTTAATGTATCTTCTACCTTAATATATTCATTTTTAACGGATGTAATATACCCTGTATTAGTTAACTCTTTTATTTCTAAACTTAAATCTCCACCAGAAGCAATTGTCTTTGTATTCTGTATAGAGTTTGCTTTAGCCACGAGATTTGCATCGGATTGAAGCGTACCATTAACAGATAGATGTCCATTAGTATCTACTGAAACAGACTGAGTCCCTGCAACTACACCATTAAGATTAACACCTACACCAGCTTCGGTACCAACCATAGTAATATGATTTGCATACATCCCACCTACTGCAGCCACATCTAATCCAATCGTTGGTTTTGTTTCAATAGTCGAAGACTCTAAAGCTGTAGCTTTTAAATTGTTAGCATCAATGTGATTTTGTCCAGTACGAGTATTAAGTTTGTTTGCCCAAACACCTGCATTTACATCAATAGTTCGTGCCAAGATAGACACAGAATCTGCACGTTTCCCATCAAGGCCTTTACCTTCAATAGAGACTTTTCCTTGTTCTACACGGTAATTCTGTAAATTTCCAGCACCATCTAATTCTGCTCTACCTGTAGTTAACACAGCATGCTCCGTATTAAGGAAGCCCCCACCATTAACTGTAATGCCGTTAGGGTTAGCAACTACAACGGAGGCTTTTTGCCCCGCCACTTCTAAATAACCATTCATAGATGTCGGTGTATCTGATGTAACTTGGTTTACGATAACCTTTGCAGTACCATTCATCATGTTACTATTACCTTGCACATAGCCAGCAAGTTCTGTTTTACTCGTTACATATGAGTTATTTAAAATGGCCCCTTGTTTCTCTACATTAAATCGATCATATTTATTCATAGAAACACCACCATTAGTAGGTGCCGTCACGTTCACTAGTGGAATCTGATTAGCTGTTTCCTGAACTAACGGTCGTTCAGTAATAACAGCATTATTATCCGACATAATTGGTGCAGCCAGTACCATCGATTGAGATGCTACAAACACACCAAAACTCAGCCAGGATACAATCTTACGTCCTAGTGTACGTCGTTCTTGATTCGTTTTACACATATAACTCTCCAATTATATAAATAATAATTCAACACATATTTAGTCTTAAGCATATTTAGATTAGAATCTATATCCTACGGTAAAACCGCTATAAAACTTCTTCGTATGATATCCTTGTGGTTTATATAAAGACGTGCTGATAAATGCATCAAATAATAAACCTGATGCATAATTACCTCTTATACCGATTGCAGTACCTGCAATGGTTTTGCCGACTAGGGCTTCCGTACTTTTACCATATACAGCGCCTACATCAAGGCCAAGATATACTTCTGTATTAAGGCGAGGAATAACAGATGATACTTCATTACGTACATACCAACCACTATCGCCCATAAGCGTATATTCACCATCAAAACCATAAATACTATATCGGTTACCAATATTTATAGTGTCTACACTATATAGTCTTTTACCACCTTGCACCCATTGTCCATGGAACGAAGATGTAAAGGATGCTGGTCGATGGCCCATAACAAATGGTTTGCGATAATCAACATCAACAAGCCACATATGATATCTAGATGTAGGCCCACCCATTGCAACAGATGCGGTATGTTCAGGTTGTGCACCAAATGCACCAATGCCCCATTGAAATCCTAAACGAGAATACAAGGTAGCATTACCAATATATTTACGATTAGAAACACCAAACTCCATTGAGGTAGTACGTAATGCTTGCACCGGAATTTCCATATCATTAACAAAGCGATGGTTATGACGTGTACTGATAGAAATATCAAATGCACGTTTCTCACGCTGTGTACGAGACCAAACATGGTTCCATTTTGCCTTCATAGTGGTTGATTTACCGCTATATGTGAAGTCATATGGATTGGACTGTATCATTTGATGATATCGTGATTTAGAGAAACTAAAACTAAATGTATCCTTTCCATGAGGAATAATATAATTAAGACTGGCTGCACGAGTTCCTTTTATACTACCTGAACCGCTAAGGTCACCTGACAGCGACATAGTAAAGGTATCATTAGCTCTAAAAACTTGGTCAAAAGATGATGTAAAACTACCTTGATACACCCCTGTAGACTCTAGACCACTATTATCGAAACTAATTGATCCATGTACCGGTTTATCTTGTTTAATCGATAGTTCAATAATAGAAGTACCGACAGATGTACCTGGAAGTAACTTCATTGTTACCGATTGAGATGATACACGTTTCATCTGCTCCAGGCCTTGTTCTACATCTCGGATATTAAGGATATCTCCAGGTCGTACAACTAAGGCAGTTCGCCAAGGTCCATGAACCGAAGGCTCACTATAACGAATATCTTCTACTCGACCAGGTATAACCATAAATTGTAAAATCCCAGCATTTAAATTTTGTTCTGGAATATATACCTGAGAGGTAACAAAGCCTTTGTCTAGTAATTTACGTTGAAAGGCATTACGAATATTAGTAATATCTGATACAGTCACATGTTTTTGCTCATGCTTACGAGCAATCTTATTTAGAAACGATAATTCTTTAGGCACACCATCTAACTGTATTTGCTTAATATAAAAAGACGCACCATTCTTATCAGAAGGTACGTCTATAATTGCCGGCTCACTAACAACAGTATCTACCCGATCCTCATCTAAGCGTAGACTGCGTTCTCGTTGAGTATTCCGGTCTTGTTGTAATTGCTCTTGTTGAGCTATAGGTATAATCGGATCAGCCGCCTGAACCATTAAAGGCATAGATAGACTATATACACCTAAACTCAGAAGAACTAAGCGTTTTATATTCACAAAACTCTCCTATAAACATACTCAAATAACACCAATCATGACAAATTCATGAAATACGTATCATCAGAATAGCATAATTAAAGTTTTGTTGTAAAGTATAAATATATTTCTTCTTTTTAGTTTTATAAAATTAAAATTTATAATATAATATTCATATATCCATGTTATAGTACCCATTATGATTTATCGTTACGTTTTATACACAATGGAGGTTACCATGAAATTAAAACAACTGATTTTGTCCGGTATAGCCGTTGGAGCGCTAGCTTTCACAAGCGGAATGGTGCAACCTGCCCAGGCAGCAATCGGAACGGAGACAGCTACAACGACACAGAGTTTAAAAAGACCTACATCAGTAACGACACAGCATTATATCAATGTAGATGGCATATTATTAGAGCCCATAGATAATAAACCAAATGTTATCTATGTTGACGGTCAGCCACTCGTAGCGTTACGTCAAGTATCAGAAGCATTAGGTTATAAAGTATCTTGGGATACCCCTACAAAAACGGCATTAATCGATATGAACATTGCTACCTTAGCGGTACAACCAGACTCTAAACAAGTCGTGCGCAAAGGTAAACTGCAAATCATCAACCTTGATACATCCGAATCTTTACTCCCTGCAGCACGTATGGTAGACGGAATTCTATATGTAAGTCCGAACGCATTCAAACTCTTGTTAAATGATGTAACCATCAATAAAGACGAAATATATATCGTTCCACAACAAAGTCAATTGGCCACTGATTCAAACACGCAAAAAGGCAAACGAAACGGTATCGAAACATTTTTACCGGATCAAGGAGATAAAGTAATTCCATACGAAGAAAAGGAAACCAAAGAAAAGAAACCTCTTATTACGGTAAAACGAACTAACACCAAAACAGATACCAAAGACACAGAAAATACCGAATATGTACGCTCTAACGGATTAAACAGATAATAAAATCTTTCGTATAGCTATATATAATTTAGCACCTTATAACTTAAAGAAGGCAACTCATCACCATGATGGATTGCCTTCTTTTTATAATATTTGCTAGTTTATTATTTTTGTTACTTTATATTATTACTTTATTGTTTCTTCTTACCCTTTACGGCTCAATACAGTTTATTGCTTACTGTTTTTTGACAGATTATCTAAGCTATCTTTTGCCGTATCCATACTCCGCTTCAGATCCTTCATGGATTCTTTCATATCCGGCGCTATAAGCCCAGATTTGTCGATGCCCTTTGCAGAGTCAGAGGCACGTCTACTATTTTCCCTGGCTTGTTTCATATCGTCTTTAATGCGAGTCATATTTTCATCAATTTCGTCAAATGACTCATCATACAAAATAAAATTACTGCCCCCGTTGGACGTAATATTTAGCGGCCCCATCGTGAGCTGTCCATCATCGATACGCAAAGCATCCGTAGTAATAGTAGTGATTTTCGTATGTACGTTCACATCGCTAAAGGATAAATGCCGTCCTTTATTGTGAAAGTTTCCCGTAATGCTTTGAATCGGAATTAGCATATAGTGCCCTTCACCAGACCAGAAGTTACCCCATACCTCCATATCTCGAGGTTGGCCTTCACTTTTAAAGTTCAAATTTGCCGATACGGGCACGAGAAACTCAGGAGCCTTGAGGGCTACACTGCTATCTAAATCCTTTGCTACGCCTGTAATCGTATAGGCCCGAGTGTCCAAATTATATACACCTTTAGCCTCCAATTTACCGCTGTATACATTGGCACTAACGTTTTCAAAATTTAAAATACCATCTTGGTACGTCACATCTCCTACTACATTCTCAAAAGTAAGTGCAGGAATGCGTAAAATAGGCATCGTCACACGACCTTTAGCTAAGGGACGATTAAAATCACCTGTTACCTTTGTAAGCAAGGTCATAGCATCATGAATATTCTCACCAAAGCCTAGTGATGATGGATCCACCCCTTTCACATCAAATTGTAGATCCAGTTGAGGCATGCGATGCTTTAAAACATCCTTTAAATCTACACGACCTTTTAATACGAGACCATCCCCTATGGCGGTACCACCAAATTTGCCCGTCTCCATATCGATACGAATCGCTCGCTTACTATCAAGATCAATTTTTGAGTTTACATTCTTTATCACATAATGGCGATTTCTATTAAAGACCTCTAACTGACTATTTCTAAGTGTAATCTTAAGATCTAAATGTTGACCTTGCCAATTGAAGTTACGTACTTTCTTACCTAGTTCCTCTTGCCGTTCTTGTGTGTTCTTTTTAGGTGCTTTCGGGCGAGGCTCTACCTCATTAATTGGTTTATTTACATCTGGAGATATGGGCGCGAAATCCAATCGATTATTATCGTCCAAGTCAATGACTATAACCGCATCATCTAATTCAATGCCCTTGATAGCGGAGGACTTAAAATTACGTGTCACCACATCCCACATATTGACGCGGACTTTCCCACTTGGTGCATTGAGCAACTCATGCCCTTCTGGGTCCTTCCAAACAAGGCCTGTAAAAGTCAAAGTTCCCCACGGTGTAGCAGATAAACTTTCAACAGTAACCGTACCGCGCATCATAGTTTGTCGAGCCATAACCTCATTAAAAATAACGCCCATTCCACGACTAGCAATGGTTGCTAGTACAAAGACTATAATCGCTCCAATGGCAAGAAAGGCAGCAATGCCTTTTAGGCCTTTCTTATACAATTGTTTATATTTTGTCCAATAAGAACGTATATAATGTTTCATAGCCCTATTATAGCATGTTCAAATAACAATACCCATGCGGTGTTGCCTGTATCAAATATATTGACCATAAGAAACTCTTTTCCATATAAAAAGCGCCTTGCTCACAGAAAACTCTGCATGCAAGGCGCCGTTACCTAACTATTTTATAAAAAAGGCAGCAAATTTATAGAGTAAAAGTGCACCCACAAATGTGAGTGCACTGTATATATTGCAATAATCAATATTATGCTTTTACTTCTTTACCATATTTTACAAGGCTTTCAGCTTCGATTTCAGCTTGAGTCCGATAGTCTTGAGGAATATTGGACAAGCGAATCCAGCTGCGTACAGCCTCAATTAATACGATAAGGATCATGAGGAACATAGCAGCACTAAATGCTACTAGAATCCATTTACCAGCAGGAATATAGCTGTAGAATACATTTTCATAGTCTGCAGCGATAGCAACGATAGCCATTAAGATACAAGGAATACCTGTTACCCAAGCATAGCGTTTGCGGCCAAGTCGCATGATAACTGTAGTACCTACGGCCAATGTCATAGTACCTAATAATTGGTTCGATACACCGAATAGAGGCCATATAATACCAATGTTACCTTGTAGAACTAGGTAGCCCCACAATACGCAAATTAAAGCGGCACAACCATACACACCAGGAGCCCAGTGTTGGTCGTTGAATTTAGGATGGAAATGACCTAATAATTCTTGAAGTAAGTAACGACCTACACGAGTACCAGCATCGATCAATGTCATGATGAACAATGCTTCGAACATGATACAGAAGTGATACCAGTACCCCATCAAGTGATCCATATTAGGCAATCTGGAGAATATATGAGCCATACCTACTGCTAAGGATACGGCACCACCAGGACGGTGCATCAAGTCTTCACCAACCATTGCAGACAATGCTGGCAATTCATGAACTTGAAGGCCTAATGCTTTGAAAGACTCAACTGTGGAGTTAATCGCAAAGTAATCATCTGGATGCAATGCAGTGGCAGCAATCAACGCCATCATAGCGATGAAGCCTTCTGTTAACATCGCACCATAACCGATAGGTAAAATTTCTTTTTCATTAGTAAGCATTTTAGGTGTTGTACCTGTAGCAATAACAGTATGGAA
>OKWN01000504.1_pt1 | contig 16894 bp, 16 predicted proteins | sample 1607151 | NCBI WGS metagenome assembly OKWN01 (sample SAMN07501046, study PRJEB24779) | human gut metagenome | isolation source: stool | host: human infant | place: USA: Pittsburgh, PA | reverse complement strand
CCTCAACAAAGGCTGGGTATTGCTTGGGATCCCGAACCAAATCCTTGATAACTTTTAAAAATAGATAGTCCTCAAAGGCTGTACTGGCTACTCGAACCACCTGATCCAGATCTGCTTTTTCTGCTTTTCTGTACTTCATCTTCTCTCCTATTCTAAGTCCACTTTCCAGTATACACTATCCCTCGCTCTTAGACAAAGGTCAATTTTCAGCAATTTGTTCATTCAAGCCAGCAAAAAGAGTCCTCCCCAGACGAGTCCCAGCCCCCAAGCGACGAGGACATCCTTGGGATAATGAACCCCTCCAAGAACTCGAACAAGGGCTAATAGAAGAGATAGGAGCATGGAGCACATTCCTAGCGGAAGAGACAACTGACAGACACACATGGAGATAATGGTCGCCGAAAAAACATGTCGGCTAGGAAAGGAATGTCCGGATGAATTCTTTTCTAATAAGGGTTGAATCTCCCATTTCTCATAAGGTCTCGGAACATTGACCCAATGACGAAAGAGGCTAAACAAGACAAAACCCGAAGCAGGGATCCAGATAAAAGGCCAGATTTCTCCCATTGAAGTTTTCTTAAAAAACAGCCAACAAAAGACCAGGCCGTAGATGCCTGGCATGGCGAACGTCAAGATTCGATTCGTCCTTTGAAGGACCCGCACACGATGTGGTTTTCTCGCAAAAGGCAGGGTTAGCCAACGATAAAATTTCGGATAATCTTGAAGATTGGGCTTCATGTTGGCACTCCTGTCTTTCATCTTATTTTATACTACTAGTATACGCGATCCTAAGAAAACCTGTCAAGCCAGGCTTCTTTTTTATCCTTTCTTTCTTCTTTTTCACATGATTTAGCACTAAAATCTGATGATTTATCATTTTTCTGTCTCCAAGAAACGTCTTTTCCATTACTATTATCGATAAAAAAATGAGGCTGGGACAAAAGTCCTAGCCTCTTAATTGTTTTTGGATTGTCGAGCAAGACGCAGTGGTTGAGTGGGCTCTACTACGCTGATTTCATCAGCTTTTACAGCCCTACTCAACTGTGCGGAGGTGGGACGACGAAATCGAATTCTAACGAATTACCGATTTCTGTCCCACTCTCATTTTTTCACTTTGTATGTTACGCCCTTTGTATCTTGTTGGAATTGCGACAGGACGAAGGTGGATCGATATTATCCACCTGAGGAGTTAGTGAGTCGTGTCGGCAAGGCACCATTGTGCTTTCCATTACACGAATTGAACACGCCCTAAATGCTGTGTGAAAAAGATAAATTCTCTTGTGAGCATGGCTCACTGCAAGAATTTCCTATTTTCACTTTGCATTTTACGGGCTTTGTATCTTGTTGTTACGCTACTTCTTCTGTGAATTGGCTATTGTAGAGATCAGCATAGAAGCCATTTTGGGTCATGAGTTCTTGGTGATTACCCTGCTCGATAATATTTCCATCTTTCATCACGAGAATCAGATCCGCATTACGAATAGTGGACAAGCGATGGGCCATGACAAAGGAAGTTCGGCCTTCCATAAGTTTGTCCATGGCTTTTTGAATCAACTCTTCTGTACGGGGATCGACAGATGAAGTTGGTTCCTCCTTACGCTACTTCTGTATCCAACTCTTTTTCTTTTGCAGCAACAAACTCTTTGGCTTGGGCCAATTCAAGAGCTTTCCAGATGGCTTCATCATCTAATTTTCCTTGACTACTTTCTCCAAATTCAATATTGGAGCGAATACTTCCACTAAAGAGAACTGCTTTTTGTGGAATGTAGCCCACCTTATTATTCAATTCTTGGTGGCTATAGTCCTTAACATTCACGCCATCCACTAAGATCTTTCCTTCCGTCGCATCGTAAAAACGTGGGATTAAATTAACCAGAGTGGACCTACCAGAACCAGTCGATCCGATGAAAGCAACGGTTTGTCCATTTTACCTCAAAATCGTTCTCATCAGAACCTATAAAGTTTCTATAAGAACTAAAAAATGGAATCTGATCGACTCCATTGATGACTTCTAGATAATAATGCCTTCTAGATGATCCATTTCATGCTGACAGATCTGGGCTGGAAAACCTGTCAAATGAATTGTTTTTGCTTTCCAATTCACATCTCGATAGGTCACTGTAATCTCCTCATAACGAGTGGTCGGCCGACTCCCCATCAAGGACAAGCATCCTTCCTCTGTTTGGTAAGGCTTTTTCTTTTCAAGGAGAACCGGATTAAAGAGGACCAGATTTTCACTTCCCATTCGGATGATAATCGCCCGTTTTTTCACCCCGATCATATTGGCTGCCAAGCCTACACACTCAAGAAGATGAGCGTTTAAGGTATCCTGTAAATCCAAAACCAAAGTGCGATCCTCAGGCTTTGCTTCTTGCGATTTTTGACCTAAAAATAGGATATCCTTTACAATACTTTTTTTCATACCTTCCTCATTTCTTCGTTGATTTTATGAAAAGAACCGAGACAGATCAGTCTCGGCTCCAATTGTCATCTACTCTATTGGACAACGGTCTTTTATTTTTTTAATTTTTCGCTCACTTGTTTTGCAAGAACAAAGTTCCCCAAGGTCGCTGAACCATTGCCAGCAACTGCAGGTGTCACAATATAATCTCTCACATCAGGTACAGGGAGGTAACCGTTTAAGAGGGCAGTAAATTTCGTGCGAACACGATCTAACATATGTTGTTGAGCCATGACTCCTCCTCCAAAGACAATGACGTCTGGGCGGAAGGTAACGGTCGCATTCACCGCTGCTTGTGCGATGTAGTAGGCTTGAATATCCCATACATTGCTGTTCAGTTCAATGTTTTCCCCACGAATACCTGTACGAGCTTCGAGACTTGGACCAGCCGCAAAGCCTTCCAAACAGCCATTGTGGAAAGGACAAACACCCTTGAATTCTTTTTCTACATCCATTGGGTGTTGGGCCACATAGTAGTGCCCCATTTCTGGGTGTCCAGCTCCCCCGATAAACTCACCACGTTGGATGACACCAGCTCCGATTCCTGTTCCGATTGTATAGTAAACCAAGTTTTCGATATGACCACCCGCGTTATTGCGTGCGACCACTTCTCCATAGGCAGAACTATTCACATCTGTCGTGAAATAGATAGGTACATTCAAGGCACGTCGGAAAGCCCCAACGATATCTACATTGGCCCAATTTGGTTTTGGAGTCGTTGTGATGAAACCATAAGTGTTTGAATTTGGATCGATATCAATTGGTCCAAATGATCCAATCGCAAGCCCAACTAGATCCTCAAATTTTGAGAAAAATTCAATACACTTATCAATCGTCTCAATTGGCTTGGTTGTTGGAAATTGTACTTTTTCCACAACATTATAGTTTTCATCACCAACTGCACAAACAAATTTTGTACCGCCAGCTTCCAAACTTCCATATAATTTTGTCATGTTGGCTCCTTTTTTATTATGAAAAATATCCTGTATTTATTATAGCATATTTTATAGTCAATCTTTTTCTCTTCTCTAAAGAAAAAACACACTTTTTTTGAGAAATAAAATTCAAGGACTGGAGATGACAGACCAGTCCTTGAGAACTTATTGTTTCGATTAAGCTTTGACTTCGATGATCGCATCACCCTTCGCAACAGATCCAGTTGCAACAGGTGTGACAGAAGCATAGTCAGCTGTGTTAGTGACGATCACCATAGTTGTGTCTTCAAGACCAGCTGCGGCAATTTTCGCTGCATCAAATGTACCAAGGACATCACCAGCTTTCACTTTATCACCTTGAGCTACTTTTTGATCAAATCCTTCACCGTTCATTGATACGGTATCAATCCCAACGTGGATCAAGATTTCAGCACCATTAGCGGTCTTCAAACCGTAAGCGTGACCAGTTGCAAAAGCAATGGTTACTTCAGCATCAGCTGGTGCATAGACAACGCCTTCAGTTGGTTTGATGGCAATTCCTTGTCCCATCGCTCCACTTGAGAAGACAGGATCATTCACATCAGACAAAGCAACAGCTTGACCAACGATCGGAGAGATAATGGTTTCGTCTTGAAGAGATGCTGGAAGAGCTCCAGTTGTTTCTTCTTCAATAATAGCTTCTGCTTCTTTGTCCTCTGCAGGAACTGATGAAGCTTCATCTTCATAACCAAACATATAAGTCAAACCGAAACTTAGGGCAGTTGTAAATACAACCATAAATACATATTTCAATAATTGACCGTTTAGATAGAGAAGCGTTCCTGGAATAATTGTAATACCAAATCCTGTACCAGCAAGATTTAACATAGATGCAATCCAACCACCTACTGCACCTGCTCCCAAAGCAATAACGAATGGTTTCACATAACGCAAGTTTACACCAAAGATTGCAGGCTCAGTAATACCTAACAAGGCAGAGATAGTTGCAGGAAATGCTAGAGCTTTCACTTTTTGAGATTTAGATTTCACTGCCACTGCTAAAGTAGCTCCAGCTTGTGCAGTCATAGCCGCTGTAATAATTGCATTAAATGGATCTTTTTTATCTGCAGTAATTAATTGTGATTCAAGAAGATTAAAGATATGATGGACGCCGGTAACGACAATCAACTGATGAACGCCACCAATAAGAAGACCTGCAAGACCAAATGGTAAATTCAAAATAAACTTAGTTACATTTAGTACATATTCTTCGATACTGTGGAAGAATGGACCAATAATAAACAAAGCGAGGAATGACATGATTGTCAATGTGAATAATGGAACCAATAACAAATCTAAGACATCTGGAATTTTCTTATGGAGCCACTTTTCAAGTTTCGCACCAATTAGACCAACGAAGAAAGCGGGAAGAACTGAGTTCTGGAATCCAACCACATGATGGAAGATACCAAAGTATGTTGCTGCTTTAGAAGGATCTTCCGCTACAACCCACGCATTTGGAAGTGTCGGACTAACCATCATCAAACCAATTACAATCCCAAGAACAGGATTTCCTCCGAATACTCGGAATGCAGACCATGAAATCAAGGCTGGGAAGAAGGCAAATGCGGTATCAGTTAAAATTGTTGAATAGGTATAAAAATCAGTAGATTTAAATGCATCTGCTGTTGTGCCAAACAAAGCCAAAACCTGGTCTTGAGCAATGGCACCACGAATCCCCATAAACAATCCAGTCGCAACAATTGCTGGTAGAATTGGAACAAAAACGTCTCCAAAGGTACGGATCGCGCGTTGGAACCAGTTTCCTTGTTTAGCGGCTTCTGCTTTCATTTCATCTTTTGATGATGTTGGTAAGCCAAGAGCTACTACTTCATCATAGATCTTGTTTACAGTACCAGTACCAAAGATGATTTGGTATTGACCTGAGTTAAAGAAAGCACCTTGTACTTTTTCAATGTTCTCAACAACATCTTTGTTGATTTTTGATTCATCTTTTACCATCACGCGAAGACGAGTCGCACAGTGAGCAACACTGCTAACGTTCTCAACCCCACCGATTGCATCGATGACCTGCTTTGCAATTTCTGTATTTGACATTTTGCAAAAATCTCCTTATTTTTTGTAATGTAAACGGTTAAATCGTTTCTACGTTTTTAATTGTACCACGTATTGAAAATATGTCAAGCGTTTTGCAGGATTTTTTTGAAACTTTTTTGGACTTTTTGACACCTTTTGACAGTATGAAACTATTTTCATTTTAAAACAGGCCTGTACTACGCTTTTTAGCACTTTAAATCAGACTTTTATTTTCATTTTCTTTCATATTTTCATAAATTTTCAACTTCTCCTCTTTTCTTCAGGCTGCAAAATAGCTGTCAATCGTTTGACATTTTTTGCCATTTTTTTCATTTATCGCTTGCATTTTTAATAGGAAATCGGTACTATGGAAGTAAGAAAAAATTCGGAGGAATAAAATGGAATGGACAACTGAACGTCGTTACAGACGTTACGAAGACTGGACAAAAGAGGAAAAGCAAGCCATCCAAGATCATATGGCCAAATCTCCTTGGCATACACACTATCATGTTGAGCCAAAAGCTGGTCTCTTAAATGATCCTAACGGTTTTTCCTACTTTGATGGAAAATGGATCTTGTTTTACCAAAATTTCCCATTTGGTGCAGCCCATGGGTTAAAATCATGGGTACAAACAGAAAGTGAAGACTTGGTTCATTTCAAAGAAACTGGTGTAACGCTTCTTCCAGACACAGATCTGGATAGCCATGGAGCTTATTCCGGATCAGCCATGCAGTTTGGTGACAAACTATTCTTATTCTACACCGGAAATGTTCGTGATGCAGAATGGGTTCGTCATCCTTACCAAGTCGGTGCTTTGATGGATAAAGACGGCAAGATTGAAAAAATTGACAAAATCTTGATTGATCAACCGGCTGACTCTACGGATCACTTTCGTGACCCACAGATTTTTAATTTCAAAGGTCAATTCTACGCTATCGTTGGTGGTCAAGACCTTGAGAAGAAAGGATTCATCCGTCTCTATAAGGCTGTAGATAATGACTATTCCAACTGGGTTACAGTCGGTGACTTGGATTTTGCAAACGATCGGACAGCTTATATGATGGAATGTCCCAACCTAGTCTTTGTAGGAGACCAACCCGTTCTCCTATACTGCCCTCAAGGCTTAGATAAAGCCGTTCTCGATTATGACAATATCTATCCAAATATGTACAAGATTGGGGCAAGCTTTGACCCAGAAAAGGCCAAAATGGTTGATGTATCTGAATTGCATAATCTCGACTATGGTTTTGAAGCCTATGCGACTCAAGGATTTAATGCTCCCGATGGACGTGCCTATACTGTTAGCTGGCTAGGTCTTCCAGACGTTTCTTATCCAACGGATTCCTATGACTACCAAGGAACTCTCTCACTGGTCAAAGAATTAACCATCAAAGATGGCAAGCTCTACCAATACCCAGTTGAAGCCATCAAAGACTTGCGCGCTGAGAGTGAGGAATTTGCCAACAAGGCACAAACCAAGAACTGCTATGAATTGGAATTGCAGTTTGAAAAGGATAGCCAGAACGAAATCGTCCTCTTTGCCGATGCAGAAGGGAAGGGCTTAGCTCTCACATTTGATCTGGCTAAAGGATTGGTCACAGTCGATCGAAGCCAGGCTGGTGAGCAATATGCCCAAGAATTCGGTGCGAGCCGTAGCTGCACAATCGCTAACCAAGCAACAACCGCTAATATTTTCATTGACAATTCGATTTTTGAAATCTTTATCAATAAAGGAGAAAAAGTATTTTCTGGTCGGGTCTACCCACATGCAGATCAAAATGGAATCTTGATCAAGTCTGGAACCCCTACTGGAACTTACTACGAACTTGATTATGGTCGCAAAGCTAACTGATGTCGCCAAACTCGCCGGTGTCAGCCCTACTACTGTCTCACGGGTTATCAATAAAAAAGGATACCTGTCTGAGAAAACGATTCAAAAAGTCCAAGAAGCCATGCGAGAATTAGGCTATAAACCTAACAATGTTGCTCGAAGCCTCCAAGGAAAATCAGCCAAGTTAGTCGGCTTGATCTTTCCCAACATCAGCAATGTTTTCTATGCTGAATTAATCGACAAACTAGAACACCAACTCTTCAAACATGGCTATAAAACCATCATCTGCAATAGTGAGCACGACTCCGAGAAAGAGCGCGAATATATTGAGATGTTGGAGGCTAACCAGGTAGATGGCATCATTTCAGGAAGTCATAATTTGGGCATTGAAGATTACAACCGGGTAACTGCTCCTATCATTGCTTTTGACCGCAACCTCTCCCCAGAAATTCCGGTTGTTTCTTCAGACAACTATGCTGGTGGAGTGCTAGCAGCAGAAACTTTAGTAAAAACCGGAGCTCGAAATATTATCATGATCACAGGTAATGACAACTCTAACTCCCCAACAGGGCTGCGTCATGCGGGATTTGCATCGGTTCTACCTGAGTCTATGATCATCAATGTTTCCAGTGATTTCTCCCCTATTCGCAAAGAAATGGAAATCAAACAGATCTTAACCCAGCAAAAACCAGATGCTATCTTTGCCTCCGATGATTTGACGGCGATCTTGATCATGAAAGTCGCTAGAGAATTAGATATTCAGATTCCTCAGGATTTGAAAGTGATTGGTTACGATGGAACCCAGTTCATTGAGACCTATACACCTGAACTGACAACCATCCAACAACCCCTCGAAGACATTGCTATCCTCATGGTGGATCTTTTACTCCAAAAGATCGAAGGAAAAAAAGTAGCGACTACCGGTTATTTCTTGCCCGTTAGTCTCCACTCTGGAAAAAGTGTCTAAAACAACCCCTACAGTTCTATACTGTAGGGGTTGTTATTCGTCAAAAAAAGGCTGGGCAAAAATTATCTAGCCTTTTATATTTATTTTATATTTAATAGAAATAACTGTATGACGCAGTGGTTGATTGCTCAAAGCACTGCTTTGAGGTGGTGGATAGGACTTGCGAAGCAAGTTTCCTAAGTATTTGTTCGCCTTTTAAACTCCAAAGATGACCTAATGAGGGAAACAAAGTTTCCTTTATCCACAACCTTCAACAGTCTCCCATACTGTTGAAGCTATGCGTGGGTGGGAAAATTGAAAAGGTTTGGGGAACCTTTTCAACCTTATTTAATTTTAAGAGTTCTTTCCCACTCCCTTTTCATTATTCTTCTGTCACAAATTGACTGAGGACACCGTTGACAAATCGTGAAGAGGTTTCATCCGAAAAGGCCTTGGCCAATTCCACCGCTTCATTGACTGCGACGATCTGTGGTGTATCAAACTCTGTCATTTCATAAATTCCCAGACGAAGGATGTTTTTCTCTACCAAGGTCAAGCGCTCAACAGTCCAGCCGGTTTTCAAATGTTGACCGATTTGTTGGTCTAGTTGATCTTTTGACTGATAGACACCCGTCACGAGATTCATGAGAAAGGCAGGAAGATCGACTTCTTTGTCTTCTGCTAGGTCCTTGTCATGTAGATAAGCAAAGCGACAAGCTTCAACAATGTCTCCATCGTATTCCAAGGCCATCAAGGCTTGGAAGGCACGCTCACGCAAATCTCGACGTGATTCTAATAAAATTTCATCAGTCATTGAGGAAGTCCTCATTAAACAAGTCTTTCAAGTCTGGTTTTGGAGATTTTTCCGTTGCGATACCAACAACGTGAATGTTGACAGCATCCAAGGTTACATCTGCCATATCATAAACTGCTGACTTGACCGCTTTTTGAATGGCTACAGCGACAGATGGTACAGCCACTCCGTATTCTAAATAGAGATAGATGTCTACTGAAACTTGACCATCTTCTTCTGTATGAAGGTAGACGCCACGTCCAAGTGAGCGTTTGGATAAGCTATCTGAAACACTCTTGTTTTCAAGCGAATAGACACCCTCAACTTTTGCTGTCGCAATCGCAATAATTTTTTCTAATACACGTGGTGCAATAACGATGTCACCAAATTGTTCAGTTGCCATAGAAGTTCCTTTCTATTTGACACCCTGAGATGTCTCTTATGCACGAGAAACGTAAGTTCCTTCAGTAGTGTTAATGACCAATTTTTGTCCAGCTTCGATGAAATCAGGAACGTTTACGACCAAACCAGTTTCCATTGTAGCAGGTTTACCAGAACCAGTCACTGTAGCACCTTTGATAGATGGTTGAGTTTCTGCAACAGTCAATTCAACCGTTGTAGGAACTGTTACACCGATCACTTCGCTTCCGTAGAATTGAATTTTTACTTCTGAGTTTTCAAGGATGTAAAGCAATTCTTGTTCTACGTTCACAACTGGAATTTCATATTGGTCATATGTTTCCGTGTTCATGAAGTAGGCTGTATCATCCATTTTGTACAAGTATTGAGCTGGAACAGTTTCGATAATCGCTTGTTCAAATTTTTCTTCTGGACGGTAGCTTGTATCAAATGTTGAACCAGTACGGACATCACGCAATTTCATACGCATGATAGTGTTTCCTTTACCTGGTTTATGGTGGCTAGCTTCCAAAACGCGGATCAATTTTCCGTCAGCTGTTTCAAAAGTCATACCAGCTTTCAATTTACTTGCTTCGATCATGTTTTATTACCTCTTTTTTAAAAATAGATTACTCTTTATTGTAACACACTATTTGATTTTTCTCAAACAGCAATCTTCTCTTTTTGAGAAGAAAGGATTACTATGGACCGCCCCTGATCCATCCAGATCCAAATTCCCCTTTGCTTCTTTCGTGTTTTGTTATTGTAGTTCCTATACCAAAATGGATAGGGCTCCAAATAAGATGTCTGGGAGAAGAATTACTCTACAATTCATTTCATAGTCTTCTCTTCACATCTCTGTCTAAACAGAAGTTAAGAAAAACGTATATTTTATAGGACAATCAATTCTTTAGGAGCAAGGGTCAAGACTTCACAGCCTGTTTCTGTGATCAAGAGGTCATCTTCGATCCGCACACCAGAGAGACCTTCGATATAAATACCTGGCTCATCTGTTAAGACCATCCCTGCTTGAATCGCTTCTTTAGACGTTTGGCTGAAGTAGGGTTCTTCGTGGATATCTAGCCCAATTCCATGACCGATTCCATGAGTAAAGTATTGACCATAGCCGGCTCTTTCGATCACATCACGTGGAATTTTATCAAAATCACGGAAGCCAAGTCCATCTTTAGCCGCATCAATCAAGGCTTGATTGGCTTTCAAAACGGTTTCGTAAATTTCTCTTTCCTTGTCGCTGACATGTCCTGCATAGATAGTCCGTGTCATATCGCTGACATAGTGGTTATACAAGCAACCAAAATCAAGGGTCAAGGCATCTCCTGCTGAAATGACCCGATCACTTGGAGTCGCATGAGGCATGGCAGAGCGTTCACCAGCTGCTGAAATAATATCAAAAGATACACCAGAAGCTCCCAACTCCCGCATTCTAAAATCAAGGAAAGTTGCTGCTTCCAACTCTGTCGTTTTCCCTACCTTGATATAGTCTAAAATATCATGGAAGGCTTGGTCAGAGATGCTACAAGCTTTTTTAATGGCCGCAATCTCAGTTTCATCTTTAATCAAGCGCAATTCCATGACAAAGTTCGCTAGGGATTGAAGGCTAATGCCACTGAAAACAGAAGCCATGCGGGCATGGTAGGCCACCGTCACTTCGTCCTCAAAACCAAGTTCTTTGATGCCAAGGTCCTTAACGATCTCTGCCGCTGCAGTCAACTCATCGCGGGTTTCCACAATTTCTACAAAGGGGAAACAAGTCGCATGGGCATGGATGGTGTAGCGCGAATCCGTAAAGAGGACCACGCGTTCTTCTGTCACCAAAGCAGTCCCATTTGAACCCCAGAAATTGGTCAAATAGTAAACATTTTTCAAATTGTTAATCAATACCGCTTTGAGGTTTTTGGCTTTCATTTTGTTTCTTAAGTTGCTGATCCGTTGATTCATTGTAATTTTCCTTTCAAATACTGTCCTGTGTAGCTAGCAGGATTGGCTGCTACTTCTTCTGGCGTTCCGGTCGCAATAATGGTTCCGCCACCGATACCACCTTCCGGTCCTAAATCAATGATATGGTCTGCTGTCTTAATGACATCCAAATTGTGCTCAATCACAAGGACCGTATTGCCATCATCCACAAATCGCTCTAAGACTTTGATCAAGCGAGAAATGTCTTCGGTATGAAGTCCTGTCGTTGGTTCATCCAAGATATAGAAGGATTTTCCTGTAGAGCGCTTGTGCAATTCAGAAGCCAACTTCATCCGCTGCGCTTCCCCACCTGAAAGAGTGGTCGCTGGTTGCCCCAGCGTTACATAGCCCAATCCCACATCTTGGATGGTCTTGAGTTTGCGTTCAATTTTCGGAATGTGCTTGAAAAATTCGACTGCCTTATTGACCGTCATATCCAGTACTTCTGCGATATTTTTTTCCTTGTAGTGGACTTCGAGGGTCTCACTATTGTAGCGACGTCCATGGCAGACCTCACAAGGAACAAAAACATCTGGCAAGAAGTGCATTTCAATCTTGATGATGCCATCTCCTGAGCAGGCTTCACAACGCCCACCCTTGACATTGAAACTAAAACGACCTTTCTTATAGCCCCGAATTTTGGCTTCATTGGTCTGAGCAAAGAGATCGCGAATATCATCAAAGACGCCTGTATAGGTCGCTGGATTGGAACGAGGAGTCCGACCAATCGGGCTTTGATCAATGTCGATCAAGCGATCGATATGCTCAATCCCCTGAATCGTCTTGTATTTCCCTGGTTTTTCCGAATTACGGTTGAGCTTTTGAGCGATGGCTTTTTTCAAGATGCCATTGATCAAGGTCGATTTTCCAGAACCGGAAACTCCAGTGACTGCAATGAATTTGCCCAGAGGAAAGCGTGCAGTGATGTCTTGTAAGTTGTTCTCACTGGCCCCTGTAATTTCAATATAGCGACCATTTCCTGAACGGCGCTCTGTTGGAACCGGAATCTTGCGTTTGCCGGACAAGTACTGGCCAGTGATGGATTTGCTGTTGCGAGCCACCTGCTTAGGAGTTCCAGCCGCAACGATCTCTCCCCCAAAAACACCGGCACCTGGGCCGACATCGATCAGGTAGTCTGCCTCTCTCATGGTATCCTCATCATGTTCGACGACGATCAAGGTGTTGCCTAAATCGCGCATCTTCTTGAGACTGGCAATCAAGCGGTCATTGTCCCTTTGATGGAGGCCGATAGACGGCTCATCCAAGATGTAAAGGACACCAGAGAGGTTGGAACCAATCTGGGTTGCCAAGCGAATGCGCTGGCTTTCTCCACCTGACAAGGTCCCAGCCGATCGTGACAAGGTCAAGTAATTGAGCCCCACATTGTTTAAGAAGGTCAAGCGATCCTTAATCTCTTTTAGGATCGGTCTTGCAATCGTAGCTTCATTGTCTGTTAAGACCAACTGATCCACAGCTTTTAAGTGGTCCGCAATTGATAGATCTGACACTTCCCCGATATGCATCCCCTTTTCTCCTCCGACACGAACAGAAAGAGCCTGGTCATTGAGACGGTAGCCATGGCAGGTCGCACAGGTCAATTCGTTCATATAAGAGTGCATTTGGTTGCGAGTGAAATCACTATTGGTCTCACGGAAACGACGGTGAATATTGTTTACGACCCCTTCAAAAGGAATCTCGATATCTCGAACTCCACCAAACTCATTTTCATAGTGGAAGTGGAATTCCTTCCCGTTTGACCCATAGAGAACCAAGTCCTTTTCTTCTTGAGAAAGATCGGAAAAAGGTCGGTCCATATCAACGCCAAAATGGATCATGGCCTGCTCCAACATCTGTGGATAGTAGTTGGAAGAGATCGGATTCCAAGGAGCAAGTGCTCCTTCGCGAAGGGTTAAGCGATCATCTGGCACCACCAAATCCAAGTCCACCTCTAGCTTAATGCCCAGCCCATCACAGTCTGGACAAGATCCGAAAGGTGCATTGAAAGAAAAGAGGCGGGGCTCTAATTCAGGAACGGTAAAGCCACAGACTGGACAAGCATAATGCTCAGAAAAGAGTAGCTCTTTGCCATCCATGGTATCAATCACCACATAACCATCCGCAATCCGAAGAGCTGCTTCAATCGAATCAAAGAGCCGCGAGCGAATGCCCTCTTTGATCACGATTCGGTCCACAACCACTTCAATCGTGTGTTGCTTGCTTTTAGACAGTTCTGGAACCTCTGTCACATCATAGATCTCACCATCGACCCGCACCCGGACATAGCCGTCTTTTTGCACCTTTTCAATGATATTCTTGTGCTGGCCTTTTTTCTTGCGAATAATGGGAGCTAGAATTTGCAGGCGTTGGCGCTCTGGTAATTCCAAGACTTGATCGACAATTTGCTCAACCGAAGAAGCTGTAATCGCTCCATGCCCATTGATACAATAAGGCGTCCCTACACGCGCATAGAGCAAGCGCAGGTAGTCATTGATCTCTGTTGCCGTCCCCACTGTAGAACGGGGGTTTTTACTGGTCGTTTTTTGGTCGATGGAAATGGCTGGACTCAAGCCGTCAATGGAATCCACATCTGGTTTTTCCATATTTCCCAAGAACTGACGGGCATAGGCCGATAAGCTCTCCACGTAGCGGCGCTGACCTTCTGCATAAAGGGTATCAAAGGCCAGACTGGACTTTCCAGAACCAGACAACCCCGTCACCACGACTAATTTGTCCCGTGGAATTTCCACGTCTATATTTTTTAAATTATGGGCGCGTGCCCCATGAATGACAATTTTATCTTGCATGTTCTTACTCTAATCACCTTTTTGTTAACCTCCATTATAACAAATTTTTTAGTATTCTTTTATCCAAAACCGTCCTTTTTCTGATATAATGTTAAGGTGTAAAAAAACAAGGGGAGGCACCATGAAACAGGTCTTTTTATCGACAACGACTGAATTTAAAGAAATAGAGACACTGGAACCCGGTAGCTGGATCAACCTTGTTAACCCTTCTCAAAGTGAATCGATGGAAATCGCCTCTGCTTTTAATATCGATATTGCCGACTTACGGGCACCACTCGATGCGGAAGAAATGTCCCGTATGACCATCGAAGATGAATATACTTTGATCATCGTAGACGTTCCCATTAAGGAAGAGCGGAACAATCAGACCTACTACGTGACCATTCCGCTAGGGATTATCCTGACAGAAGAGGCTATTATCACGACTTGCTTGGAGAAATTGCCACTTCTCGATATCTTTATCAACCGACGCTTGCGGAATTTCTATACCTTTATGCGGTCGCGCTTTATCTTTCAGATCCTCTATCGCAATGCTGAACTGTACTTGTCTGCACTTCGTACCTTGGATCGCAAAAGCGAACAGATTGAAACCCAATTGCACAAATCAACGCGTAATGAAGAGCTGATTGAGTTGATGGAGTTGGAAAAAACCATCGTCTACTTTAAGGCCTCTCTGAAAACCAATGAGCGCGTGATCAAGAAATTGACCAGTGCTACTAGTAACATCAAGAAATACCTAGAAGACGAGGATCTGTTGGAAGATACCTTGATCGAAACCCAGCAGGCCATCGAGATGGCAGATATTTATGGAAATATCCTGCACTCCATGACCGATACCTTCGCATCGATCATCTCCAACAACCAGAACAACATCATGAAGACCCTGGCCCTCGTTACCATTGTCATGTCCATTCCGACCATGATCTTTTCGGCCTACGGGATGAACTTCAAGGACAATGAGCTTCCGCTCAATGGCGAACCTCATGCCTTCTGGCTGATTATTTTCATCGCCTTTGCCCTGACCGGGTCTCTCGTCGTCTACCTCATCCATAAAAAATGGTTCTAACCAAACTTGTACATCAAAGGAGTAACTATGTCTCACACCGACCTTCATCAACTTAGTAAGAAAAATCTAGAATTTATCCGGATCGCCAAACACCAATTGCTTGAAAACGGAAAGACAGAGGAAGAAGCAGAAAGCCTCATCCAAGAAATTCTTCCAGCTATCCATGAAAACCAAGGGAAAGGAATTCCGGCACGGACCCTTTTTGGAGCTCCAACTGTATGGGCGAACTCTTTCAGCGAGAAAGAGCGCTATGAAAAAGAGCATCCGAAATTAAACGATGCTCCCTCTCTCATGATTTTGGATTCCTTCCTCTTTATCTTTGGTGTTTTTGCTGCGATTAGCGCCTTTATGAACTTGGTTGCACCACGTCGTACTGGCTATGGGTTGATCACCTTGATTCTTGGAAGTTTGACAGGGGCCCTGCTCTTGTACCTTATGTACTACTTCTTCTATCAGTATATGGATGGTACCAAAGATCGTAGCGAACGTCCTTCTCTTTGGAAATCTATGCCGATTCTTGTCGGAGTCATGTTCCTTTGGGTCATTGTCTTGTCCTTTACTTCCTTACTCCCACAGGTTCTCAACCCAACTATTCCAGATGTTTTTGCCATCGTTTTAGGTGCTTTAGCACTTGTCCTTCGTTTCTACCTCAAGAAACGCTTTAATATTAAAAGCTCGAGCACAGCACCCGCAACTCGACGCTAAAAAGAAACGGATGAAGTTTTCATCCGTTTTTGTTTTACTGTATTTCCCTGTTCAATCTTTTTGAAAAATAGAGGACTAAGTCATCATTGTTTTCACAAGAACTGTAAGGGGCCAAGGGGTGATCACTAAACCAAACCCCAGATCCATCTGGGATATAGCCCCGTTTGACATACAGTCTTTGAGCTGGGCCATAACCCGAGTGTAAACCAACCCCTAAAGTAACAATCTCTGATAGTAGCCGGACTCTTTTTTCCGCCTCTTCTAAAAGTTGATTCCCAATTCCTCGATTTCTAAACGGCTCAAAAACATTAAAATCAGATAGTTCAGGATAGACTCCCACGAAAGGGCCGTGCTTGGCAACAGGCAATATAGTGATATAACCTGCCACAAATCCATCCGACTCAGCTACTAATACGTCCCTCTCTCTATTCTCCTGTTCCTGAAAATAGCTAGTCAGGATATCCTCTCTACCTGGCCACCCTTGGTGGATAAAGGCTTTAGAGATGTGCTCAATATCTGCCTTTATCATCCTCCTGATGATTACACCTTCCTTCATGTTGCGCTCCTTGATACCTTTTTCTTCATCATTATAGCATAATTAGAGCTTGAGAAATGTCAAAGAGCTTCACACGGACCTAACTCACTATCACATTTCTATGCTCGCAAAAAAGATCCAAAAGGGTCTGAAAAAGAGGTCCACTGGACCTGAAAAAAAGACCCGTTAGGGTCTTAATTCGCTCTCTTGTCTTCAAGCTCATGAAAAAAAGACCCGTTGGGGTCTTACTCGCTTTTTTATTTTCAAGCTCGTGAAAAAGAGGTCCACTTGTACTGACCCCAAAAAGTTAGACAATGAATTTACACAAAGGATTTAGTTCTGTATTGCACAGGACTGAGTCCTTT
>OKWN01000502.1_pt1 | contig 16981 bp, 17 predicted proteins | sample 1607151 | NCBI WGS metagenome assembly OKWN01 (sample SAMN07501046, study PRJEB24779) | human gut metagenome | isolation source: stool | host: human infant | place: USA: Pittsburgh, PA | reverse complement strand
TAGGTCCAAAACTAAGTCATGGAACTTCTTCGAAGTTCGCTGACGTCCGTACTCACCTAAGGAAAGTTTCTAAGATGAAGATGACTTTGTCTTCAATCTAAAAGGACCTTGCGGTCCTTTCATTATTTTACTTTTTCTAATTTTGCGGCAAATTCATTACCACCACGTAAGACGAGTATGTTTTTTCCACCGTTGACAGGTACGAAACAATAATTTGAATTAGCTTGTATATAGACTTCCTTAGCGCTCTTCACTTGATAGCCTTGTGATTTCACCGCTTCTTGAATGACTTCAAATGTGTGTTCAATCTCCTCTTTAGAAGTCGTGTCTCCATCATACTTTTCTGAATCAGCTAGAGAATAGAATGCGTAAGCCTTGCTATCGTAATACTTATCACTAATAATTCCATGATCTGAAATCTGAACAGTTGTATTATCTCCTTCTGTCACATTCTTCCATTTTCCAACCATGGCCTTAGGTGTTTCAACCTTGTGATAAACCAAATTTTCTTCAAAGTTTCCTTTGTATGACTTATAAGTTTTCAAGTCGAATAAATCATTTCTTAAAATAATATTGCTTCCGTCTTTTTGGAGCAAGTTATAGCGTGTGTTCCCACCAGACTTAATAACAACTATTTCTGTCGTCTTCAGGTTAAATTTCTTATCGACATCCGCAAGTGAATGCAAGTCCGTCGCATTTAACAAAGAAAGTGCTGTATTAAATTCTTTTTTCGCTTCATTGCCTTTGAGAACCTTTTTGATGGTCTCGCCACCATTGACTTTTTGTTTCTTTCCACTTAGTTCATAAGTGACCGGACTAGAATCCGTATTTCTCAACCAAACCCCATCTAGACTTGGTCCACCTGAAAAGAAAAAGAACCAAGCAAGAGCAATTACTGCGACAAGTCCCGCAACTGCGACCCCAATCTTTGTTTGTTTATTGAAAGAAAATGTCAATTTTTTCGGTCTTGGAACAGGTTGCAAGGTTTTCGCCGATGGTTGTGGTTGGACAAAAGCTGTCTGCTCTTGTGAAAGAGGTGCGCTAGGTGCAACAGGTGCTTCCTGAGCAGGAGCCTGCGCCTCAGTTGCTGGAGTCGGCGCTTCTTTTCGCTCTACGACAAACTCCCCTTTTTCACGCGCTTCTTGAAATTCTTGCATACTTGGCTTGCGACCATTGATCGCTTCAAAGTATTCAACCCAATCTTTTTGATTCATCATATCCCCCTTATTGATTCATTATAAAAACTAACCATATTATACCATAAATCCATGGTAAATTTTGTGATTTTCAGAAAATAAAAGAAAAAGCCCAAGCAGTTTTCCACTTGGACTTTCTTTATTATTTCAAAACTTTTTGTGTTTTCGCGTAATTGGCTTCTACAGCTTCTTTTTCAGCTTTCCACCAGTCTTGGTTGTCTGTGTACCACTTGATGGTGTCTTCCAAACCTGCTTCGAAGTTTGTGAATTGTGGTTCCCAACCTAATTCTTCACGCAATTTGGTTGAATCGATGGCGTAACGCAAATCATGACCAGCACGGTCTGTTACACGGTCGTAGGCGTCTTTTGGTTGACCCATTTTTTCAAGGATCAATTCAAGCACTTCCTTATTGTTCTTTTCACCGTCAGCACCGATCAGGTAAGTTTCACCGATACGGCCTTTAGTGAGGATAGCCCAAACACCAGTTGAGTGGTCGTTGGTGTGGATCCAGTCACGGACGTTCTTCCCTTCACCATAAAGTTTTGGCTTGATGCCAGACAAGATGTTGGTGATTTGACGTGGGATGAATTTTTCAATGTGTTGGTATGGACCGTAGTTGTTTGAACAGTTAGAAATCGTTGCTTTAACACCAAATGAACGAACCCAAGCTTTCACAATCAAGTCAGAAGCAGCCTTGGTTGATGAATAAGGTGATGATGGGTTGTATTTGGTTTCAGCAGTGAATTTTTCACCAGGACCTTCCCCATGTCCAGGAAGATCTTCACGCAATGGAAGGTCTCCATACACTTCGTCTGTTGACACGTGGTGGAAACGAATGTCGTATTTACGAGCCGCTTCCAAGAGTGTATAAGTTCCAACAAAGTTTGTGTAGATAAATGGAGATGGATCTTTGAGGGAGTTATCATTGTGGCTTTCAGCCGCATAGTGGACAATGGCATCAGCCTTGGCAGCCAATTTGTCAACTAATTCAGCATCAGCGATGTCTCCCACCACCAACTCGACACGATCTCCAAGGATTTCTTCGATATTGGCACGGTTACCAGCGTAAGTGAGTTTGTCAAGGACAGTCACATGCACGTCTGGATGGTTGTTGTAGACATAGTGTACGAAGTTTGAACCGATGAAACCAGCTCCACCGGTTACGATGATATGTTTATATTCTGACATTTTTTCTCCAAATAGTTTTTAGTTTTGATTGTTCCTTTAGTTAGTGAGGCACGCCAGAAACTCTTCGGTTTCATGGCTAAATCCGAAGCCGAAGTCTCCGGATTTCCTTACAAGATTCCCTGAAGGAATCTTGTTTTCACTAGGGCAGTAACAATCTTATAACTCTCCTTGCAGTCGCGATATTGCTACGCAAAGTTCGTTTTTACAAATCTTCTGCTTTTAGGGATTTGACATCTTTGAGCAGTGGGTGATTCTTGTCTGCTTCTGAGACTTCTGCTTCTTCCAAGTTTTCCCATTGGATGTCTAGGCTTGGGTCTGCGTAGTTGACAAAAGCATATTTTGGTTTAAGTTCCAGTGCCCAGTAATCGTTGACTAAGTATGTATAGGCAACTTTGTCTGTCAAAACTTGGAACCCATTGGCTACACCACGAGGAACAAAGATTCCTTTTGAAGCATCGATCACAGTTTGGTAGGTGTTCCCAAAGCTATCGCCTTCACGAAGGTCTACCCAAGTTCCAAGAACCTTACCTTCATCTGCTACAGAGATGTATTTGTCCCAAGGCTCTGCATGCAAGCCACGCAAAACATTTTTACGAGAGAACGAAATATTGTTTTGCAACTTGCCTTCCGCAAAGAAGCTTTCAGGGAAACCAAGAGGAAGCATTTTTTCTTTTTGAAAGTTTTCTTTAAACCAACCACGGTTATCCCCGCGCACAGGAATATCAAACTCCATCAAGCCTGGGATGGCTTCAATTTTGCGTGCTGCTAATTCTTTATCAAAAAATTGTTCCGTCATTAAGCTTCTCCAATCAAACGGAGCAAGTATTGTCCGTATTCATTTTTCTTCAATGATTGCGCTAATTCATGGACTTGTTCTTTGGTGATATAGCCCATGCGATAAGCAATTTCTTCAAGGTTGGCCACTTGGACATTTTGCAAGCGTTGAACAGTCTCAATATATTGAGAAGCCTGCAAGAGACTTTCGTGAGTTCCTGTATCCAACCAAGCAAAGCCACGGCCCATGAGCTCAACAGAGAGATCTCCACGCTCCAAATAGGCCTTGTTAACATCAGTGATTTCAAGCTCTCCACGAGGGCTTGGTTTGATGTTTTTGGCAATTTCTACCACATCATTGTCATAGAAGTAAAGTCCTGTCACTGCAAAGTTCGATTTTGGATGTTCTGGTTTTTCCTCGATAGAGATAGCATTCATATCCGCGTCAAACTCTACCACACCAAAGCGTTCTGGATCTTTAACTTGGTAACCAAAGACAGTCGCTCCTTTTTCTTTCGCTTCTGCCCGTTGCAACATCTTGGTTAAGCCATTTCCGTGGAAGATATTGTCCCCAAGGATGAGGGCAACATGATCGTCACCGATAAAGTCTTCCCCAATGATGAAGGCTTGCGCCAAACCATCTGGACTTGGTTGCTCTGCATAAGAGAGAGAAATTCCTAGTTCAGAACCATCTCCAAGAAGCTCTTCAAAACGAGGAAGGTCTTGAGGTGTTGAGATGATCAGGATATCTTTTATCCCAGCCAACATAAGCGTTGACAGCGGATAGTAGATCATTGGTTTGTCATAAATGGGCATCAATTGTTTAGAAGCCGCACGTGTCAATGGATACAAGCGAGTTCCTGATCCCCCTGCTAAAATAATACCTTTCATAATGTTAGGCCTTTCTACGTAGTCATTACCCTTATTTTATCATGTTTATATAAAAAAGTCACCTTGCATTTGTGTTACAAGGTGATGACAGGAGATGAGAGTTGTAGAATTGTTAGCATTGGTCTTACTCATGATTCAAATAGATTACCGCTCCTTGACTGAGCCGTCTGAAAATCTTACCTTGTAGTAGAGCCCACTCAACCACTGCGTCTTGCTCGACAATCCAAAGAAAATTGAGAGGCTAGGACTTTTGTCCCAGCCTACTTCTTCACATATTGTTCAACTGGATAATCCGCTGGATCTAAGCGCAGGTTCCCTCCTACCACTAGTTGAGCTAGATGCCAACCAATGAGGGGACCTGTGGTGAGGCCAGACGAACCAAGTCCACTGGCGACATAGAGGCCTGCTTGATCAGGAACAGCTCCCCAAAAGGGTGAAAAGTCACTGGTGTAGGCCCGTGTTCCCACGCGCTCCCCGACGACTTCCGCTTGAGCTAGTTCTGGATAGTAGGCCAAAGCTTCTGTTTCCATCTGATTCAACAAAGCCTGATCCACTGTCAGGTCAAAGCCCATCTCATTTTCATGTGTGGCTCCCATACTGATCTTGCCTTGCTGGAAGGGAATGATATCCAGCTCTCCTTCCGGCATGACCACAGGATAATCAGCAGTATCTAGGTCTAGCTGATAATCCCGCAGTTGCCCCTTTTGCGGACGGACATCAACTTGGTAGCCAAGTGGCTCAAGGATTTGCCCCAACCAGGCTCCTGTTGCTAGGATAACTTGGTCATAGCTTTCTCCTGCAATCTGATAGCCATCATCTGAGACTGAGAGAGCAACCTCTTCCTTGATCAGTCTTGCGCCACTGGCTTCAAGAAGAGTTTCCGTCAGAAGGGCCCCTTCTACATGAGCACCACCCGATGCATAGAGAAGGTTCTCAAACCCTTGTAGACCTGGGAATTGCTCACTGACCTCCACTTTGGTTAAAATCGCCAAGTCTCCAATCAAGGGAGATTCTTCCCGACGGCTCAGCGCTAACTGATAGAGTTCGTCTAATTTTTCTTCCTTTTTCTTGAGGAGATAGACGCCGGTCTGCTGGTAAAAATCTGTATTAATTCCGTCCTTGGCCAGGTCTTCTACCAATTCTTGGTAGAAATCAGCCCCCAGACGAGCCAGGCGATACCAAGCCTTATTACGCCGTTTGGAAAACCAAGGGCTAATAATGCCTGCCGCCGCCTTGGTTGCTTGGCCGACTCCATGGTCATAGACAGTCACATCCACTTGTGCTTCTTTGGATAAATAATAGGCTGCAGTGGATCCCACGATCCCTGCACCAATAATCGCAACTTTCATCATGACCCCTTAGATATGGTAAAAAGGATTGGTGCTGGCTTGACTGCCAATCACTTCAATCTCCCAGGCTTCCTCAGCCTTCCACTGATTGAGCTTTTCTACTAGTTTTGACACAAAAAGAACTTCGATATGGTGTCCTGGATCCAAGGCTAGGAGGCCATCGCTCAGCATATCCTGAGCCGTGTGGTAGTAGATATCTCCTGTGATATAGACCTCAGCTCCCTTGGCGAGAGCATCCTTGTAAAAGGACTGGCCACTTCCTCCACAGATAGCGACACGCTCAATAACCCGATCCAAATCCGCCGGATCATAACTGACTATGCGCAAAGCATCTAAGCCAAAGGTTTCTTTAACCTTGTCAGCCAACTGGCCAAAGGTTTGAGTAGCTACCCGACCGATACGACCAATTCCGAGCCCTTCTTCCGTCATACTGAGGGGCTCTGTATCTTCAATGTCCAAGAGCTGGCAAAACCAATCGTTGAGACCATCTGGGACAATGTCAATATTGGTATGGCTGACGTATACTGCGATATCATGCTTGATCAAATCGATATAGATTTGATTTTGAGCCCGATCGGCTACCAAATCCTTGATGGGACGGAAAATGGGCGCATGCTTGACGATGATCAAGTCCACCCCATGGACAATGGCTTCTGCCACCGTCTGCTCCCGGATATCCAAGGCTACCATGACCTTATGGATATCTTTTTGTAGCGTACCAACCTGTAGCCCACGGACATCTCCCTCCATGGAAAGTTCTTGAGGACAGTAAGCTTCATAGCGTTTGATGACTTCACTTGCTAGCATTTAGGACCTCCTTGATGTGAGCGATGCGCTCTTCTAACGATGCTCTGGCAGATTGATTCTCAACTGGTACCTGCTCCAAGGCAAAGGCTAATTTCTCCACTTCCTTGGACCACTTTTGGACAAACGCTGGAGCTTGTTCCTGCATCAAATAGGGACCAAAGCGTAGTTCCTTGGCTGACAACTCTTGAGAACCCTGTTCCACCACGAGGATCTCATAGAACTTCTCATTTTCTTCCAAGATGGCTTCATCAACAATGTGGAAATCATGGTCGACTAACCAAGCCCGCAGTTCATCTTCACGATTATTGGGCTGTAGGACCAAGCGAGAGACATTGGCTAATTTCTCAAGACCTGCGGCTAGGATGTCTGCAATCAAGCGTCCTCCCATACCAGCAATGGTGATACAGGAAATGCCGTCTGCTGGTTCAAAGGCAGCCAAACCATTGGCCAGGCGGACCTCAATCTTGTCCTCTAAACCATTATCGGCGACATTTTGGAGGGCAGATTGATAAGGCCCCTCTACCACTTCACCAGCAATAGCAGCCTCAATCTTGCCTTCTTGTAAGAGGGCGATTGGCAGATAAGCATGGTCACTCCCCACGTCCAACAGACGCGCTCCAGCTGGGACGAAGCTAGCCACCAAGTCCAATCGATTTGATAATTTTGTAAATTCCATGTGCTACTTTCTATACTTTTATTCCACCCTTTAGTATACCATGTTTGCACCATTAAAAAAAGGCGCAACGGCGCCTTGTCATTATGCATCAATTTCCTTATATTCTACTTCCAAGCCTCGTTGCACTGCTGGGCGATTGGCAATTTTCTCTGTCCAAGCTTGCAGATGCTTATATTCCTTCACATCTAAGAAAATTCCTGCACGGTCCCAGACCTTGTCTTGGGCTAGACGGCCATACCAAGACCAGATGGCGATATCTGCAATGGTATAGTCATCTCCTGCGATATAAGGTTTAGTGGCCAGTTCCTTGTCCAGTAGGTCCAATTGACGTTTGGCTTCCATGGCAAAGCGGTTGATGGCATACTCGATTTTCTCCGGCGCATAGTGGAAGAAATGACCAAAGCCTCCCCCTAGAAAAGGTGCTGCACCCGTCTGCCAGAAGAGCCAGTTGAGCACTTCTGTCCGTTTAGCCCGATCAGTCGGGATTAATTTGCCAAATTTCTCGGCTAGATACAGGAGGATATTAGCTGATTCAAAGACACGAATGTCTTGATCGCCTGATTGATCTAACATGGCCGGAATTTTCGAGTTAGGATTGATGGCTACAAAGTCACTACCAAACTGATCTCCCTCACCAATCTTGATCCGATAAGCGTCATAGCCTGCATCCACTCCCAGCTCTTTCAATTCCTCCAGCATAATGGTAGCCTTGATCCCATTGGGTGTTGGAAGGTTATAGAGTTGGAAAGGTTGGTCGCCTTTTGGAAGGGTTTGTTCAAAGCGGGCACCTGCTGTTGGTTGGTTCAAGCCACCCCAAGCTCCTCCCATTTGGTTCGGTACTTCCCATACTTCTGGTAATTGATAGTCTGACATCTTTCTTCTCCTTTATTTCGCTACTCTTAGCATATCAAATATCGGGCTCCCTTTCAAAGATCTGCTACGCGAAGGCTACTTGACTTTTTTTGTCAAAATGATAGTATAGAAAAAATACAAATTTAAGGAGAAAAAACATGTCCACGATCGATTTTCATAGTTTGGCAAAGACAGAATTGCACTGCCACTTAGATGGTTCCTTGTCTCTTCCGATCATTCGCCAACTGGCAGCCATGGCCCATATTGACCTACCTGCTAGTGATGAAGAGCTCAAGCACCATGTCACTGCCCCTGCCCACTGTGAGAATCTTTTGGACTATTTAGAGGCCTTTGACTACATTCGGCCCCTTCTTCAAACCAAGGAAGCCTTGACGCTTGCTGCTTACGATGTGGCCAAGCAAGCTGCTCTTGAAAATGTCGTCTACATCGAGGTCCGCTTTGCCCCAGAATTGTCCATGGACCAAGGGCTCACCGTCCCAGAAACTATCGATGCTGTCTGTGAAGGACTGCGTCAAGCCCAGGAGGAATTTGGCATTGTTGCAAAAGCCTTAGTCTGTGGCATGCGCCAGTCCGATTAAGAAGTCACCTCTCGCATTCTAGCAGAAGCGAACCAAGTTAGTGATCAGGATTTTGTTGGTTTTGACTTTGCCGGGGATGAGCACAACTACTCTCCAGAAGATATTCGAACTCTAATTGAGCAAGTCAAGAGTTACCATCGGCCCATGACGCTTCATGCAGGTGAGTGTCATTGCCCACACTTTGTTGCCCAATCGATTGCATTTGGCATCAAACGCAATGGCCACGTGACAGCTCTATCTCATGAACCAGCCTTACTCCAATCCTTTATTGAAAATGGGGTTACTGGTGAACTCTGCTTGACCAGCAACTTACAGACAAAAGCAGCGCCGACTTTAGAGGATTTCCCTTATTTGAAAATGAAGGAAGCAGGTGCTCGAATCAGTATCAATACCGATAACCGGACTGTATCTGATACCGACCTCACCAAGGAATACGCCCTCTACCATCAGCATTTCCAAACCAAGGAAACTGACTTTTACCAGCACAATGTCCATGCCATCCAGGCTTCCTTTGCTAGTGAGGAGGAAAAACAAGAACTCCTTAGCAAACTAAAAAAAGCCTACGCGGACTATCTATAAACGGATTAGCTTACATTTGATTAAGCAATCGTTTTAGATTGAAGACAGTAACTTATTAGAAACTTTCCTTAGGTGAGTACGGACGTCTGCGAACTTCTCCGAAGTTCCAAGACTTAGTTTTGAACCTAAAGTTTCAAAACTCCCGGGTACTTGAAACAATAGTGTTTCAAGTACCATTCTCACAGCGGAAAGTTCCAATACATCCTAATATTGCTCTAAAATCCTCATATTTCTTCTATCTTCGCGAAATTATGCAGGTTATTTCATTCAAAAGAAGTTTGTCTACATTCAAAAACTAGCACTTCCTGGGTGCTAGTTTTTTTAATCCTTCCACAAATCCATGGCTTTCAAGAAATCGTCTGAAACTGTCACATTGCGTGGGTTGGCTTGCTCGCGTTCTTGTAGTTTAGCTTCTACTTGGACCAGGCTGTTGATGCCTTCACTGCGCCAGTTTCGCAAAATAGCTTGGATATATTTCCAGTGAGGTTTGCCGTTAAAGACGGCTTCTCTTAGCGCTGCCTTGATCACATCTGGATCTGTCTGATCTTCGCGGACAGTCTTGGTCAGGTCTTCAATCTCAAAAGGTGTCAAGAGTCGCCCAAGTTCTTGTTGGAAGGTTTCCACCAAGTCCTTAATGACATTTCCCTTAGCTGACGCACTTTGTGCCTTCCCTTGTGATTGGGCTTCTAAAATCTCATCCAAGCGCTCCAGAGCAATGGTCGCATCAAAGATGGCTTCAATCTCGCCATTGAGCTCAATCGTCCGGTATTGAAGGAGTCCCTTGGTGGTCAAATTGGACATAATCCGATTGACCTCTGTCACCGTTTTTCCTAGATGATTAGCAATCTGATTAGGAGTCAAGGCCTCTTGACCAGTCGTATTTTGAAGGAAGAAAAACTGCCAAACCAAGTAGTCATCTGCTTGGTCAAACAACTCATGATAATGAAAAAGCAAGGCACTTGGAAGAACCAAGTTGCCATACTTAAATGCTTGTGAATATGTCATAATTCCCCTTTATAGGTAACCATAAAATGAAATATCTTTTTCCAATTCTTCCAAGCGGTAAGGTGTTTCTTGATAAACCGCATAGTTGATCCAATTACTAAAGAAGGTCGTCGCAGCTAGATTCCAACGAATGCGAGGCTCTGTATTAGCGTCATCCCCATCAAAATAATTCTTGGGAACGTCCGGATCCAAGCCCGCCTTGACATCTCGGTGGTATTCTTTTGCCAGCGTATCGCGATCATACTCCAGATGGCCAAAGCTATACACCTCACGCATGTCTGGACTGGCAATGATAGAAAGCCCAACTTCATTTCCTTGAGCGATCACTTGAAGATTGCTCTTTTCAAGGACTTCCTTCAAAGGAATATCTGTATAGCGAGAATGAGGGGCAAGGAAGCGATCGTCAAAGCCTCTCATGAGCAGACTTTCGGGACGCACCACTGCTTGGTCATAGATACCCGATAGCTTGTCACAGAGTTCTACTTTTTGAATCCCGTAACGGTGGTACAGTCCAGCCTGGGCTCCCCAACAAAGGTGCAAAGTAGAAAAGACATGCCGCTTGGACCATTCAAAGACCTGAGTCAATTCTTCCCAGTAGTCCACTTCTTCAAAGTCCATCTTTTCGACAGGTGCTCCTGTCACAATCAAGCCGTCATAGTAATTATCCTTGATATCCTCAAAAGTCTTATAGAAGCTCTCCAAATGCTCAGCCGCTGTATTCTTGGATTCATGGCTCGCCATGTAGAGGAAATCTACATTGATCTGCAAGGGAGTATTGGCAAGGAGCCGTAAGAGCTGGGTTTCTGTCGCAACCTTGGTCGGCATCAGATTAAGAATGAGAACATTCATTGGCCGAATATCCTGGTGAGTTGCTCGAACATCATCCATGACAAAAATATTTTCTGAACGAAGAATATCTACTGCAGGTAATTTTTTATCTAGTGTAATTGGCATAAAAAGCTCCCATCGTGCAAGTTCTTAACTAACATTATATGATAGGAGCTTATAGTTTTCAATTATGGTTTTTCTGTAGCCAGTTATAGCATTAGACTATATTAGTAATGCATCAAGACTTTGTAGTCGTAATCGCCGATCGCTTCGCGACCTTTCAATTCATCCAACTCGATCAAGAAGGCACAACCTGCAACGACCCCACCGAGTTTTTCGATCATTTCGATGGTTGCTTTCACCGTACCACCAGTCGCTAAGAGGTCATCAACGATGAGGACACGTTGACCTGGTTTGATGGCATCTGCGTGCATGCAGAGGGTATCCACACCGTATTCTTTTTCGTAGTCAGCAGAAATAACTTCACGTGGCAATTTACCAGGCTTACGAACAGGCGCAAATCCAATTCCCAACTCAAAAGCTACCGGACATCCAACGATGAACCCACGCGCTTCAGGACCAACGATCATATCGATCTTCTTATCCGTTGCGTATTGAACGATTTCACGAATCGCATAACTATAAGCATTGCCATCTGCCATCAAAGGGCTGATATCACGGAAGGTAATTCCTTCTTGTGGATAGTTTTCAATGCTTGCAATGTAATCTTTTAAATTCATGGTTAACTTTCTTTCATAAAAAATTTTTACATTCCATTATACCATGAATTCTACTAACTTGCATCATTTTTGCCAAATCATTTTCCCAAGTCGCCCATCGAAAGCAAAAATCCCACATCTGAAAAATGATGTGGGATAATAATTATTAGAAGAGCCTTTTACTTCTCTTCTACCAATTCATTGTACTTAATCTTCATATCACCCAGGTTTTTTAAGGAATAACGGGAGCTTCCATTTTTGAACCAGGTACCCAGGATATATTGCTCGGCGACCTTCTTGCTTTGGTTTCGAAGCCAAGTACGATCTTTGCCGTAGGTGGCAAGTTGCTCAAGGAGTTGCTGGCCCTCGTAACTTGTCTCATTGATTGTCAGATATAGGTCACTTTGGTAAAAAATCTTTTTAGAGGCGTTATATTCAAATATCAAATTAACTGATGTATTTTCATCTAATTTGTATTTGTACATATAGAACCAATCTGCAGTGTCTCTAAACATAGTAACAGCTAGATGCTCCTTTCCGCCAACGATTTTATTAGAATAGGGAAAAGTCTGAAATCCTTCATCTTCCTTCCAAGGACCTTCACTTCCGATTGTTTGTGTGTAGGGCTTGACAACTATATTTCGCATTATCCCACCATTTTCAGAGTAGTTGATTTCCTCCATTGGGTTTTTCAGGCTCAGATAGATTCCTATCCAATAAAGGCCAAAAAGTAGAATGGGAATAAACCAGATGAATAATCTAAGTTTTTGATTCATCAAATACCTTTTTCATATTGCATTTCTTCTTTTTCTAGACTTACTATAAATTTATAAGATCCGTTATAATAGGTTTTCAGATATTCCATTGATTGTTCTTCTGAAGGTTTTTCATAAATAGTACCATCATTATCAGACGATATTATTTTTCCAGAGGCACTATCTGGTACCAAACTTTCAAAAATAGTTGTTTTAACTTCCTCGAAGCTCACATTTTGTTTAAACTCCTGCTCGCGCAACTTTGGTGAGCTTTGGAGATCACTCATGTAGCTATTCATTGCTTGCGTAAAGGATTGCCCCTGCGAATCCATACGTTTTACAATATTTACAGAATCTAAGTCTGCAAGATAATCATCTGTTCCAATACTTGGTTGCATATCGGTCGCATTACTAGTTGTATCACCTTCCCAGCCCGACAAGTCTTTAGTATTTTCTCTTCCACCATAACCATAAGCTAGCTCAACGAAACTAGGATTTAAATGGGCTGCCATAGTAATAGACTGATGGGTAAAGTCAGCTTTTCGAAACATGTTTTGATATACTTTTTGTATTTCTTCAGATGAAACAACTCCTTCCTCGTCTGAATATCTTCCTTCAATATCCTTAAAGCGACCGTTTAAGACAAAACTAGGACCGTTCTTTAATTCCTCTTTTTTTTCATCATCTGAAAATGCTATTCCTGATACCTCATGCTGTAATCCTAACATGGTATAAAGATGTTTTGATTCCGCTTCACTTAATCCTAGTTCTTTCATAATTTCTCTAAAATTCTTCGTGACATGTAAGACACCATCTTCTGATTCCATTTCAGTGTAAAAATAATCTTTTAAAGTTCCTGCTGTATTAATCCATTTTCCTCCAGTGTATGAAACACTTCCAAGAACCCTAAGTAGTATATAGTCTTTTTCATCTTGAGACTTATCTGGGAATTTTTTATCAATGCCATCTCTGACTTTTATGATTTCCCTTGCCGTCTGCTCGTTAAATCCATACTGCACCATCAGGTTCTGAGCAAACATTGCATCTTCTGGGGACAGATCTTGTAAACTTGGGGATTCGCTTACTATTTTCTGAGCCTTTAATTCATCAACCCAAGACATATCTAGCCCATCTGTATAGTAATTACCATTAGCATCAACAACCACTTGACTTAACTGACTTGCTCCTTGAATAGCAAGTTGAAGAACAGTTAAACTATCTGAGAAAAATGATGCTACCTGTGATACAAACATTTCCAACTCATTAATTTTCTTTGTCACACTTTGAATTTCTGACTCAAGATTATTTTTTGACTCAGTCAATTGACGAGAAGTCTCACTATAGGCATCTGAATTAAAAAGATTTTTTAAATAATTAAAGAAGCTCTCATGCTCAGCAATCTGCTCATTAACAACTTTTAACATTTCCTCTTTTCGTGTTTTAAGTGCTTTTAATTCTTCTAAATCAAGATTTCCATATTGAGATACAGGTTCATTTGCTGTTTTATATGAATTCAACTCTATTTGAATATCATCTACTGCTTCCTTAATTTTCGCAATTGCAGGGATAATAATATCGGTAAAAAGCCCTTTACCAGCAGTATATGCGGCTCCCTGTAATTTACCTGAATCCAAAGAACTTACCAAGTATTCGCAGCCACTTGATAATCTTTCTGTAATTTCATTTGCGACTTCTATATTGTTTGACAGTGCTTCAATTAATGCACTAGATTCTGCAGAACTATATTTCACTCCCAAGGCAATTGATTCCTTTCTGATATTAATTTGTCTCTTTGTTCATCCGTATTTCGACGGAACGATTTACTCAATTTTTCTATATCATCAAAATGAATTTGGACATATTCGGACATTTGGTAACGCAATTCTTGATTACTTTCTAAACCCTTAATTCTGTACGAGGATGACATATCCGAAGATGACAGGATAGAATCGACATCAAAAGATAATTGTTCAAACCGTTCAGCTAAATGAACTACTCTTTCTTCATGTCGTTTCTGTAATGATCTAAAATCGTCCTCTTTTTCTTCAAGTTCTATAATTTTTCGTGTCAAAGCAGAGCGTTCTTTTTCGCTCTTATCTTTTATTTTTTTTAATGGTTCCATCTTTGCGATTCCTCTATATCTCTCTTTTCAATTACAGCAGCAATTTGAGGGAACTTGTTAGCTTGAATTAGAACTGCTTGACTAAATTCGCTAATAGCCTGAAGAACTGAATTTGTTACCTCCTTTCCATTTTCCATTCCTGTAATTTCTTGGGTGTAAGAAAATGAAACTTGCTGATTTTGCACATTACTGGTATCAACTGAAACCAGCTCACTAATTGCATCTGCAGCTGAAATAGCATTTGATTGTATTAAGGTCATTTAATTCCTCCAAATAATTTTTTTAAGAGACTACTCTTAGTTTTCCACTTAATTAGAAGTATTATAACATCCTTTTATAATTAAAAAAAGCTTAGTTAGTAGTATCTAAGCCTCATTGTAACTGATCTCCTATTATATTTATATACACTAAAAAAATCCCACATCTGAAGAAGATGCGGGATAATAATTATTAGAAGAGCCTTTTACTATTCTTCTATCAATTTGTTGTACTCGATTTTCATATTCCCCAAGTTTTTCAGGGAATAACGGGAGCTTCCGTTTTTAAACCAAGTACCCAGGATATATTGCTCGGCGACCTTCTTGCTTTGGTTTTTCAACCAAGTACGGTCTTTGCCATAGGTGGCAAGTTGCTCAAGGAGTTGCTGGCCCTCGTAGGTAGTATCTTCTTTAGAAAGGTAGACCTCTTTCTGGAAAAACAACTTTTTGGATGAGTTGTATTTAAATATAAAACCAAGTGTCACACCTTTTTCCAATTGAAGATCATACATATAGGTCCAGTTGGGCGTTCCCCTAAACATCATCACGGACAATTCTTCGTTAGCATCGACAATTCCTTTAGAATAGGAGTAGGTCTGAAAATCCTCGTTTTCTTTCCAAATACCATCGTTCCCTATCGTTTCTGTATAGGGCTTAAACATCACATAGCGCACCAGCCCACCATTTTCAGAGTAAACGATCTCTTCCATAGGGTTTTTGAGGCTCAGGTAGATTCCTAACCAATAAAGAGCAAAAAGCAGGAAGGGGCTGAGCCAGAGGAATTTTTTTAGGTATCTTTTCATGAGGCCTGACCTGTCAGGTAGTCGTAGATTTCACGAACTGTTCCAAGGGCCATCAACTCCTGCTCTTTCACCGTTTGTCTGAGGTTTTGGTAGATGCTACTTTCTGCGATTTCGCGTTTTTCTGCTTCTTTATTGACCTTCATGATGCCATTTTCAATGGTCACAAAGCCCAGCTCTTGGAAGATCTGAATCATTTTGACCAGGAGGATCTGCTGGATCTTGAGATAGGCTGCTAGGTCTTTGAGTTTATAGCGGACATCAAACTCTGGGTACTGGTAGATGGTTTTATAGAGTTTGGCATACTGGTCCCTGCTACCGTATCCTGTCAGATAGTAGGCTTTGGCGATCTCATTTTTGAAATAGACAGCCTGGAAATCATGCTCTTGGAAAATTTTCCGTAATTCCTCTAAATTCTCAGGGATATTTCCAACCACTACAGCAGATGCCCCAGATAGATCTGGCAATTCTTTAGTAAAATCCAGAACGGGAACACCTGCGGGGAGGCTGACATTTTTAGAGCGGATATTAAAGAGCTGCACGCCGTCCACACGCGCATCAACCAACATGAGCTGAAGGGTTGTTTGACCATTCCATTGGTTGACCGACAACTGCACGGCTAGCTCTAGGTCTTGCGCTTGCGCAAACTCTGCCTCTAAACTTCCCAAGCCAAAGGCAACCACCTCAAAGGTCGCATCTTCTTGAGAGATCTTGAGTTTCAAGTGGGTATTGCCAGCTCCCATCGAGCGTGCCCCTTCTACCTTGAAATTACGGACCAGAAAGACTGGTTTTTTATTGTCCATGCCAAAAGGACTCAAGCGATCAAAGCTTTTCAAGGTCTCAAGCGTTAGCTCTGTTAGATGCAGTTCCTCGTCGATGGCTAAGCTAGACTTGCTGCTGAGATCAATCTCTTGTTCTGCAATGTAATCCGTAAGGGCCTGAGACAAGGCAGGGAGTTGGTCCACATCTAAGGTCATCCCTGCTGCACCGGCATGCCCGCCAAAGGCGACAAAGAGCGACCGGTGGGGATCGAGGGCATCAAAGATATTGACCGACTCAGGACTCCGAGCGCTTCCTTTAGCACGCCCATCTTCGATGCTTAAAACAACTACTGGCTGATGAAGCTCTTCTAATAGACGGCCAGCTACAATACCAAGGACCCCTGGATTCCAGCCTTCCTTGGCCAAGACTTGGGCGGACAAGCTCGGATCGACCATAGTTTTAGCTTCGTCATAGATAGCTTGGACGATCTCTTTTCGTTCTTCATTCTTTTGATGAATCATGAGGGCAATCTCGTGCGCCTCTTCATCGTCAAAGCCAGTCAGGAGTTCAATGGCCGGATTGGGATCATCGAGGCGGCCAAGGGCATTGAGACGAGGAGCAATCTGAAAACCAACCGTTTCTTCATTGACATCCTCCGGACGAATCCCTGCGATCTCCAAGAGCTCCTGCAAGCCCATGCGCTGGGTATGTTGGAGAACACCCAGACCGTATTTGACCAGGATCCGATTCTCATCTGTCAGGCTCACCATGTCAGCAATGGTCCCAATTGCTACCAGGTCTAAGAGATCGACTGGTACTTC
>OKWN01000500.1_pt1 | contig 17025 bp, 17 predicted proteins | sample 1607151 | NCBI WGS metagenome assembly OKWN01 (sample SAMN07501046, study PRJEB24779) | human gut metagenome | isolation source: stool | host: human infant | place: USA: Pittsburgh, PA | reverse complement strand
TTATAGATAGCGTAGAGATTATTACAGAAGTGCATAATCAGTTTTTAGAGCATATTGATGAAAATAGTGCTGAAGAGATGATTTCTAAAACAAAAGCAAATTTAAAAGATTTAACAATAAGATTATTAACACTTCTACGTTCCTTCTCAGCTAAAACTTCTAACTTAGACTTAAGATCCTTAGGTAATGTAAGAGAAGTTCTAGTATTTACATCTTTATTAATCATAAAATCACCTCATTTTGTATTATAACCAAAATATTTCCGTGAATAACTACTCAGATATAACTAAATATAATAGTAGCATTACATATGCATCACTGTAACATGGAGGTGAAATGATGCCAGCACCACGATTAATAATTAAAAAAGAAATATTAGAAAACATGATAAACAAAGGCTATAACCAAAAAGAGATGATGAAAGAATTGAATATAGCTAGAGAAACATTAGTTAAGTTGCTTAAAGAAAATGGTTTAGAAATAAAAGGAAAGCCAGATGAACTAATTGGTAAGGTATTTGGAAAGCTGACTGTAATAGAAAGATTAGAAAACACTAAAGATAGGAGAAGGCTATACAGATGTAGTTGTGAATGTGGAAATATAACAGAAGTAAAAGCTAGGTATTTAAATAATGGTGATACTAGAAGTTGTGGATGTTATAAGAAGAACTTTGATGCTTATAAAGTGAAAAACTATAAAAATGCTTTGGAAAGAGTAGGAGAAAAGCATGGAAGATTAACTATTATAGATATAGCTATGAGGGATAATAAAAAAGCTTATGATATGGTCTGTAGATGTGAGTGTGGAACTATTTGTAGGAAGAAGTATTCTCAAATTTTAAAGGGTGAGATAGTATCTTGTGGTTGTTATGCAAAGGAGATAGCAAGTATTAAGGCAACTACAGTTCTTTTAAAGAGTAGAAAAAATAAAAAGGAATGGTACTTTATAAAGGATAATGAAAAGGTGTATTGTAGGTCTGGATATGAGGTTATTTATGCTAATTATTTGATTTGTAATAATATTAAATTTGAGTATGAGCCAATTACTTTTAAGATTGATAATAAGAGAAGGTATACACCAGATTTTTATTTGAAAGATGAAGATAGATATGTTGAGTTAAAAGGTATGCCCTATGATGTTAAGGATAGTTCTAATCAAAGAGAGAAGATAGAAATACTTAGAAAGGATTATATAATAGATATTTATTACTGGAAAGAGATTCACAATATATGTGAGCTATCCTATAAGCATTATACATATTATAAGATAAAGGCAGATAGATTGGGCGTTAGGGTGGAAGATTTTTTAGGACAAATGATGTATATAAAGTAATGAAAAATACATAAAACAGGAATTAGTTTAATTTATATTACTTCTATTTTTTATGCAGAGTAATTAAAAAATAGACAGATAAAAGGACAGAAGAGACTTTTAAAAAACTAAATTTACTTACTAATATGAAATTCCTTCTTGGGCGACATGCATATGCGTGCATCCCCGTAAGAAAAAGTTGTTAATTGTTAATAAACTGTGCCCAACACAGATCGGAGCAAAGATAAGAACACTCCTAAAGTAAGGCAAATACTAGATTTCAAGGCCTTTTGTGCCTGAAAAGAAGTGTGCCTATACCTCAAAACCCTATACGCGCGCATATATGTGCATATGCGTATATACTACATTATAAAATAAAGTTACTATATAGTATATTTATAGGCACATAGGCACAGGGTGGGATGTAACCTAGTATTTAACTGGGTTACCAGCTGTGCCTATACCGTGCCTATCCCCGTGCCTATGATAGATAGGAACAGATTTTACCAAGTTTTCTTCAACACAATATTATCCTCAAACCCACCAGACTTAGCCTTCTTCTCAGATCTCCTCTTCAGAATATCCTCCTCAGAATAACCATACTTACCACCAATAGCAAAAAGAACCTCAACAACATCAGCAATCTCTTCAAGATTCTTATCTTCTACAAGTTCATCAACTTCCTCCTGAAGTTTCTTATACAAATACTCCAAAGCCACTTCATCGCTCACAACTTCAACCTCACAGTGATTACCACTATTTTTAATAATCTCAGGAATTCTATCTCTAACTAATTTATCAAAAATTTTCATATTTAACCTCCAAATATAATCATAAATAAAATTATAAAACCACCTAGAGAGAATGTCAAAATATGATAAACTATATCATATAACAAAAGATAAAGGGGACAGGGCATGAGGTTAAATTTAAACTGTATAACAGGTCACAACGACCATTTATATAAAAGAATACAGCAAAGCATTCATACAGCCACTTCAATAGATATAATAGTATCTTTCCTTATGGAATCAGGTGTGAAACTTTTACAAAAAGACTTAGAAGCTATTAAGGATAAAAATATTCCTATCAGAATTTTGACAGGAAATTATTTAAATATAACTCAGCCATCAGCACTATACTTACTAAAAGATATTTTAGGGGATAAGGTTGATTTAAGATTTTACAATGATACTAAGAGAAGTTTCCATGCCAAGGCATACATATTTGAAAATAATGGAGAAGGTGAGATTTTTATTGGATCATCTAACCTTTCCAGATCAGCTTTAACAAGTGGAATTGAGTGGAATTATAGAATAGATAAGAAAACAAGTGAAGATGATTACAACTATTTTAAAGCAATGTTTGAAGAGTTATTTTTAAATGAATCAATCATAGTAAATGATGAAGAACTGGAAAAATACTCAAAGAATTGGAAAAGACCAAAGGTATTTGCACAAATAGAAGAAAAGAAGGATAAGATAAATTACTCTTATGATGAAGATAATAATATTGCTAGTTTGTTTGAACCTAGAGGAGCACAGATAGAGGCACTGTACGAGCTTAAAAAGACTAGAGAAGAGGGAAATGACAAGGCACTAGTGGTAGCTGCTACAGGCATAGGAAAGACTTATCTAGCAGCTTTTGACAGTAGAGAATTCAATAGAGTTTTATTTATAGCTCATAGGGAAGAAATTTTAAAACAAGCTTATGAAAGTTTTAAAAATGTTAGAGTAGATAAGTTTAACAATCAGAATGATGTAGTTATTAAAGTTGCAGAGTCAGTAACTACAATTAAAAATAATTATAACGAAGACGGATATAACATGGGATTCTTTATGAACTCAACCAAAGACACTGACAAAGACATAGTGTTTGCATCAGTTCAAAGTTTAGGAAAAGAAAACTATCTTAATGAGCAATATTTTACTAAAAATTACTTTGATTATATAGTAGTGGACGAGTTTCATCATGCAGTGTCTAAGAACTATCAGAATATAATAAATTACTTTACACCTAAATTTATGCTGGGATTAACAGCCACACCAGATAGATTGGATAACAAAGATGTGTTCAGTGTATGTGACTACAACACTGTTTATGAAGCTACTTTGAAAACAGCTATAGATAAAGGTTGGTTAGTACCTTTTAGATATTATGGTATTTATGATGAAAGTGTAAATTATGAAGAAGATGTTGAGTATAAAAATGGAAGATATAACGAAAAGCAACTGGAAGAGGCTTTAAGTATAAATAAAAGGGCAGAACTTATTTTTAATCATTATAAAAAATACAAGTCATCAAGTGCTCTAGGATTTTGTACAAGTAAGAATCATGCTGAGTTTATGGCAAAATACTTCAATGAACAAGGCGTAGGTGCATGTGCTGTTTATAGTGGTAGTGAAGGTGAATACAATGAAGAGAGAAACATAGCTCTTAGTAAACTAAGAAAAGAAGAGATAAAAGTTATCTTCTCAGTGGATATGTTTAATGAAGGCTTAGATGTGAAAAGTATCGACATGGTTATGTTTTTAAGACCAACAGAATCACCAACTGTGTTCTTGCAGCAGTTAGGAAGAGGACTTAGAAAAGATAAAAATAAAAAATATCTAAACGTTTTAGACTTTATAGGGAATTATAAAAAAGCTAATTTAGTACCATATTTGCTTACTGGAGAAAGTAAGAAAAGAGAAAGGACTACTGGAGTTATACCAAGTGAAGAAGATTATCCAGAAGATTGTTTTATAGATTTTGATTTTAGGTTAGTTGATATATTTGAAAGAATGGAAAAGGCTAATAAAAAATTGGAAGAGCTTATAGCAGATGAATATTTTAAGATTAAAGAAGACTTAGGTCATACTCCATCTAGAGTGGAGATGTTTACTTATATGGATGATGATTTGTACGAAAATATGAAAAAGAAACCTAAGTTGAATATATTTAAAGATTATCTGAAATTTTTAAAAGAACAAAAAGAAATTGATGAGAATGAGGTTATAATAGATTCTTTAGCTCATGAATTTATTAAATGTATTGAAAATACTCGCATGGAAAAGTCATATAAAATGCCATTACTATTAGCATTTTATAATAATGGTCATATAAAATCAGTAATAGATAATGATGATATATATGAATCATTTGAAGAATTTTTCAATAAAGGATCTAATAAAGTGGATGTACTAAAAGAATATCCTAACTTTGGTAGCTGGGGCAAGAAGGATTACATAGCTAGATCAAAGCAACCAATTAATGCACTATCGAAAACTCATAGTGAGTTTTTCACTAAAGATCCTGATTTTGTTTTTTTAAGTAAAGATTTAGAAAAGTATTATTTAAATGACTTATTTATAAAACATTTTAAGGATGCTATAGATTTTAGAACTAAAGAGTATTACAAGAACAGATTTGATAACAAATAAGGTTTAGGGGGATTAGAGTATGGAGCAAATAAAAAAATTAAAAGGTCTAAGATGTAGAGGGGAAATAAATCATGAAGACATAATACATGATTCTGTAGGATTTGTTGTAAACAATGCTATTGATAAGGATAAAAGGGAACTATATAATGCAACTCAAGGAAGATGGAAATGTAGTATAAGAAAAGTTAAAAGTGTAGATTTAGTATTTAGTTTATATAGAGGAATTATAGTTGGTATATGGTTGCCAGAAAAGTGGAATGAGAGTGAGGTTGAAGGTAGAGTTTATTTTGAAGGAGTGGCATGTGAAGATAAAGAGATACTAGATAGATATCTTTATAAAAAAGTTCCAAAAGCATACAGTGTAGTAAGATATTATGGTAATTTGAAAAATAGATAATAAGTAGTTAATAATGGGAGAGAAGATAGTCATGTTAAGAGGAAAATACAAAAGAGAAGAACTTGGAGTAAAAAGAGGAAATATACAATGGAAAGTTAAAGTTGATAATAATATATTATTATTTGTAAATCAAGGTCAGGGTAATAAGCCAGATTCAACTTATATATATGAAAATCACTTAGATAAAGAAAATGATATATTATACATGTGTAGAGATACAGATAAAGGGTGGAAAGAGAAGTTAGCAAAGGAGCTTAATGAAGTAGATAAGGTTAGAATATTTTATAGAGAAGATAGAAAACCACAGTGGTATGAATTTATATATGAAAGTATAGAAATAATTGATAACGGGTTTAGGGCAATAGGATCAGATTTAGAATGGAGATAATTTAAATGGATGCAATAAAAGGAAATATAAATTCAATATTAAATGGATACAAACAATTTACAATACCAGTATACCAAAGGCCATATAGTTGGGAAGTAAGTCAGTGTGAAAAACTATGGAACGATATAGTTGAAATGCAAACAAAAAATAGAATGGGACACTTTGTAGGGTCGATTGTAAATATAGCAGAACAAGCAATGCCAACGGGTGTGCAAAAATTTATGATAATTGATGGTCAACAAAGAATGACCACTCTTACATTATTACTTATAGCTCTTAGAGATTATGGATATGACAATAAAGAAGATACAAGTATAAATGCTCATAGCATAAATGGAATGTGTATTCAAAATGATTATGCATCGGGAGAAGATAGATACAAGGTGCTACTAACTCAGAAAGATAAAGATACACTAATAAAATTAATAGACAGAGCACCTATAGATGAAAATAAAAGATCTAAATTATTAGATAACTATAATTTCTTTGTAGATAAAATAAAAAGCAAAAAAATAAGTCCATTTGAGATATTAGAAGGAATAGGAAAGTTACAAATAGTAAACATAACATTAGATAGAGCGCAAGATGACCCACAGTTAATATTTGAAAGTTTAAATAGTACCGGAATGGATTTATCAAAATCTGATTTAATAAGAAACTATATATTAATGGGATTAAGTTCAGAAGAGCAAGATAGTATCTATAATAATTATTGGTTTCCAATGGAGAAGTTGTTTGATTACAGTAAACAATCTTGGTTAATGGATAAATTTTTTAAACATTACTTAACATTTAAATATGGAAAGATTCCAGTGGAAAGTAAGATATATGATGAATTTAAAAATTATTATTGTGATAAGTCCTATGAAGCTATTTTAAATGTAAGTAAAGAATTGTATAAATGTGCTAAATATTACACTAACATATATTACTCAAATAGTGGAGATGTGGAATTGGACTGTGTATTTAAAGATATAAAATCCTTAAATATGGATGTAGCTTCACCATTTTTAATAAAGGTGTATTATGACTATGACAATGGTGTAATAAGTAAAAATGAATTTATAGAAATACTTAGATTATGTGAAACTTATGTATTTAGACGTGCAATATGTGAAATACCTACAAACTCACTAAATAAAACATTTAATTTAGCTGTAAGAAATATTAATAGTGATAATTATATAAATTCAGTAAAAGCATTCTTTATTATGCTAGATAGTTATAAAAGGCTACCGTCAAATGAAGAGTTTGTAAAAGAATTAAAAATTAGAGATATTTATAATATGAGAATACGTAATTATATACTATCTAAGTTAGAAAATCATGATAATAAATCACCAATAATAATTGAAAATTTTACAGTGGAACATATAATGCCTCAAAATACAAATCTAAATGAAAATTGGAAAGTAGATTTAGGCGAAAATTATAAAAATATACAAAAACAATATATACATACAATAGGTAATCTCACTCTAACAGCTTATAACTCAGAAATGTCAGACAAATCCTTTGATGATAAGCTTAATATGAAGGGTGGATTTAAGGAAAGTGCATTAAGATTGAATCGATATGTAGTAAAGCAAGATAAATGGAATAAAGATACTATTGAAGAAAGAGCAAATGAACTATGTAAACTTTCAGAGGAAATATGGGAATATCCAAATCTATCTCAATCTGAAATGGAGCTATTCTTACCTAAAAATGAAGAAGAAGTATATACCTTAGATTCATATGAATATTTATCAGAAGATAATATTGCGTTATTCAATGCTCTAGATAAAAGAATTTTAAATATATCATCTGATGTTAAAAGAGAATTTAAAAAGCTATATATAGCTTATAAGGTAGAAAGTAATTTTATAGATATTGTTCCTCAAAAATCTAAATTTAGGTTAAGTATAAATATGAAATATACAGATGTGATAGATCCTTATAATATATGTATAGATGTTACTAATAAAGGACGTTGGGGAAATGGTGATATTGAAATTTTCTATGACAATATAGATCAAATAGATAATATTATGGATATAGTTAAACAGTCTTATGAGAAACAATTGGATATGGAGTAAATAATCTACAAAATTTTGAACTAGAAATATCACAATTTATAAATGAATTAAATTTTTTATGTAAAAAATCAACGGAGAATGATTCTACAAGAAAAAATAAAAAATAGGCAGGTCATTTAATGTATATTAAAATCCTGTCTATTTTTATAGTTAATTATAAAAATTTCATCATTCTTTCAATTTGATTACTTTTTTGTATAGATTCTATTTTTTATAGAGTATACATTAAGCACTTCCACCAAAGAATTTATTATATATTATATTAAGTAATATATAATATGCATTTTGATAGGATATTATACTTAGTAAATTCAAGGTATTAACATACCTAGGATAATTATGACAGGAGATATAAAAAATAGAAATTTGGATGAGTATTTATTTAAGAAAAAAGCGAAAGAAGAAACAGGAGAGGAAATAATATTAAATCAACATTTTAAGTAGAAATAAAAGTGAAACGAGTTAATTTTAAAGATCTGGTATTTGAACCAATAATTATATGTAGAATAAAAGGATTGTTTACAAGTTTAAGAGTAGATAAATAAATATCAAAGATAAATGAGTATTACATATTAAAAATGTAATGCTCCTTTATCTTTATAATATATGGTGTAAATCTAAAAATAAATCTGTACATATCACAAAAAACAAAGAATATTTACTAATTCTGTCTCCAATTCAGATAGGAACAGATTTTAGTAAGTTTCACCCAATATAATATTTTTCCAAAATCCAAGGAATACACAAAATGTGTAGTCTTTTCTACAATAAGAAAATTTATGATAAAATAACTATACCAACATTTTAAAAGGGAAAAAGAACAACTAAAAGGTGTTTATAAAATACACACACCTTTATATAAAAAGGAGATTCAAATTGAACAAATTCAAAGAAGTATTTCAGTTTTTAGATCAATATGGGGGAACTAGCTTTATAGCAGATGAAAACAAGAATAATTACGATGAAGAAAGATACAATAACATAACTAATTTAAAAGCAATAGCATATGATGAATTATGGAAAAGCCTATTTTTACAGATATCACCATATCTAAAAGATAGAGACAAAAAACAACTATATAAGATCCAAAATTGGAAAAATAGAAACAAGATATGTAATTATTTCACCATACAAATAAAGGATGTAGAAAAATTAAATTATGCCTCAAGTATATCTATTGTGGCAGGTAAAGAAGGCATATACGTAAAGGTTGAATATGAATACACAAGTAAAAATACTGTAAATCCAGTGTCTAATCATAACAAATATATTTTGAGTTTAGATAAATGGAAAGAAATTTATAATGTAAAGTTAGATAAATACTACATAAACTATGAAGATGAATCTGGAGACCAAAGAATAAGTTTAAATAACTTTATGGAACATCATGAATTAAGATCTTCTTTAGAAGAAAAAATCAAAAATAATGAAAACATTAAAATTGTTATACAAAAAGAATTTGATAAAGATTATATATTAAGCTCTAATAATTTTGAACTAGAAATAGCACAATCTATAAATGAACTAAATTTTTTATATGAAAAATCAACAGAGTAAAATAGGATTTAAAAACTAGAAGACAAAAAAGAACAACAACAGGAAACTCTTCAAATAATATAGTTGACTAAAACTTATCAGATGAAACATTGAAGGAGCTAAAAATAGGAAAGTTAGCCCAAACAACAACGAAATTTTTATTTGAAGATAAAATTTATAAACAAGAAAATTCTTGTTTATAAACCTGTTTATTCAAAAAAGTAAGTATATAGCTAGTATACAAGGCTATATTAAACAAGAAAACAAGAAATTACCTATAGAGCATGAAAAAATAGGTAATATATAAGCCCATGCGCCTATATGCACGCGCGCATAGGAAAAACGTGTTTTCTTGTTTACTTGTTTACTTGTTTATATGAAAAGAAGTGATATATCTTTAAAATGCTAAAAAATAAGCTAATTTCTATATATAATAGTAATTAGCTTACTTTTGTTAAATCTATATATTACCACAAAGCTTTTTAAGAAGGCCAATCAGTTCTTCACATTCTTCTTCCTTAAAACCATTCATTACCTTATCATACCAATTATCCTGATATTTATTGATGGACCTAAGAATGGACAAGCCTTCCTCAGTAAGACATAGACTGAAAAATCTATTATCATCATTTCTTTTTATTTTTGTAACATAATTAAGCACTTCCAGCTTTTTTATATTTCTAGTAACTATTGCTCCATCCACATTTAATAATCTGGCGATATCTTTTAGATTGCAGTTTTTATTGTTATCTATTAACATCATACATCGCCACATGTTAAGGGTTATGCCGTATTCCAATAGTTTTGTTTCGGAGTGTTTAATAAAATCTCTATTTAAATCTGATAAATATTTACCTAATATTCTATATGACAATTATATTCCTCTTTTCTAAATACTCTTTTTTTCATAGATTATAGGATCAACGAAACCAAAAGTTATTTTACCATTTTTTCTAAACACTTCACTTACATACATTTTACCATTTTCAATTCGTTCATTTAACGTAAATTCTGTTTCAGCAGAGAAGTTACTTACGCTGCTACCCTCATAAACTCCATCTTTATACTTGTATATCATAGGTGTAAATTTAGAAGAAACCTTAAGTTCTTTATAGTCCATAACTAAATCTTCATTATCATTTCTAAAATCTGCTTTTGAGATATTTTCTGGAATATCATAAGATGTTAATACCACATCATTATCTTCGTTTAATGTAAATAAGAATAAATGAGGAAGAACGTTTTTAAACTTTCCTTGTTCATAATAACTTTCCTCAATAACAAAATATCCATCAAAATCATCTGGTAAGTTATTTATTTTATTATTACAAATACCATTTATATGTTTTGCTTTAGGATGTATCTGTTTTCCTGATTCTAACTCTTGATTTATTTGGTTTTCGTTGTCAAATACTCCACATAAGTCATTTATAAATATTTCTAATTTGTTCATAAAAATCACTCCTTAAATAGTTGATATTGTCAATTATATACCTGTATAATTGACATTGTCAAGTAGTTAATGTTTTTATTTTTAGTACCTATAATAATAAACCTAAGCTCTTTTATTTGACACGACAATACTTGACTAATAAAATTATATTAGAGTATGACAAGAATAGGAGAGATGTATGAATACAAAAGATATAGTACTTATAGGTTTACTAGCTGCACTTTTAAAATCAGTACAAGCTATATTAAGTTTTTTACCAAACATAGAAATAGTAAGTTTACTAATACTTATATTTGCTATAAGATTAGGCACCAAAAGAACCATATATATAACAGTACTATTCTCAACATTAAATATAATGATTTGGGGCTTTAATCTGGCTACCATAGGTTACTTTTTTGTATGGAGTGGATATGCAGTTGTTTGTGGATTTTTAAAAAATTTACTTAAAAAGGACATAAATGTAGCCATTTTTCTAGGAGTATATGGACTTGTGTTTGGAGGTTTATTTGCATTAATATACTTACCAATGGGATATTCCTATGCACTTTCTTACTGGATAAATGGATTTATATTTGATTTGGTACATGGAGTGTCAAACTTTATAGTAGGTCTTTGGGCATTTACTCCTGTATTAAATGGATTTGATAGAGCTATGAAAACAGTTTATAAAAAATCATATTCAACACAATAGTTTTAGGAGGAGATATTTATGAATAAGAAAATAACAGTAACTTTAGTTGCAGTAATTGTACTTTTATTAGGAGCGTTTGGAATAAAATCTATAAATAATAAAAATGTACAAGATGGAGAAAAAACAATAACTATAGAAGTTTTATCAGAGGCAGACAATATAAATAAAAAAGAAGAAATAAAAACATCTGAAGAAAAACTAGGAGCAGTCATATCAAATAAAGAAGGATATGAAATAAAAAGTGATGGAATGTTAGTGAAGGTAGAAAATATAGACTTAAGTAAAAGTACTAATGAATACTGGCATGTGTCTGTGAATGGAGAAGATGCTCAAGTTGGTGTAAATGACCAAGTAATAAACGATGGTGATACCATAAAATTTGAAAGAATTAAATTTAAATAAAAATAATATATACTGACTATAAAAAGGAAGATTGTTAATATATAGAAAAATGGGTATAAATTAAAGAATAACTAAAAGTTGAATAAATTTAACAATAAGGGAGAATCTGATGGAAAAAATAAACTTTATTGTAGTATTTATAGAAGGTCTAGTATCATTTTTATCACCTTGTGTACTGCCAATACTACCCATTTATTTAAGTATGCTATCTAATAGTAGCATAGAAAACTTAAACCAAGGAAGATTTACAAAAAGTTCATTATTTAGAAATACTTTATTCTTTACACTGGGTATTTCAACTACTTTCTTTATTCTAGGGACTTCAGTAAATGCTCTAAGCTCATTTTTCAATGACTATAAATATATGGTCATGATAATAGGTGGAATTGTTACAATAATCATGGGACTATTCTACATGGATAGCATAAAATCTAATTTTTTAAATAGAGAAAAAAGATTTGAGATGAAATCTAAGGAAATGAATATATGGACATCATTCTTACTAGGTTTTACATTTAGTTTTGGGTGGACTCCATGTATAGGACCAATCCTTGCATCCGTACTTATAATGTCGTCTAATGCAAATAGTACAGTAGTGTCTTATTTATTAATAGCAGTGTATACCATAGGATTTATTGTACCATTTTTACTGGTTTCATTATTCTACAATAAATTAGTAAAAAGCATAGATAAGATTAAAAAGCATATGGATAAAATAAAGAAAATTGGTGGAATTATTATTGTAATATCTGGGATGATAATGCTATCAAATGGAATTAAAAGTAAAAGAGAAGCAGAGTGGGTGGAAAATCAAAATAAAGTTGAAAGTAGTCAAAATGCTGATACTGATACTAATTCTGAGGAAGACAAAAAAATCGAAGCCCTAGATTTTACTTTATATGACCAATACGGAAAAGAACATAAATTAAGTGATTATAGAGGTAAGAAAGTATTCTTAAACTTCTGGGCAACTTGGTGCCCGCCATGTAGAGCAGAAATGCCTCATATAGAAGATTTATATAAGGAATATGAAAAGAATAGTAAGGATGTAATCATATTAGGTGTGGCATCTCCAAATGTGGGAAAAGAAGGAGATCAACAATACATAGAAGATTTCCTAAAAGAAAATAATTATACTTTCCCTGTGGTATTTGATGATGGAGGAATGCTTAGTTATCAATATGGATTTAGCTCTCTACCATCAACGCTTATAATTGACGAAGATGGATATATAACAAAATATATACCAGGTGCCATGAATAAAAATACAATGAAAAGCTTAATAGAAAGCAAGAATTAATTATAATTTAATGTCAAAAGGAGGTATCAAAAATGATACCTCCTTTACTTAGGTTGAAATCCTAATGTTTATTAGAAAATAAATTGACTTTTCAAAGATATATGCTTCCAACAAATAAGAGTTTCTATTTATATTTTTCCACAAGAGAGATATTATAATACTATGGTAAAATCTTTAAAAGAGATTACTGATTTTTATTATAATTTAGGAAATAAATTAGGTTTATAATAAATAATTAAGGAGGCAGTAAAATGAGCTGTATATTTTGTGAAATAAAGGATTACATACTTGAAAATGACCTTGCATATGCTATTTTTGATAAATTTCCAGCAACAAAAGGTCATATGTTAGTAATACCAAAGCGCCATGTTGCAAACTTTTTTGATATAACAAAAGAAGAAAGAGAAGCAATTTTTGATTTAGTAGACAAAGGAAAAGAATTACTAGATGAAAAATACAATCCAGATGGATATAACGTGGGAGTGAATGTAAACCAAGCTGGAGGACAAACTGTTTTTCATGTTCATGTGCATTTAATGCCGAGATTTGAAGGAGATGTTGTTGATCCAACAGGAGGAGTAAGAGGAGCTATCCCAAAATATATGAAATATAGCAAATAATAAATGAAAAGACCATATTCAAGTATGGTCTTTTATAATTTGAATATATACTTGATAAATTTTAATATTCTAGTTTTAATTGGGAATAAAGATAATAATGAAAAAATTTAAAAAAATTATATAAATATAAAACTTTTTAAACTATATAAAACGTCCTATATATGAGAGGTGAAAAAAAGAAATGAAATTACTAAGCTTAGTAGAAAGAAAAAAAGAAAAACAAATAAAAAAATATATAGTTGAAAATAAAGAAGCCTTATATAGGTTTGCCTACAGCTATGTAAAAAATGAAGATGATGCGCTAGATATAGTGCATGATGCTATCTGCAAATCACTAGACAATGTAAACACTCTCAAAAATATAGATAGCATTAAATCTTGGATTTATCAAATAGTATCAAATTGCGCAATTGATTATATTAGAAAAAATAAAAAATACGTAGCAATAACTGATGACTTACAAGAAGAAAATACAATGAGGTATGATACATATGAAGATATAGACTTGCAAGAAGCTTTGGAGAGATTACCTGAAAAGTATAGAATTGTAGTCATACTAAGATATTTTGAAGATATGAAAATAGGAGATATAGCACAGGTACTAAATGAAAATGAAAATACCATAAAAACCAGGTTGTATAATGGATTATCAAAGTTAAAAATAGAACTTATTGAAGAAGAGGAGTGAATATTTTGAAAAAAAATAATAAGTTGGAAAATTTGAAAAAAAATTACAATAATATAGAAATACCAGATAGATTGAATGATGTGGTAAATGATGCTTTAAACGGCAATCAAAAGAAATATAAAAGAAGTAGAATAGCTAGGTGGTCTTCTGTAGCCGCATCCATATGTGTAGTAATTGGTGCTGTTAACTTGAGCCCAGCCTTTGCAAGTACTCTTGAAGATATACCAGTAATAGGCAATATGATAAAAATTATAAACTTTAAAAATTATAGTGTAAATGAAAACGGATATGATGTTTCTATTGAAGTACCAAAGGTGGAAGGCTTAAAAGATAAAGACTTAGAATATAAGCTAAACAAAGAGTTTGAAGCAGAAGGCGAAAAGTTATATGATGAATATTTAAATGAAATAAAAGACTTAAAAGAGCTAGGTGAAGAAGGTAGAAAGTATGGCAAGTCTTGGTATGAAGTATTAAATGAAAATGATGATGTTTTATCACTGGTAATTTATAATTATTATGCTCAAGGTTCATCTAACACAACTAGAAAGTTTTATAACATAGACAAGAAAAATCAAACAGTTTTAACATTGGAAGGAATGTTTAAAGGCAGTGACTATGTGGATGTTATAAGCAAAAATATTATAAGTCAAATGAAAGAAAGAACAAAAAAGAATCCAGAGGATACGTACTGGATTGATGGTGAAATGGATAATTTTAAAAAGATAAAGAAAGATCAAGGTTTTTATATAAATGATAAGGGTGAACTAGTTATATGTTTTGATAAATATGAGGTTGCACCAGGTTCATCTGGATTAGTGGAATTTGTAATACCTAATAATGTTACTAAACAGCTTATGAAGTAATATAAATATATTAACTTAATAGTTTTTTATAAATAGAAAAGGGCATAATTGCCCTTTTTTTGATGTGAATTTATTTAAATAAAAATTAAAGATTGTGGATAACTCATATTACTCAGATTTTAAAAAGTTTTAAAAAAATTAAAGTTTTTTATTTCAGATTTGTAATAAAAAATCTATTGAATGGTAGGGCCTTACTGGTTTATACTTAATGAGTCGACAAATTTATACGAAAAGGTACTAAAAGTGATAAAAATTTATTGAGGTAGGAGTTGAGAGATATGAGTAGGAAAAGAATAAATAAAAAAAGGGCAGCATTAGTTTTAGTTTTAGGTATGACTATATTTGGAGTATTAAATAGGACATTGGCTTATGTGGATAATCAAAGACAAATTAAAGCGGAACAACAAAGAATTGAAGAAGAAAAAAGAAAAGCAGAAGAAGAAAAGAAAAAATATGTAGTTGGTGTTAGCCACGAGGGGAAAAAATATTCTTATGATGCAAGCAAAGTTGCAGAGAAACTTAGTAAATATGATTACACTAATGATGGTAAAAAGATAGTATTTTTAACTTTTGACGACGGAACATCAAAAACTAATACACCAAATGTGTTAGATATTTTAAAGAAAGAAGATGTAAAAGCTACATTTTTCTTAACTGGACAAAATATAGAAAATGGTGGGAATGAAGCAAAAGAGCTTGTAAAACGAGAGTTTAATGAGGGGCATGCTATAGCAAATCATTCATACAGCCATGATGTTAGAAAATTATACCCAGGAAGGGTTTTAGACATAGAAGCATTTAAAGCTGATTTTGAAAAAAATGATAAATTACTAAAAGATATTTTAGGTAAATACTTCTCAACTAGAGTAATAAGATGTCCAGGTGGATATATGTCTTGGAAAGGTATGGAGCCTTTAGATAAGCATTTAGAAAAGAATAAACTGGTTTCAATTGATTGGACATCTTTAAATGCAGATGCTGAGGGAAAAAGAAAAAATGCTAAAGAATTAACTGATTATGCAATTAAAACTTCTGAAGGAAAAGAAATGGTAGTTCTATTAATGCATGATACTTATGGAAAAGAAGAAACAGTTAAGGCTTTACCAAGCATAATAAAATATTTTAAGGATAACGGATATGAGTTTAGAACTCTTTCATAAATATAAAAGAATCCTATAAATAGATTTATATAAATCTATTTATAGGATTTTTTTGCATACTAAGCAATAAGTTCAAAGACAGCCCCCAAAAATCTAGATGAACCAGAATTACTTGAGAATTTCAATGATAATTCAGAAACTGCTGAAGGAGGAGTATCCTATGTCCATATAATTGATAGTTAAAAATCAAAAAACAAAAACCATACTGTATACAATTGTGCTATCATTAACTTAAATATTTTTATATTGTAAAATTTTACATTCTATAAAGGGGGACAATATAAATGGAAATAAGATTAAGAAAAGTTGGGATAATAGGCGTTGGCCATGTTGGGGCTCACGTAGCATTTTCACTAGTAACACAGGGGATAGTAGATGAACTAATTTTAGTTGATATAAACAAGCAAAAGGCTATTAGTGAAAGACAAGATTTACTAGATGCAGCTACATACTTACCACATAGAATAAATGTAACTGCAGGAGAATACGAAGACTTGGCAGACTGCGATATAATAGTAAACAGTGTGGGAAAAATTAATGAGTCTAGGGATAGATTAGCAGAACTTCAAGAAAGTGTTGATGCAGTTAATTCATACATAGAAAGAGTTATGGATGCTGGTTTCAATGGAATAATAATAAATATCACAAATCCTTGCGACATAATAGCTAATCATATTCAAAAAGTTACAGGACTTCCACAGAATCAAGTTTTT
>OKWN01000499.1_pt1 | contig 17113 bp, 13 predicted proteins | sample 1607151 | NCBI WGS metagenome assembly OKWN01 (sample SAMN07501046, study PRJEB24779) | human gut metagenome | isolation source: stool | host: human infant | place: USA: Pittsburgh, PA | reverse complement strand
GGAAATTGATCTACAACCCCAATGGCTACAATTTTTCTACAAACTGCGTCTAGATTCTGAAAATATTAATTATTATAGTAAATATGTATAAATTTAATGACAAAATACAAAGGGTAATCAATATGATTTAATTGGTTGTTGATAGATAAAAAATTAATATATAAAATTGATAAATGGGAATTTGCATAAAGACTTAGCAGGTAAAAATCGGGATATCTATCCCGATTTTTTAATTTCCAACCTTGTTGCTTGAGCAGCTGTTGGCCATATGAAGTAGAGCGCCAACGCAGTGGCTTAAAGTGTTTCAACCACACGTCGCTCAAGCGAAGCGAATTTTTTATTCCATATAAATAGTTTATAATAGTTAGCTAATTATTTTTATTTTTGTAAGATAATTTATAAATTTTTTAATAAAAATATTACAGATGCTTGAGTAAATAAGTGAAAATAAGAAAAATATTAAAAAAGTTAAAGTAGTTGAAAAAGAGCTAGCTAAATCTACAAAGGACACAATACCTACTATATAAGTTAAAAATATTATCCCAAGAGATAGTGCTACACTTGAAGATAGTATAGAAATTACTATTCCCTTCCTAAAAAGTAATGTTCCTATAACAATGCCTAGTAAACCTGTAGTGAAAAGCAGAATTATTGATTCTTGGATACTAATCATAGTAAGAATTAGTACTGAAGAAAAAAATACAGCAAGACCAAGAGGTATACTAGAAAAAGCAGCTATTGCAATAGGTATAGTGCTTAATGGACTTAAGAACAATCCAATAGCTGGTAAAAATATAGGTGCTGATTGAAATATAACAGCTAATGTTGTTAATATGCCTCCAACACAAATAAACCTGCTTATATTCATTTTATTCAACTTTAATGCCTCCTTGTATAATATAGTTGTCATATTTGATAGAAAGTGGAGCGTCTACATACTGGCTTAAAATTGCATAGCGCCCACGCTGTGGCTCAAACGAAGGGAATTTTTTTATAATCTAAGGAACAATCTCAAAAATAGTACCTTTGCCAAAATCAGCCACATTGGCAGAGGCATAAACCCCTAAATAAAGTCTGGTTTGATTCATATTTGCCCCCAAACAAACATAATAAGCTGACTCAGAGCCAAAATCATAATCAGTTTCAATAACACTAAAATCATTTAGTTTAGAATCTTTTGTTGATTTTGTATAAGCCAAAACACCTTTCACTGGAGGTTTGGACTCTTCATTTTGGGCAAAATCAGTAAACACAACGCTTCCTGTTAAATCTGGTATATTGTTTCCCATATATGGCTGAACCCCTGTAAGAGCAGAACCATCAAATTTATCTGGTCGTGAATCCTTATGAAAATAACAGGCTAGAGGTGAAATACGCTGTGCTGAAGTTTTTACTGCTTCATTGTAATAAGTAATTGTTATCTCGTTCAAAGTTGGACTTTCAGAGCAATCTCCTATAAGTGAAGTAGGTAAAGTACCTTCCCATCCACGCCAACCAAAGTTAATAAATTTTTCTTGTTCAGGTTGGGATTTTAAATGAGATTGAACAAGATTAGTAACTGGCATTGGTCTATAATTAACAAATGAAAAAACTGACTCTACTAAATCCTGTCCAACATTCCCCACATACTTTATATATTGGTTATAAAACTTTTGAAATGAAATTCCAGGGATATTGCGAACTCCTTTGGCCATTACAGTAAGGGTTTCTTGAATAGATATAGGAAGCTCATCAAAACGTGTGACTACAGGCGGATTATTGATTAATGAATTCTTGTTTACATCAATTTCAATTATTTTACCGCAGATTTCCATATTATCCTGACTTAAGTTAAATGGATCATACCCTGATCCACCATCTCCTGTTGTTAAAACAAGTTTTCCAGTTTCAGGTGAAAAGTTTAAGCTATTAACACCATTATGATTGAGAAATGGTCTTCTTAGATTAAGTAATGTTCTTATTTTTTCAGGTTGGCCATTAGGTTGTAAAACCCATTCTTCAACTGTATCAATATGATCATATTTAGTATCTCTATCTGTCCATTTTAGATTTAAAGTTTCTATGTCACATGGGTTAGGTTTAAAAGGTTTTGAAAGAGCACCCGGACCTTGTGTTCCTGCTACTGAATAATGAAGATAAAATAGACCATTATAATAAAATGCTGGATGAAAGGCTAGACCTAGCAGCCCTCGTTCATCATATCCACCACTAGAAGTACCTAGTTCTATTATTCGAGGGCGAATATCTAAAAAAGTATTTATAGCTCCCTTTGATATATAAAATATTCTTCCTACCTGAGTTGCAATAAATAAACTCTCACTTGAATCACCTGGCATGATAGTTGTTTTCAAAACAGTGGGTAAATCTATATTCTTAATAATAGGCTGTAAACTAACTTTAATTTTCTTCATTTAATACATACTCCTTCTTATTATTTGCTATAGATAATCAAGTTCAATTTTTAACATATTTTTAGAGCAATGTTGATTTTTAAGCAGTGTGATTTAAAATGTTTGATTGAATTATGAAGATGTTTATCTATATTACAATAATATGATTAGAACTATTGCATTAATACAGAATTGTGCCTAGAAATCCCTGGAGAGCAGTGTTTTAGAATCTAATATAATAGAAGTGGCAATTCAAGTTACTTCATGGCTTAAGAATTTATGTAAATAACTGGATACTTCATAGGCTTTTGCTATTTTTAGGATAATACTATTATTGATGATACTGTTATTATAGAAAAATATCACATTTTGATAATAAACTGGTAAATAAATAAAAAGAATTTAGTAATTTTATACTGTAAAGTATCTGTAAATGGAAAAAAACATATATTGAAGAAAAATGATATTGTATTAATTAATGGTACATTAAAAATATTTATAGTAATTATGTTTTAATATAAAAAAATATTTTTTTTGAAAAAACTATTTAAAATTTTTTAAAAATATGTATAATTTAGTATAGAAAATAAAAATTTAAAAACCGGCAAATCTAGAGAAATCTAGAGACGCAAAGCTAAAGGGGCTAAGGTTTAATCAAACTATGCCAGCCAGTTGCCAAAGATTAATAGTCTTTGTTTTTGTATAGTGATTTTATAGTTATACTATAAGGTTATTTTATGATGTTTATTTTAGATGGCAACTACCCTTTATATATAGGGTAGTTTTTTTTATAAAATAATCATAAATCTACAATAAGATTATATTTGGGAATAGGTAGCAAAATCTTTATTTTTAAATTTATACATATGAGAGGGAGAATGGTATGAAGAAAAAAATATCAGCAGTATTGGCAGTATCGATGATAGCTACTAACATTTCACCAGCAATAAATGTATATGCCAATGAGATAGTAAAAGAAAAAGCTAGGATTATAGAGGAAAATGTAGCAAGCCAAGCTAAAATAACATCTTTTAATTTAAGGAATTATAGTAATTTTGAAGAGTACAATGCTAAATTTAGAGTAGCAAAAGAAGGAATTAAAAAAATATCTAATAACGGGGGCCAATATAGTTCTTCTAATTCAATAGAAAAGGCTATAGATGGAAATCTGTCAACTCATTGGGAAACTGGTACTCAAAATAGTGCAAATTTTAAAAATGAAGTTGTTATAGAATTTAATGATGTAGAATCGATTAATAGAATAGCATATGCAACAAGACAAGATGGAGCTAAAGGTAAGGGATATCCAACTAAATTTGAAATTTATTCATCTATAACAGGAGATGATCAAGATTTTAAATTAGTTTCCACTGGGGAACATTCTCAAACTGGAAATATGATGGAGTTTAAATTTGACACTATTACAACTAAGAAAGTTAAATTTGTATTTAAAGAAGCATATAATAACTGGGCAAGTGCATCAGAATTTTGGTTCTACAAAGAAGACAAAACTTTAGATAGTATGGAAAGTCTATTTAAAGACAGTGATAAAAATGAAGTAAGTGATGAGTTCAAATCTGAAGAGAAACTTAAAGCTTTAGAGGATTGTGCTAAACAACATCCATTCTATGAAAATTTTAAAGAAGACTTAAACGATGCTAGACTTATATTAGAAGGCAATAATGTAACTTATACAGATGCTAAAGTGTATAAGTTCAAAGCTATGGGAACTCCTGAATTAGCAGAGTATGATAAGACTTATAAGATAGCTAATAAGCATATAACTAATATAACTACTAACGGTAGACACTGGTCAACTAATACTATAGATAAAGCAATAGATGGTAATCCTGACACTTATTGGCACTCGGATGCTACAAACAATGAAAAACACACTAATGAAGTTATAATGACTTTAGACAAATTACAAACTTTAGATAAAGTAGTTTATACTTCACAAAGAGACAGAGGATTTGCTAAAGAGTTTGAAATTTATACTTCTAAAACTTTATCAGGAGATACATTCACTAAAGTAACTAGTGGTAGCTCTTCAATAACTAGAGATTCAATAGCAATAAAGTTTAATCCAACTGAAGCTAGAAGAGTTAAGTTTGTATTTAAGAATGGTCACGAAGGCTGGGCATTAGCATCAGAGTTTGGACTTTATAAAGAAGATGCTACAATGAATAAGATGAATAGACTATTTACTGATAGCACTATGAGTAAAGTAAGTGATGAATTTAACACTTCTGATAAGTTAAAAGAATTAGAGGATGAATGCAAAAAACATCCATTCTATGATGATTTTAAAGAAGATTTAGATAATGCAAAGGCTATAGTAGAATCAGTAGATGTAGAGAGTACTATGGCATCAACTAAGAAGTTTAATTATCTAGATAATAAAGAGTACGTAGATAAGTTCAGAATGCCTTATGAAAATATAAAACGTATAAGTAACAATGGTGGGCAATGGTCTACTATGAAAATAGAGAATGCTATAGACTCTAAATTAGATACATATTGGGAAACTAATACATATAACAGAGAAGATTGGAAGAACGAAGTAACTGTAGAGTTTGTAGATGCTGTTACTTTAGATAGAATAGTGTATGGAGCTAGACAAAGCGACAGAAAAGGATTCCTAGAAGAGTTTGAAATTTATGGTTCGAATACTACTAAAGGTGATACATTTAAATTAGTAGCAACAGCTAAAGCAGACTCTACTACTGGATTAGTAGAAGCTAAGTTTGAACCTACAAGATTTAAGAGATTAAAAATAAAAGTAATTAAGAGTAATCAAAACTGGGCAACATTAAATGAATTAATGTTTTTTAAAGAAGATGTTGTAGCAGACAAAGTTTATAACATATTTACTAATGATCTAATGAATGAGTTAAATTCAGAGTTCAACTCATTAGAAGTTATAGAAGCTTTAGAGAAAGAAGTAAAATCACATCCACTTAAGAGTGACCTTATGGAAATTATAGATATGGCAAAAGATTTACTTAAAGCTCCTGATAAGTATCAAAGCAATGTTTATGAGTTAGAGAGCAGAGGAGATTCTATAAAGGAAAGTCAAAAGAGAAAAGTGTGGAATTTCCAAGACTGGCAACCTACAGGTGTAGCAGTTAAATCAGGTGAAAAGATAAATGTTTATGTTGATGCACAACCTGGTACACCATTACCTAAGCTAGTATTCAAGCAAATGGATAGTCAACATAATGGTCAAGTGGTTATCAACTTAGTTAGAGGTAAGAATGAAGTTACAATACCTGAGGTTAATTCAAATGAACTAAGACCTGGAACTGCTAAAGCAGGAGTTTTATATACTTCAAACCCTTATACTGCAGAGCAACAAATAAGAAATCCTAAAATAAGAATAGATGGTGGAGTAAGTTATCCACACTTCATAAAAGGTGTAGATAATGATGAACAGGTTATGGAGGAGTTACGTGAATACAATGCTAAGTTAGAAGCTGACCCTAAATTACCTGATGTGTTTGAAGTATTTAGTGATAAGACTTTAGTAAATGTTAAAGCAACATATGCTTTAGACTGGTATACAAAGAATAACAAATTACCTAGCCAGACAGCAGATAAGTCTGATAAAGTAATAAAAGAAACAATGAGATATTGGGGATTTGACGGTTCAAAAGACGTACATTCAGACTTTAACTTTAGATATGTATCTATGGTTAAGTGGTTAGATAACGGTGGTTTCATGAATGCAGGAAACGGAATAACTGGATTTAACAAAGCAGAACAAGGTGGTGCCTTAAATGTTGACACTGGTTGGGGATTCATGCATGAAATGGGACACAATTTCGATACTAACAACAGAACAATAGGGGAAGTAACTAATAATATGTTACCTCTTCATTTCCAAAGAATAAACGGTGAACGTAGCAAAATATCTGAGCAGAATTTATGGGAGCGTAAAATATTCCCTAAAGTGAGTAAAGAAGATTACTCTAATAATGAGTGGTATCCAGATAATGATCGTAGTTTATTAACTCATATAGCTCCAATGTGGCAATTACAATTATATGATGATACATTCTGGCCTCGTTTAGAACAACAGTTTAGAGAAAGAAACATAGGTGGAGGAGATTGGGATAATAAACATGAAGCTTGGGCAGTGGTTGCATCAGATGTTCTTCAATTAGATTTAAAAGAGCATTTTGCTAGACATGGATTCTATGTTAGTGATGCTACAGCTGAGCATATGGCACAATATCCAAAACCAACTAAGAAGTTATGGTACCTAAATGATAATAAATACCTTAACAAAGGGGAAGGTTTTAACTCAGAACTTAATTATTCTGTAAAACATAGCCTAAGTCAAGATTCTGTTAAATTAGATATAACAATTGATAAAACTAATGCTAACAGTCTTCTTGGATATGAAATAATTAGAGACGGTGAAGTAATAGGATTTACTACTAAGGATACTTTTACTGATACTAATATAACTTCAGGTACTAATCACGAGTATAAAGTAGTAGCTTACGATACTCAATTAAATGCTTCTGAAGGTGTAAGTGTTAAAGCACATCAACCTAAAATAGAAACAGTTGGAGGTTTAACTTTAAGTCTAAATGAGGAATTTAATGCACTAGATTACGTTAAAGCAACTGATTATAAAGGTAACCAATTAAACAACATCACTTTTACTGACAATGTTGATGTTACTAAGCAAGGTAAGTACACAGTTACTTATGAAGTAAATGATAAAGGTACAGTTTCTAGAGAAACTATGCAAGTTAATGTTGTTAGTGAGTACGACTATTTATCTGATAGTGAGTGGAAGAGTGTTGTAACAGGATACGGAACTCCTTCACGCAATAACTCTATAAAAGGAAGAACTTTAGGAGAAGTTAAAGACTATGATAAAGGGATAAGAGTACATGCTAATGGTGAAGTTGTTTATGATTTAGGTGAACATAACTATGACAATTTCGAAGTAAAAGTTGGAGTAGATATGAATATGACACCTCAAGAAAACTCAAGTATAACTTTTAAAGTAGTTGGGGACGGAGAAACTTTAGCTACAACAAAAGTTTTAAAACATGCAGATAATATGCAATATATAAATGTACCTATAAAAGGTGTTAAAGAACTTAAAATAGAAGTTAACGATGGTGGTAATGGAAAAACTGCAGACCATGGTATAATGGTAGAGCCAAAGTTAACAACTAACAATGCTAAACCTAAGTTAAATATACCTAAATCTCAAACTGTTAAAGTAGGACAGTCTATAGAGAATATAGCTGGAACTTATAAAGCTACAGATGCAGAAGAAGGTAATTTAACTGAAAAAGTTGTAGTTACTGGACAAGATAAAGTTAACTTTAAGAGAGTTGGAAACTATACTATAACTTATAGTGTAACAGATAAAGATGGTAATAAAACAGAAAAGTCTAGAGTTATAAGTGTAATAAACCCAGAAGACTTCAAATATCTGAGCGATTTTGAGTGGAAGTCTGCAACAAAAGGTTGGGGAACTATAGGTAAAGATAATGCAGTAAGTGGTGCAAAGTTAAGACTTACTGGAGAAGATGGAAGTGTTGTAGAGTATGCTAAGGGTATAGGTACTCATTCTCATTCTGAGATAGTTTATGACCTAACAGACAAGAATGTTAACATGTTTAGTGCGTTTGTAGGTGTAGACCGTGCAATGTATAACAGCCCAGCAAGTATAGAATTCCAAGTTTATGTTGACGGAAAGAAGGAATACGAAAGTGGTGTAATGCGTGGTAGAGATGCTCAACAGTTTGTAGAGGTTGATTTAGCAGGAGCTAAAGAACTAAAGTTAGTTGCTACTGTAGGTGGCGATAATAATGGTTCAGATCATGCAAACTGGGCAGATGCTAAACTATACTTTGTGAATACTGATAGAATAGATACTACAGATTTAGATAAAGCTATAGAAGATGCTAATAAAGTAAATAAAGATGATTACACTGAAGAAAGTGTAAAAACTTTAGAAGACAAATTAGCTAAAGCACAAGCTGTAGCAAAAGAAGAAAATCCTAGTCAAGAAGCTATAGACACTGCTACTTTTGAACTTCAAGAAAGTATAAAAAATCTAGTTGAAATAAATCTGGATGAAGTTGTAAATATACCTGATAAGTATTTAGTTAAGTCTTTAAGCAAAGCTTTAGGCAAAGAGGGTAACTTCACAATAGGTGATATGAGAAAATTAACTAAATTTAATGTAGGTTATGGTGTTGAAAGTCTTGAAGGTTTACAATATGCTAAAAACTTAGAAATAATAGATGGCGAAAATAATGAAATAAGAGATCTTAGACCTATATCTAAATTAGAAAATTTAAAAGAGGTTAATTTCAATAATCAATTTGTTCAAGTTGGTGAATTAAGACCTGTTGATGGTGTAGTTAAAGTTAATACAGAAGCTTACAATAGATTAGGAAAGAATGTAGCCACAAAAGTTAAATTAGTAGATAACAAAGGCAATTTAGTTAAGGAACAAATTATAGATAAAAACACTAAAGAAGTTGATTTAGATGTTAGAGGTATAACATCAGGTTACTACGGAGTACATGTTACTTTTGAAGATACTGAGCTTAGTGGTATATTATTATATATGGCTATAATTTAACTTATAGCTCAAGCTAGAAATAGATTGGAAATTAAATAGAAACACAAGATTGAAGATAAACCACTAAGTATAATCTGCTTAGTGGTTTTTATTGTTTAAATTAAATAATACCCAACCTCAAAAACAATATATTTATACCCATAATAGAGTTCTATACATGAAAATCAAATAATAACTTATATATGAGGGGGTGTAGAATGAGGGAGAAAAAATTAGAAGAAAATCTTGGTGGAGCATTAAGATTTATAATAAAAAATTTTGGGAAAAATTCATTGTTAGACTCTGCTCATGTAAGTGCAATGATAAGTGAATTAAGACCAAATTTGCCTGAAGAATTGGCATGGCTAAAAGAAGCATTGGATATGGGCATAGCAGAGGTCCTTTTAGACAATAAAAACATTAATGACTTAAATAGAAAAATAGCCATAAATAAAGCGAGACTTATGATGGAAGAGAACCATATTCCCCAAAAAAGAATAAATTTCATATTGGAGAATTTAAAATATGGACTAAAATGGTCTAAAAATATTAAAATAAAAGACAAAAAAATAGAGAGGTATTTACTAGAATATAATTTAAATGAGGAAGAAATCTTGAATGAATTATATGGTATTAATGAATATAATCAAGATGAGCTAGATGATATTAATGAAGACAATCAAATGGGAAATGATATTTCAGAAAATAATATAAATTCTCAGGACTCGCAAGAAGATGACCCTACGTTAAGTTCTGCAAACAAAAAACATAATTACATGATTCCTTTGCTTATAGTACTTTTTATAGGAATTATAGGTACAACAATTTTTATAAGTTTAAACACAAGTAATGTAGATGTAACAGAAATTACATTTGATATGGATTATAAAAAAGGTGAGTCTACATATGTTTTTAAAAAAGGCGATTTTATAATAATGAATTTGACTCTTGAAAGTGATAAAAAAGAAGAAAAGATAGATGAAAAAAATCTTTCTTATGTTGTAGATGACACGTCCATTTGTAAAGTAAGTGATGAATTTGAAAAATGTAGGATAACAGGGGTAGGTGTTGGAACTACTACTATTCATGTATATTACGGTAATAAGTTGATAAAAAACATAGATATATCATTTGAAGATTAATGTAGGGGAATTTTGGGGATTTACAAACTGAAAGGAATTTTAGAAATTGATAAATTGAAGGTAATTTTGAAAATTCATGAACTTAAAATTTATAAAATAAAAATTTATTAAAAAAATTTGTAAAAAATGTATATAACTTCAAAATCGGGTCTATAATCTAAACATAGCAACACTTATTTTATTCATTCATTCATTCATACACAATAATCTATACTTTATCCCCAAAGCCTGGACATCGGAAATCCAGGCTTTTGTTTTGCAAAAATTTAAAAATCTACACATATATAACACGAGTATATTTACTACTAGCAGTAATATAAACATTGTTTTTGCACCTATACATCATAGTAGTGCCATTATTTGCAGGCAGAGGTCCAGCCACATAGGTCAAACTATCACCAGGTTTTAGAACTCCAATAACTTTGCCATTCCAGTTGGCATCAGATCTTATATTAATACTTTCCTTTGAAATATTTTTTATCAGTTTTTTCTTGGTATTTGTAGAAGGTGTGTTTTCAGGCAAGTCTTCATTTTTCATGTGATTTTTAATCAAAGGATAAAAATTATTAATAAAAGCAGATTTTGTGTTGCCAATTTCCATAAAATTAGTACCAGGACAACTTTTGGCAGACATTAAGGGATTATAATCACCAATATAAGTGCCAGAAGATGTAAACCAGCAGTGTGGTCTGATTGTGTCAGAGCCTGGGGTTAAATTAAACTTTTTACAAAGTAAAGCGTAAAGTGCTATGACTGATTTTTTCTGAGAAGAAGTCATCACATCTTGTTTATAATCAAAGTCGCCGTATATCTCCACACAAATAGCGCCCTCGTTCCAGCCTTTTATACCAATGGGTGTTGAGTTTAAATCACGACCAGTGGTGATTTTTCCATTTGGGAAAATGCTAAAATGTTGGGCGATGTATTTACCATTTTTGTCTGGGCTGTTCCATGTATTTTTGCCATAAGTGTTTAGGGAATTGGTGCGAGCAAGTTCTCTATTTGTTTTATAGACTCTTTTGTCTGTATTGTTCCAAGTGTTGTAGTTTGGAGGATCCATGTGATGAACTTGGAGTTTATTTATTTTTCTGTTTACTTTTTGTTTGGCTAGCCAATCTGTAAATTCACAAATACTATCAAATCTTATAAATCCATACTGTTTTTTCATTTTATCATCTCCAAAATAAAAGTGCGTATATTCTTAAGAACATACACACTTCAATATTTATTATAACATGTCTGAAGTGAAGCTAGGTGATTCGCCAACACGTTGCTCAAAGCCAAGTTATTGACGCTATGAATTTATTTATAAATCATTTTAAGCAATGGACTTTCCCGAAGTGGAACAAGGGAATGTTGTTGGCGCTATGAATTTATTTATAAATTCATTTTGATAATATTGTTGGACAACTCGTTTATACTATTTGTCAAAGCTTGAAGTTTCCCTTCAATCCTCACTAGTAAATAGAGAGAAATGGCAATGGGAAAGCCCAAGTTTGCTACAATAGTTTCAAAAGGTTCCATATTATCACCCTCTATAACTAAACTTCTAAGTCGTACTCTGTAGTTGTATAGTCAACCACTTTAGCAGAAACACAAGTTGCTATGTCATATCCCTTTGGTTGGAATATGTTCTTATCTTTTATCAGATTCATAGCATCTATTATTTCTTGTTCTTCCAAGTCTTCCCTTGGATTATCCACAGTAATAGAAAAACTATTACCTAAAGTATTTTTAAAAGTCATCAAAAGTCTTTTTTCCTTCATAATTTAACCTCCCAAAATTTTTAAGTAAAGCGTAATTAGCAAAGCAAATCTTTAAGCAACGGAGTTTCCTGAAGCGATAGCGAAGGTAACTCGTTGGCGCTATGAAATGTTTCGCCGACACGTCGCTCAGGTGAAGCGAATTTTTAAGCAACGGATATGCCTAAAGCGATAGCGAGGGCACATCGTTGGCGCTATGAGCGAAGCGAATTTTATTCAGAGAGAGATGAGTTATCTACTCTGTTTGTGCCACATAAAGTATGTTCTTGTAACCCTGCAAGAGCAAGGACTACAGACATAATATTATCATTTGAAGCACCAGATTTTATGCTTGAATAAGTTTTTGTTTTTATTACTCTATCCCCATTTAAATCTGTACCATGATCAAATTTAACTTTGATAGAAGATGCGTTTGGTGTAGAAACAACTGCCATATTATTACCTCCTTAAATTTTTTATAAAGGAAACTCGCCTATGTTATGAGCGAAGCGAATTTCACTATACGTACATAATACTAGGAAAAGTTTAGGTACAGTTGAAAAGTATATTTATAAGTTATTTTTAAAAGTAAATCAAAAAAAGAATAACTGTCCAATAAAAATGCTAAGTGTCCAATAAAAATACTAAATATCCAAATAGATATAGGATAATATGTGCTAATATCTAAGTACATGTAGAAAAAATTTAGATTATATATGATTTTGGGAGGGAGTAAATTGAAAGACAGATTTTATGTAAATGATGAATTATACAAACTTAGAAAGGAAATGGGATTGTCTAGAGAAAAGCTTGCAGCAAGATGCAAAATTTCGCCTAAAACTATTCAAAGAGCTGAAAATGGGGAGAAAGTTAAAATTTATAGTATTGAAGAAATTGCAAATGGACTTGAGGTAGATAAGCATACATTGATAAATATGAATGAAGATGAAAATATTATAGAAAATAATAAAATTAAATTATTAGAATAGGGAAAGTTGTAAGTGGCAAAACGTTATTGTTAGATAAAGATAGAAGAGTATAATAGGAATAATCTGGAGTATTTACTATATAAGTATAATCATAGAATCTATCATAATGTTTATACTATGTATGTTTTTGAGTATAGTAAGGATTGTTTAGGATAAAGAACTTGGCAGTTTTGCCAAGTTCTTTTTGTTATTTATTATCTAAATAAAGAAACCCACACCTTCCAGGGCACTTGCCCTTTGTAAATTCAATCACATTTGCTCCAGAGGATTTATAATCAAGTTTTGGCATAGTATTTTTATTTTCCACAACTATGACCTGACCTTCACTTTGATTATCCATAAAGTATTTAAATAGAGCAGTTCTCATGCTTTCGGGAGCCAGGTCGTCTACGCCTTGGTCTAGGCCAAGGAGTGGAGAATCTATCATTAGTAGACCAGGATTATATTTGCTGTTATTTGCAAAGTATTTTCTAAATGTCAGTGTTAGAACTGTGTTGACAAATGCTTTGATACCTTTACCATGGCTAGCTGATTTTTTTGAGCCATTAATTTCTAAATCAAAATTACTAAGATTAAAATGAGCAGACACTAGATTTTCATATTTACATTTTTCTAAAATCTCGTAGGCGTAGTTGTCTATGGTAGTTATAAAATCATCGCTGAAATATTCTTTAGGTCTATAGTTCAATTGGCTATTGTTTTGTGTTGTTAGTTGGCGCAAGTCTTCTGTAGTAGTTTGGGCGAAATCCTGGATAAAATCAATTTCGTTACTTAGTTTTAAAAACTCACCATAAATTTTAATAGATTTAGTAAGTTTTTTTGCACGTGGTTTTAAGTTTTCTGTAATTAACAATTCTATGTTTGATTTCTCATTTTCAAAAATTTCAATTTGGCTTTTTATATTATGTTTTTCTTCTAAAATATCTTCTTCGCAGTTAATAAGATCTTTTAATTGGTAAGTTATGCGTGCAAGCTCACCACGAGCAGATTCTTTGTAAGATATTTTATTGTTTGGTTTTATTTCTCCTTCACAAAAAGGACACTGAGTATTTTCAAGCATGGTTAGAAGGTTGGACTCACCGTCCACAATAAAAGTCAATCTTTTAATATCAGCTATATATTGACTTTTCAAAGATTGAAATTGTGAGATGGATAATTCACATTTTGCGTATTTTTCTCTTAAATCAAAAAGAATACTTAGAAGGTCCTTGCTTTGCTCTGTTGCATTTATGATTTCTTTTTCTGTAGATTTAAGATCAGCTACAAGTTCTTCTATATCTTTTTCAATATTTATATTTTCAAAAGTACTCAATTGTTCAGTAAGCTCCCTCTTACGTTTTTCCATGTCTGCCAGCTGTTTATTGATAAAATTTTCTATGGCTTTTTTATTGGAAGCTCTTATTTTCTCATTTTCCTGTGCATCAATATTAGAAAAACTATGTCCAGTAAATAAATATAATAAAGATGATAGAAACAATGTTTTTGAAGTGCTTTCCATAAGTTCCAGGAAAGATTTTGATGAACATACGTTATCTTCGTTAAGATAAATTAATTTCATAAAAGTTTTCCAAGTCATGCGGCGTTTTTCAAAATTCTTATTATATACAAGCATAATATCTTCATTAATACCTATAAGTTTTAGCCATAGGGAATTTATACAAGGAGTTTTGCTATTGCTATTATATTCCACATTATATTTTCCACTAACTATGTTTTTGTCTTCACTAGTGACAAAGATTTGATTTCTTCCTAAACTTCGCTGGAGTTTAATGCTACCATTTTCTGTTGCTACAATCATTTCAACTTTAGAATAACCTGTGATTTTTGTATCAAAAGGTATTGTAGATTTATCAAACATAAAGTTTATGCATTTTAGTATGCAAGATTTCCCTGTATCAGATAGGCCATGTATAATGTTTAACCCTTTTGTAAATGTAATTACTGCATCTTTTTTCCCCTTACCAGATGCAATGATTTTTTGTATGTAAAAACTAGCCATGTATTTTATCTCCTTTGAAATCCCCTTATTGATTCTTTGCTTATTAGGCCTAAAATTTCTGTTTCTGTTTTAGATTCTAGGTATTTATTTGTTAGTTTTGATAATTTCATATAAGTTTTGGCATAATCTGTTGTCATTTTATTGCATAAATCTATGCCGCCCTCTGTAATAAAATAGTAAAATCCATTACTTTCAAATGAGACAGAGATAAGGTTTTGTAAAACTAATGATTTTATAGCATCATCAGTTAAGTACCTTCTAGCTGCAAACTCACTGAAACTAAATTCACTATCACCATGTAAATTTATATCAGCTACATTAAAATTTTTACTATATATAGTTATAAAATCAGCAGCCACAATATAATCAAACGTTTTCCTATCTTCCTTAGTTACATAAAGTGTTAATAGTACTCTTAAGGAAATTTCAAAACTTGTATTAAATAGATTACTCATTATCTAGCACCCACGTGAGTTCTTTGTCATTTACCAACATGTGGCAGATGCCTTTCCTTACACTTGGGCTAATCATATTTTGAACAGAGTCAAGTATTGATGTTGTTCTACTATCAACTGCTCTTTCTAAAACTTTAATCAATCTTTCATAACCATGTTTATAATCACCTTCATAAGTCTCTTGAATATATTCTAGGGTGTCATTTTTTAAAATATCAAACTGCTTATCTGAACCAACAAATACTTCTCTCACTGAGCGGTGAAGATGCTCTGCTTTGTAAAAGTTTTTTCGCTGATTTTTAAAATTACGTTCGTATTTTTTACTTGAAAGGCTAGGCAAGTCATCTATGGTAATAGGCTCTCTATTTTCAGCATCACCGTAAGCTGCAAATAGTGCATTTACATATATATTTTCTTGCACAGCGATATCATCAGGTGGCAGAAATTCTTTTGGAATGGAAATTGATTCATTACCAATGTGGATTTTACCATCTGAATGATCCAAATAAACTGTTGTAGCAGTTACTTCATGTATATGTTTCTTATCTTTAGTAACACTAGATGTTGATTTAGTAGAATGAGAATTGCCTGTAAAAATATCATCTAAAACTTTAGAAAAAACTTCTGCACAACTTTCACCCACATCATCAGAGTCAAAATCTAAAATATGCTTTTGTATGGAAGTTGCCATTTCTAATTGAACATCTATGGGTTTGCTGTTTATATAAGTAGCAAATTGGTGCTTGTCAATTTTCCCCTTTATAGCAGAGGCACTTCTTTTACTTATGGGATGTTTACCATTATAAATTCTATTAAGAGTATCTATTTTCAGTAAAGAAAGTGGATTATAAGTATCATTTTCAGATGCTTCAATATCCTCCTTAGAAACTGGACTGGTCATTATTTTGTCAACAAGAGTCTTAACAAACTCAGATGGCAATTGTCCTTCAGCGCAAAATGGATATAGTATATTTGCAAATTCACTAAAATTCATTTAATTTATTTATCCTTTCAAAAAAATATCCGACTTTCTCCCATTACCTCCGATTTACTCCCATGGAAAAGTTTTGTTTTTTGTAAACTAATTTATATAAAAAGGATTTATATAAAAATGATTTATAAAAAAAAGAAAAAATATCAGTCGAATTAAAATTACTTAATTATATTGTAGCAGGAAATTTTACAATTTTCAGTTGCATGTTTTCAAAGAGTGAAAATTTTAACAGGAGGTGGGAATATGGAGGTAATAAAAAATATTAAAGGTAAGACAGTTTGTCGTGTGGACTCTACAAATAAGACTGTGGAGATTGTTCAAAAAGGTTTTAAGACAGTGATTCAGTTTATGGAAGATGGAAGTATGAAGATAATAAATACGCAGGTTATGTAAGCATTGTTAAATAGAATAAATATAAAGAACCGCAAGACGGGCAAGGATGAGTATTCAGTTGAATACCACCTGCCCGTCTTTTTTTGAGCAACGGATATATCCGAAGTGATAACGAGGATATATCGTTGGCGATATGAGCGAAGCGAATTTTTGAGCAATGGATATATCCAAAATTTCATGGCGCCCACGCTGTGGCTCAAAGTGATAACGAGGATATATCGTTGGCGATATGAGCAAGTAAATGAAAACCAAAGGAGCTAAATGATGAAAAGAAATTTTAAAACAAGTGAAAATAATCGTACTACTTATAGATATTATAGTGTGGATGGAACAAAGATAGAGATTGTTCCTGGAGAAAGTGGAGTAAGTGAAATAGATATAGAAATCCTGCACTCTCTCGATGATGAA
>OKWN01000496.1_pt1 | contig 17230 bp, 12 predicted proteins | sample 1607151 | NCBI WGS metagenome assembly OKWN01 (sample SAMN07501046, study PRJEB24779) | human gut metagenome | isolation source: stool | host: human infant | place: USA: Pittsburgh, PA | reverse complement strand
CTTGCAAGATATATGTTCCAAGAATTCTGGTTGGCTCCTGGTGAAACAAGAGCTGATGTTAGTGGATTCAAAAAAACTATAACTAATCCATATATAGCAACTTTAATTACTGTTGTTCTTGGTATTTCTTTAGGTCTTACTGGATATGCAAATATATGGGCATTATTTGGAGCAGCGAACCAATTACTTGCAGCTCTTGGTTTACTTGCTGTTGCTGCATGGCTTGGTAATATGGGTAAAAATAATAAAATGTTATTCTTCCCAATGGTATTTATGTTAGTCGCAACTGTTGTTTCTTTAGCATTAACAATAAAAAGCAATGTTATTGCTATTACTGCTGGTAGTGCAGGTCTTGGATGGTGCTATATACGAGCAATACTTGCTATACTTTTAATAGCTCTTGCCGTTATTCTTATGATTGAAGGTATAAGCACTATAAAAAAACAGTTTAACAAAGTAAAACAAACTAGTTAATATGTTATTAATACTTCCTACACTATACTTTTAAAGTTAATAAGTTTAAAATAAAAAAGATATGTTTATAAATTATAAACATATCTTTTTCTTTTATATATTTAAGCTTTGTATTAGCCTCTTATAGTAAATTCTTTTATTTCTTCAATTGGTATAGGCTTAGAATAAAAATATCCTTGTATATATATGTTATTATGACATATCTTTTTTATTTCTTCAATTTGATAATTTTCTTCAACCCCCTCAATAACAAAATACTTATTTGTAATCAATGTTATATTAGAAATGAATTTTATTACTTCATTATTGATTTTTGATTTTACTATATTGTCTGCAAAGTATTTATCTAATTTGATAATATCAAATTCTATTATTTCTAATATATTTAAATTTGCATATTCTATACCAAAATCATCTATAGCAATTTTAAATCCATTATTTTTTAAATTTTTTATTGTAGTTTTTATATTTTTTAAATCTTTAATACCAATCTTTTCTACAATTTCTAAACAAATACTTCCTGGTTTAATTTTATTTTCATTTGATATTTCTATTATTTTATTTACAAAGTATTCATTTTCCAATTCTTCAAATGATAAATTAATAGATATGTAAAAATCTTCATTTTTATAACAATTATAATTACTTATCACTTTATAATCGTAAATTACTCTTTCTAGAATCCACAGATTCATTTCCACAAACATATCAGATACTTTTATATCTTTAATAAAACATGATGGAGGTAATATTTTATTATTTTTATATTTAAGTCTTAATAAACTCTCAAATCCAACTACCTCATTATTATTAGAGTTTACTATTGGCTGATAATATAATATAAAATTATCATTTTTCTTATTTAATATTACTTTTCTTCTAGTTACTCTCTTTTTAACAAATGGATATATAATCTTATACGAAATAATTGCAATTAATAAAAATATACAACATAAAATAGCCAAGTGCATTGCTATAATTTCTTTTCTGAAATACTTATTATATAAATTCAATAATTTATTGTTATATTGTGATTTGTATTTAGTATTTATAACTTCATCAAATTTTTTTATTATATGTCTACTATTTTCATTTCCAACTATATAAGTCATACCAGCTGAATATTTAAATATTTTATTATAATTTGTCAACGAATTATTACCTTGTGGTAAAGATATTAGCTCAACTTCTCCCCTTTTAAACATATTAATACATTCATCAAGATTTTTTCCTCCTATTAAATCTATGTTAACATTTTTAGATTTAAGTGCGTTACTTATCCAACTATCACCTAAATCTCCTTTAATATATGCAAGTTTCTTTTCATTTAAATATTTTAGATTTCCATATGAAATATTCATATCTTTTATATACATTTTTTTATTATCTAAGGATATATAATTTTCTGAATAAATCAGTTCTTTAAATCTTTCTTCACTATAATGTAATCCTAATAATATATCTATTTCCTTACTTTTTAATTTTTCTAAGCCACTATCAATATCAACATTTACATATTCATATGTTATATTTGCATCTTTACATAAAATATCTAAAAATTCATGATAATACCCAGTAATATTGTTATTCTTGTCTTTATAATAATATGGAGCATATGAATATAAACCCACTTTAATATTCTTATCTTTTTCAAGTGAAAATATCTCTATATTTGAGAAAATCACTAATAAACATGTAAATAAAATAGCTATAATTTTTTTATTTGTATTCATATTATATCCCCCAAAGATTTAATAAATTTTCATTTCATATTTATATAATATTAAACTAATGTCATATATTGTAAAAATATGTCAAATATTATAATATCTCACACACCCCAAAATTACAAGTCCTTATATAACTTAATTCATTAAAAAATATAATAATTTTCTTACAATTAAAAATACCCTCTAGTTAATTTTTAATATTTCTTCACTTAACTAGATGGTTTCTAAAGTTAATTCTTCATGCTTTACAAATTGTTATTATTTTTAAGAATTATATCTCAAATAATAACAATCTCCTTTCATTCTATCAAATTTTATTAATTTGAATCTAGCGTGATATTTTTTAGATTTTTATTCATACTAGACTATAATGTGTATTAATTTTCATTGTGAGTATAAATTAAATTTGTAGAAATATATAAAATTATGGAATAAAGTATAAAAACTATAGTAATATATTAACAAAAAAAGTTATGTAAATGATAAATTATATTTACAAATAAAAAATATCCCCAATAGTATATTGTAAATATACTATTGGGAATATTTTAATTATCTAGTATTTATTTAAACTACTTTTTCTTCTCTTTCTTCTTTCCAGCACTCTACATTCTCTAATCCTGCTATATTTGAAGCATCAAATACAGGTTCTTTTATTCCAGCATTCTTTTGATCTGAATAATCTTTTAAAGCTATAAATGCATATTTACCAAGTAGAGCTATAGCAACTAAGTTTATTACTGCCATGATTCCCATAAATACATCTGCTAAATCCCATACTAATTGTACTTTTGCAACAGATCCAAATAGTACCATACCAACAACCATTGCTCTAAATACATTTAATATAGTTTTATTTTTACTCATAAACTCTATGTTAGATTCTCCATAGTAGTAGTTTCCAACTATTGAACTGAAAGCAAATAATAATATACAAATCGCTATAAATACATTTCCTATTGGTCCTATTTGAGATGAAAGTGCAGCTTGTGTTAATTCTATTCCCTCTAAACCAGCAGTTGCATAGTCAGAGTATAAAAGTATCATAAATGCTGTACATGAACAAATTACTATTGTATCTGTAAATACACCTAATGTTTGTATTAAACCTTGTTTAACTGGATGAGTTACATCTGCAGTTGCAGCAGCATTTGGAGCTGACCCCATACCTGCTTCATTTGAAAATAATCCTCTTTTTATACCAACTAATATCATACCACTCATTGAACCTACAGCCATTTCTCTAAGCCCAAAAGCACTTTCAAATATTGCTTTTATTATTCCTGGTATTTCTCCTATGTTTATTACTACAACAAATAAAGAAACTAGTATATATAATACTGCAAATATTGGTACTATTATTTCAGATACCTTTGCAACTCTATGTACACCACCGAATATTATTACTCCTGTTAATGCAGCAAGTATTAAACCTATAACTAATCTATTCATACCAAAAGCATTATTAAATGCTGCTGTTATTGTATTTGATTGAACTGCATTGAATATAAACCCGAAACATATTGTTATAAGTATTGAGAATGCTACTCCCATACCTTTACTTTTAAGACCTTGCTCCATATAATATGCAGGTCCTCCTCTAAATCCTTCACCATCTTTTATCTTGAATATTTGTGCTAGTGTAGATTCAACAAAACTTGATGCCGAACCAATAAGTGCTATAAGCCACATCCAAAATACTGAACCAGGTCCTCCAGCAACAACTGCCATTGCGATACCTGCTATATTTCCTGTTCCTACACGAGATGCAGTCGATATACAGAAAGCTTGGAATGATGAAACAGCTCCCTCTTTTTTCTCTCCCTTTGCTCCGTCTCCTAAAAGTCTGAACATTTCACCGAAAAATCTAAACTGTACAAACTTCGTCCTAAAAGTAAAATAAAGTCCTAATGTAATTAACATTATTATAAGTACTTTAGACCATAAAAGTTCGTTTACAATTCCTACTAAATTATTTAATAATTCCATTGTATTTCCTCCTCCAATAATATGTATATTTTTATTTTTTGTTTAATTAATGTGAAAAATGATTTTTATATGTGTCTGTCATTCATTTAAACTAATTATATGATATATTTTCCTAAAATACAACATAATTTTGCATAATTTTATCATTAAATTGCAATTTATTTTATAAAAGATTCAAGAAATCATTTTCCTTGCAATTTTTTCATTCAAAAAAGAAGATATTTTGAAATAATTTGCAAGATTCATTTCAAAATACCCTTTTAAACATATTTATTTAATTTTCTCTACATACATAAGTATTACCATCTACAGATTGAACCATTTCAAAATCAGTATCATTTTTTTGAATTATATACATACTATATATACGATTAATTTTAAATTCAAAATTTTGACTAATTATTTCATTTCCCGTTGTACTATCCTCCAGTGATATTTTATATTGTCCTGCTGGTAAGTATACATAAGGTGTTTGATCTCTATACGTAATATTATTAACACCAGGATTATTATTATATAATAAATTAACACTTCCTAAGTTTGGTGCTATATTTATAGTTCTAGCAATAGCCTTTTCTTTTGATGGTATATAATCAAGAGACTCTTCAACAAATATCATACTTTCTTCTCCTGAATTTCCAGTTGTAGACATAGTAAATACCTGATCCTTTGGTAATGGAAGAGAAGCCCTAATTAAAACTTCCGTCGTTCCACTTTTATATACATCTATTTTATGAATATCCTTTATTAAATAAATATACGGAGTAAATTCTTTATATTTTACATCTTTAAAAAATGGAACGCCTCCAATATATACATCAATAGCCTCACCACTTGGTAGTGCATTAAATACCCTAACTAGAGATTTTCCCTTTTCTATTTTAAAACATTCCAAATCTCCCAACCCCCTTTGTTTGAATTTTATATTATAATATGCTAAAAATATTTTCTTGATACTTTATGTTTATAAACATAAGTTTATTGTGTAGTTCTTACATATAAAAAGGGATTCAAAATAAATATTTATTTTGAATCCCTTTTTACATTTTTACTATTATTAATTTTGTTGTATTTCCTTACCACACTTTTCTACTTTATCTTTTTCAGTCATGTTGGAAAATATATTTGCTATTATTGCTCCTGATATGTTATGCCACACACTAAATATAGCACCTGGTACTGTTGCCATTGCCAAGTTAGGAAATGCTGTAGTTGCAAGACCTGATGCCAGACCTGAGTTTTGCATACCTACTTCTATAGCAATAGTTTTTCTCTTAACCAAAGGTAGTCCAAGTACTTTTGCTATTCCATATCCACAGGCATATCCTCCACAGTTATGAAGTATTACCACGACAAATACTATTGCACCTGTAGTTAATATTTTATCTGAGTTTGCTGAAACTACTGATGCAACTATTAAAACTATGGCTATTACAGATACTAAAGGTAATATTTTTGATATTTTCTCTGTTGCTTCTGAGAATAGTTTATTAATTATAAGTCCCAAACCTATTGGTATAATTACTACTTTTATTATAGATAAAAACATTCCAAAAGCATCTATTTCCACTGTAGCTTTTAATAGTAAATAAGTTATTGCTGGAGTTAATATTGGTGCTATTAGCGTTGATACTGTAGTCATTCCTACTGATAATGCCACATCTGCTTTTGCTAAATAACTCATAACATTTGATGATGTACCTCCTGGACAAGTTCCCACAAGTACTAGACCAACTAATAATGCATCCTCCAATCCAAATCCTTTACCAAGTGCAAACGCAAGCAAAGGCATAACAGTAAATTGCGCTATACAACCTATTATTACTTCTTTTGGTCTTTTAAAGACTATGGCAAAATCACCAGGTTTTATAGTAAGACCCATTCCAAACATTACTATCATTAATAAGTAATTTATCCAAGATGTTTGTATCCAGTTAAGAGACGTGGGTACAAATAAAGCTACTGCTGCTACTATAAGTACAATAATTGCCATATACTTCCCAACAAATTTACTTACTTTTTCTAATGTTTCCATTATCTTTCCCCCTTTTTAATTTTTAACTTCTCTAATAAGCAAAGTATGACTTCTTAGTCACATGAAATCTTTTACAACATATGACTAAAGAATTTTTAAGCAATGTCATTGCCTAGAGTGAATTTTTTATTTTAAATAATTAACATTATTTAACTTCTTTATATTAGAGTTCTAAAACTGCTCCTCTATCACCAGAAGTAACCATTTTGCTGTATCTTCCTAGGTATCCAGTAGTTATTTTAGGCTCTCTAGGAGTCCATGCTTTTCTTCTTTGCTCTAATTCTTCATCTGATACTTCCATATTAAGAGTTTTTTCATTTATATTTATTTTTATTAAATCTCCTTCTTTTACTAAAGCTATAGGACCTCCAACTGCTGCTTCAGGTGAAACATGTCCTATGGATGCACCTCTAGATGCTCCTGAGAAACGTCCATCTGTTATAAGCGCCACACTTTCTCCTAGACCCATTCCTGCTATGGCTGAGGTTGGATTTAACATTTCTCTCATTCCAGGTCCCCCTTTTGGACCTTCGTATCTTATCACAACCACATCTCCAGCTACTATTTTCCCACCTTTTATTGCATCTATAGCATCTTCTTCACAGTCGAACACTCTTGCTGGTCCTTCGTGTACCAGCATTTCATCACAAACTGCTGATCTTTTTACTATAGAACCATTTGGTGCAAGGTTTCCCTTAAGTGCAGCAAGTCCTCCAGTTTCACTATAAGGATTTTCTATTGTTCTTATAGTTTCTTTATCTTTATTTACACACCCTGCTATATTTTCCCCTACAGTTTTACCTGTTACAGTTATTATGTCTGTATATAATAATCCTTTTTTATCAAGTTCATTCATTACTGCATATACTCCACCAGCTTCATTTAAATCTTCCATATATGTATATCCTGCTGGTGCTAAATGACAAAGGTTTGGAGTTTTAGCACTTACCTCATTAGCCAAATCTAGTGTTAATTTTACTCCTGCCTCATGAGCTATTGCTGGTAAATGAAGCATAGAGTTAGTAGAACAACCCAGTGCCATATCTACTGTTAATGCATTCATAAATGCTTTTTCAGTTAATATATCTTTTGGCCTTATATTTTTTTCATATAACTCCATAACTTTCATTCCTGCATGCTTTGCAAGTTTTATTCTTTCTGAATAAACTGCTGGTATAGTACCATTTCCTTTTAATCCCATACCAATTGCTTCTGTTAAACAATTCATAGAGTTTGCTGTATACATTCCAGAGCAAGATCCACATGTTGGACAAACTTTATTTTCAAATTCTGTAACTTCTTCTTCAGTCATATTTCCTGCAGCAAAAGCTCCTATTGCTTCAAACATTGAAGATAAACTTCTCTTTTCTCCTTTAACACGGCCGGCAAGCATTGGTCCTCCACTTACAAATACTGTAGGCACATTTACCCTTGCAGCTGCCATTAAAAGTCCAGGTACATTTTTGTCACAGTTTGGCACCATAACTAGTGCATCTAGTTGATGAGCAAGCGCCATAGATTCTGTTGAATCTGCTATAAGCTCTCTAGTTGCTAAGGAATATTTCATCCCTTCATGTCCCATTGCTATTCCATCACAAACTGCTATAGCTGGAAATACTACAGGTGTTCCACCTGCCATAGCAACTCCAAGTTTCACTGCATCAACTATTTTATCCAGATTCATATGCCCTGGTACTATTTCATTGTAAGAACTTACTATACCAACTAGTGGTTTATTCATTTCCTCTTCTGTATGACCCAGTGCATTAAATAAAGAACGATGTGGTCCTTGCTGCATTCCTTTTCTCACATTATCACTTTTCATGTTATTTCCCCCTATAATTTATATATTCTCAGTTTTCAGATAATTATTTTTGTATTAAAATGTGTTATAATACTATTATCAAATAGTTGTTGGACATCTTTGCTAGTTGTATAACATAATATTAGTGCTACATATGTATAATGTCAATTATAATTTTCAGAATATTTAAATTTATAGTTCTGTTAATTAAAACATTATGAGAATCATTTTATGTATAATTAATAAATTTCTAGGAGGATTATATGAAAAGAAAAGAACCTTCACTATCTTTACAAATTGCTGATGATTTAAAAGAAAAAATAATAGTAAAAAAAGAATATAAAATTGGAGATAAACTACCCAATGAAAATTTATTATCAGAAGAATTAAACGTTAGTAGAACTACATTAAGAGAAGCTATTAGAATCCTTGTAACAGAAAATATTCTTGAAATAAAACGTGGTAGGGGGACTTATATTATTAATAATACCCTAGATAATCATGACCTTGGTAAACTTAGTAATACTGTTTCTGATTTAAAAGACTTACTCGAACTTAGACTTATAATAGAACCTATGGCTGTTTATTATGCCACTCAAAGAGCCACTGAAAAAGATATGGAAAACATCTTGTATTATGGTCAAAGAGTAGAAGAAAAAATTTTAAATAAGGAAGATAGAAATGAAGATGAACAATATTTCCACAATGCTATTGCCAAAGCCAGCCATAATTCCTTTATAAAAGATTTAATGCCTATAATAAATGAAGCCATTAATAAGGGGGTTTATTTATCTAAAGAGTTTGATAAAATAAATGAATTAACTCTAAGAGACCATAAAATGATTATGGACTTTATAAAAGATAGAAATGCTGAAGGCGCTAAGGTTGCCATGGAGTTACATATTATAAATGCCATGTCCGTGTTTGGCATACAAAGAAGCTAAATTTGTTAATAAATTATTTTTCAAAATTTTCTGAAAATTTAGTAGCTTTTCTAACTATTTTTGTATATACTATATTTATAGTAATAAATAAAGTTTATTACTGATATAGTTAAATAAACTAAGAATATTTTAAAAGGAAAGGTGATTACTTTGAAAAATAAAAATTGTGAAAATAAAGTTTGTAAACATGTTATAGGATTTGATCCAATTAAATGCGAATGTAAAACTGTTATAATGTGCAATTTACAATCTGGAGGAAAAACTCTTTTTAAACTTCAAAAATTAATGAACGGTGTTAGTTACGATATAATGACACTAAAGTTACATCAGCTTGAAGGAATAGGTTTGATTTATAAAAGCGTAAATTATGCATATCCTACTGAAATAAAATACTTTTTAACTATAAAAGGTTGGGAATGTGTAAGATCACTACGTAACTACGTTGATGTTGATAGTATAGCTGTATAGGATTTTTTTACAAATGATGTATTTAAAATATATAAAATAATAAATGCCAAGTAAAATTACTTGGCATTTATTATTTTATATAAACTTCATATTTTAGTATATTACCTCTAAAATTTCAAAACTTATTTATTAGTTACCTTTTAGTAAGTATTATATTTTATTTTCTGAGCAAAATATATTTAAATATTAAATACAAGGAGAATTTAAATGAATAGTCATCATGATACTCTCAACATGGAAAATAATTTTCAACCCATAAGAGGCAAATATAAATCTTCAATTATTTATAATTTATCTAACAAAAGAAAAAGGTTTACTGAATTACAAAGATCTATTGGAGAAGTAAGTCATAAAGTACTTAGTGAAAAATTAAAAGAACTTGAAAAGGATAATTTAATTAATAAAGAGTACTTTTATGAATATCCTCCAAGAGTAGAATACTTCTTAACATCAAAGGGATATGAATATGCAAAACTTATAAAGCAATTTGAATTATTATAATATTCATTTTGCTTGAGCGACTGTATTGGCCAAATTCTTTATTCTACATTTAAGAATTCTACTTTCCTTCATATATATTATTTATATTAATTAAAAGCCAAGAATTAACTTCTTGGCTTTTATCTTATAAACTTATTTTATATTATTTCTATAAAAATCTCTTATTTCTTTATATGCATCTTCCAACTTTCCATTGGAATATTGAAAGTTTACATTATAACTGAAAAAATAATATTAAAGTCATTTTACTTTTTATTCATACCTATAATTAATTGACCAATATATAAGTTCGCATCATTGCAAGGCAGGATTTTATGAGTTAAAACTTGAAAATTACTATTGTTTAATTTTTCATACAGTTTAGTAAAAATTATTTCATTTTCAAATACTTCCCCACTTAAGGCAACTATATTTAAATTATATAATTTTCTTAAGTATAGACATATTCTAAAGGAAAATTCTACAACAGTATTATGAAATTTCATAGATATATAACATGGATTTACATTATTTATTACATCACCAAAAACTTCTTCTACTATATAATCTGTGTCTACTATAAATTGATTATTTTCATAATTTATTTCAAATCTATAATAATCTTTAGTATCGTCAGATTTTTTTGCCAAGTTCTCAAGTTCTTTTATTGCTTCTCCTTCATAAGAAATTTTATTTTGAAAATTTAGAAATGCACTTATACCATCGAACAATCTTCCCATAGATGAAGTAATTGGCGTATTTATATCATTTTTAATCATATACATAATTGTGTGATAATTTTTATGCTTTATATAACTAAAAAGATTATTTATACTTAAATTATTTATTAATTCCTCCACAGGTAAATTCAGCTTGTTACTTGACCATGACTGCAACAAACTTACTGCCATCTTCCAAGGTTCTTTTATAGCGTTGTCTCCCCCTGGCATTTTCATACTTTTCAAATATGCAACTCTTTTAAATTTTTTGTTATCACAGATTAAAAATTCACTTCCTCTTAAGTTTTCATCTTCACAATATCCAACTCCATCAAAAGATAATCCTATAACTTTTTCATTTATATTATTTTCAAACATACAGCTTACTATATGAGCATGATGATGATTTATAGGTGAACTTACTGATTTTGAATTTCTTATTACCCTTTCTTCATTTAAAAGTACTCTTATAACAGACGGTTCTTCTGGCATAAAAATTTCCTTTTCATGAATTAAAAAATAATCTGCAATATCTTTTAATTTGTCTAAGGCTTCTTCATTTTTATATATCATGGGGCAATTATTTAAATTACCACTAGTAGTTACTAATATTTTTAACTCCTCATCAAACAACATATAATGAAGACTTGTTGATGGTAACATTATTCCTAAAGAGTCATTATTAAATGAAATATTATTTGGTAATTTATTATTCTTCTTTTTTAATATTACTATAGGTTTTTTAATTCTATTTAATATGCTTTTTTCTTTTTCACTAATATAACAGTAATTTTTTACTTCATTTATATCTTTCATCATCAATGCCAATGGCTTTGTTTTTATATTTTTCTTTTTTCTTAAATTTGATATTGCTTTGTAATTTGTTCCATCACAAATTAAATTGAATCCTGTAAGATCTTTTATTGCTATTATTTTTCCTTCTTTTAATATTTTTTTTACTACACCTATTAAATTTTTATCTAAATTGTATTCTTTGTTATATTTATCTATTAATTTAAACTTTAAATCACAATCTATACTATTAGATGATTCAATGCCTGACCGTATACCTAAGGAGTTTGGAAATTCTTCACTTATATTCATATATAACCTCCTGTTTATTAAATTCCTTCTATAATAATAAATATTCTTATTTACCTTTTAAAATACATATTTGCTTTATTTTTAAATTATCTGCATAATAGTTTAATCTTCATATTTATCACTCTTAAACAACTCATTAATACATCATATTTATTATTTTTTTATATTTAAAATATACTGTATATATGTTTGTAAAAAAGTATTGTATTTTTTATATAATAATGTTATTATAATCTTAACAAATGTTTATCTTTATAAACAAATATTAATTTTAGGTGATTAAATGACTTATAGAGAAAAAGAAATTTTACAAATCCTAAAAAGTAATCCTATGATATCTCAACAAGAGTTAGCCGATATGCTTAATATATCTCGAACTTCTGTAGCTGTTCATATAACAAATTTAATGAAAAAAGGGCAGATATTAGGAAAAGGTTACATTTTAAGAAAAGAAAATTACGTTACAGTTATTGGTGGATCAAATATGGATATTCAAGGATTTCCAAACAATCCTCTAGTAATGTATGACTCTAACCCTGGCGGTGTAGACATATCCATGGGTGGAGTTGGTAGAAATATAGCAGAAAATTTAAGTAGACTTAGTGTAAACACTAAACTTATTTCAGCTATAGGAAATGACTTATATGGGAATACTATTCTTTCTGAGTGTAAAAATTTAAATATAGATGTAAATGATTGTTTTGTATCAGATGAATACTCTACTTCAATTTATGTTTCTATATTAAATGATTCAAAAGATATGCAACTTGCCATAAGTCATATGGACATTATTGAAAAGCTGGATGAATCTTTTATTCATTCAAAATACAAGTCAATAAATGACTCTAAAGCTATAGTTATAGATACTAACTTATCTATGGAAACTATAGACTTTATTACAAGAAATCACAGCCATTTACCAATTTTCGTAGATACTGTTTCTACTGCTAAATGTGTAAAAATAAAAGATATACTTAATAGGTTTGAAGGTATCAAACTAAACAAGTATGAAGCAGAAACTTTATCTGGAATAAAAATAGAAAATTTAGATGATGCTAAGAAATCTTGTGATTACTTTATAGAAAAAGGTGTAAAGAGTGTATTTATAACACTTAGCAGTGATGGTGTATATTGTGCAAACAAAGAACAAACACTACATATACCTGGTGTTAAAATTGATATAGTAAATGCTACAGGAGCTGGAGATGCTTTTATGTCAGGAATTATTTATGGATTTATGAATGATCTTAATATAGAAGAAACTGCAAAGTTCTCTGTTGGAGCTTCGATTTTAGCCCTATCTCATAAAAATACAATCAATCCTAATTTAAGTGAGGATTTAATAAATAAAACAATAAAGGAGTTAATATAATGTTAAAAAAATACTTACAAATAAATCCAGAAGTTGAAGCAGCAGTAAAAGAAGGAAGACCAGTAGTTGCTTTAGAATCTACAATAATATCTCATGGTATGCCATACCCTCAAAATGTTGAAATGGCAAGTACTGTTGAAAATATAATAAGAGAAAATGGTGCAGTTCCTGCTACTATAGCTATAATAGATGGAGTTTTAAAAGTTGGTTTAACTAAAGAAGAAATAGAATTCTTAGCTACAAGCAAAAACGTAGTTAAAGCTTCAAGAAGAGACTTACCTTTTATAATATCTAAAAAATTAACTGGAGCTACTACAGTTGCTACTACTATGATATTAGCTGATTTAGCAGGTGTTAAAGTATTTGCTACAGGTGGTATAGGTGGAGTACATAGAGGTGCTGAAACTACTATGGATATATCTGCTGACTTAGAAGAATTAGCTAACACCGATGTTGCTGTTATATGTGCTGGAGCTAAATCAATATTAGATATAGGTTTAACACTAGAATACTTAGAAACTCATGGTGTTCCAGTTGTTGGATTTGGAACTGAAGAAATGCCTGCTTTCTACACTAGAAAATCAGGATTTGGTGTTGACTACAGAGTTGACTCTTCATTAGAAGTTGCTGAGGCTTTAAAAGCTAAGTGGGACTTAAACTTAAAAGGTGGTATGGTTATAGCTAACCCTATTCCAGAAGAGTTCGAAATGGATTACGATACTATAACTAACGCTATAGAATCTGCTTTAAAAGAAGCTGAAGAAAAGCACATAGGTGGAAAACAAGTTACTCCATTCTTATTAGACAAAGTTAAAACTATAACTGAAGGAAAATCTCTTGCTTCTAATATAGAACTTGTTTACAACAATGCTAAAGTTGCTGCTAACATTGCTAAAGACTTAGCTGAATTAAATAAATAATAAATAACCTTATACAAAAATAGTACTTGTTTTATTGATTAGAAAATCATTAAAACAAGTACTATTTTACTTACAAGGATATTATATTCACTTTAAATCTGCGGAAAACTTCTAGACCAAAGTAAAATTAATGCATCCAATAAGTAGTAAAAAATTAAATTTTGAGCAACGAAGTTGCCTAAAATTTCATATCGCCCACGCTGTGGCTTAAAGTGATAACGAGGATATATCGTTGACGATATGCTTCTCAATTTTGGCGACATGAGCGAAGCGAATTTTTTAATTTATATCTTAAGTATATTAACATCATAAGTTTTTGGTTTTTCTTTATTAACAAGTTTTATTAACTCCTCAAAATTTTTAGTATTTCTCACCTTTTCATCATTTCTCAATAATCTAAATTCTCCCAATTTTGTTTTAGCATTATTATCTTTAATTATTAAATTAAAAAAGTTTTCTTCTGTTGTTCTTAAAAAGTTGATTAAAGCTGACTGAGTGTCATGTTCAATAATTTCTCTTTCCTTTAAAATAAGAATATACTCTCCTCTACATTCTTTTATACCCTTAAAAATCATATCCTTTCCATCATTGCTATTAATATTTATTGTTTTTGCTCCAAAGTTATTAATAATATCCTTATCAATAATAGAAGAATTAGGAATAGAAACAATTACTTCACTAGAAATTTCATTTATACTTTTTATGCTTAGTAACAAAGTATCATCATAAGAACCTCCCACTATTAATACACTTAGTAAATACTCTGGTGTAGGAATAGATGCTTTTCTCAATTGTCTAAGAATAGTTCCCATATTATATGAATCCTCAAAATTATTGTCAGGATACATATACATTGAATATTCACAGTTTAAATATTCTAATAAAGCATCTTTTGCTTTTGTTGTTTTTCCTATTTCTATATAATATAAACATTGTAGAAAATATAAGTCTCTAAAATTGGGGTATTTGTTTTTGAATTCTGATAATATATTTATTGCTTCATCATATTTTTTTTGACTAGCTAAACTTTTTGATATGTTAAGAATTAAATAAGGTAAATAACTTGGAAGTTTATCAGGATAATTATTTCTTGCAAATCCTAGACCTTTATAATACATCTCCAGTGATTTGTTAATATCATTGGCTCGTGAATATTCATTCCCTATGGAATAATAAAAATATCCATCTCTATCTTCCTCTGGATAACTTTCTAATATTTTTAAATTTCTTTTTTGTTTATCCACCATATTATATATTTTAGGATCATAGCCATAATGTAATATTTTTAAATTTGTTGCTTGAATTTTGTCTTTTCCACCATTTTCTTCTATGGAAAAGATTACTTGCTCGTGCATTTTATTTCTAAATCTATAAAGCTTATTATTTCTAAATACTCTAAGCACTACAGCATCGCCTAAGCTTTTATTATCAACTATATTTTCTAATCGTAAATATAATGCTTCCATAGATGTAGCATTAATAATATTTTTTAATTTTTTACCATCCTCTTTTGGTAATACTTCATCACCATCTAATACTATTATCCAATCCTTTGTAGCCTTTTCTAAAGAAATATTTCTAGCTTCACTGAAATCATCATTCCACTTATAACTAAAAACTTTAGCACCATAAGATTTTGCTATTTCAATTGTTCTATCCGTGCTACCTGTATCAACAATTATTATTTCATCTGCAATGTTTACCATGCTATCTAAACATGCTTTTATATTTTTTTCTTCATTTTTAGTAATCATACATAAACTAAGAGTTTGCATAATATACCCCCATAATAAAATTTTATTAAAGATGGCACCTAGTATAGATGCCATCCCCTTATCATTAGTTAATAAAATTTATTATTCACATTCTTCACTGTCAATTTCAACAGATTGTAGTTTACATAAAGAATATATGCTAATATCTCCATTAGGTTCTTCTGATATTAGTAAGCCATTACCAGCTCTTGCTGAAACAGGAGATATACCTTCTCTAGAATTTCCTGCTAGTACATTAGCATTTTCACCATCAATACTTTCTACAACATCTACTGTAGAGATTTCAAGCTCAACATTAGTAACTACTGTTGCATTTTCTGTATCTAATTCTACAGCATCTACAACATCTACCCTAGAAATAGTTCCTACAGATACTACTGTTCCAGTAGAGATTGTATTTATTGTAGTAACAGTTTGAGTTACTGGTCTTACATTTGTTACAACAGTTGTTAGATTAGTATTATCTAATCTAGTTACATTAGTTGATCTTGGATTTACATCATAAACTGCTTGTACTCCTGAAACTCCGATACCACTTACTACATTTGCGCTACCTAAAGTTAAATTAGAAACTACTGAAATATTAGAAGGAGTCACATTAGTTAAGAATCTTTGATCTCTAGTTACTAAATCTGATACACCTTCTTCAGTTTCATAAAATACATTTCTAACTACAGTTACAGCATTTGGAGTTATATCTCTTAGCACAGTCTGAGGACTTGTTGTAATACTATTTACATAAACTGCAGTAATAGCATTTACAGAAGATACTACAGCAGTAGTTCCAGAAGTGATATCTGTAACTATTCTAGCAGTATCAGTATCAAGTTCAGATACGAAAGCATCTGTGGAAGTAGTAATAGAAGAAACTACTTCTACTGGGTTTACTAAGCTTACACTATTAACAAAGTTACTTCTTTGTGGATTAATATTTCTAACAACATCTGCTGTAGTAAAGTTTAGCAATTGGTTAACAACTTGAGTATTAAAGTCTACATCATTAACTACATCTGTATTAGTAAAAGTTATACTATTTACTGCATTCATAGTTGTATAAGTTACACTATTAACTACATCAGCAAATGATACATTTAAATCTCCTACTATATTTTCGTGCTCATCTTCACTAAATCCAGCCAATACACCATCTGCCAAATAACCTTCATTCACATTATGAAGATAATTATCTGTACTTTCATCAAATACTGAAATATCAACACAACTTGATACTACTGGCTCTCCATTTATAGTAACATCTGCATTTAAATCAAAATAAACATCTTCTAGCAAGTCACAAACTTTAAAGTATGGTATAGAAGGGCAACGATGCTTCTTATCTTTACATTTGTCTCTATATATTTCTTTCTCCTCATAGCAGTTATACTTGTCACATCTATCTTTCTTACAATCACATTT
>OKWN01000493.1_pt1 | contig 17372 bp, 16 predicted proteins | sample 1607151 | NCBI WGS metagenome assembly OKWN01 (sample SAMN07501046, study PRJEB24779) | human gut metagenome | isolation source: stool | host: human infant | place: USA: Pittsburgh, PA | reverse complement strand
TATAAAATACACCCCCAATGCCAGGAAATTTCCATAAACAATTGGGGGTGTTCTTTATAATCATACTACTTTATGCAAATGTACTAAGTAACTAAGAATTCTATAAAAGAACTTTCATATAAAGAATCCTCATAATTCTGTGGTTATATTCTTTATTTTAATTTATAATTCATTATTCTCATGGAGTTTATGACGGCTATTAATGTAACTCCCACATCAGCAAACACAGCTTCCCACATATTTGCAAATCCTATTGCACCTAGGAAAAGTACTATAAATTTTACAACTAAAGCTAATATTATATTTTGCCATACAATCTTTTGTGTTCTTTTTGAAATATTTATACCATCTATTAGTTTTGATGGCTGATCATTCATTATTACTACATCAGCTGCTTCTATGGCAGCATCTGAACCAAGCCCTCCCATAGCCACACCTACATCAGCTATAGCAAGTACAGGAGCATCATTTATTCCATCACCAACAAATACTAAAACACCTTTTGGACTTTTTTCTTTATACAATTGTTCTACTTTTTTTACTTTTTCATCTGGCAACAACTCTGATTCTACTGAACTTATACCTAGTTCTTTTGCTACATTTTGTGCAACTTCTTTACTATCGCCAGTTAACATAACTAGCGTTTTAACTCCTATATTTTTTAAGCCTTCTATGGTTTTTTTAGAGTCTTCTTTTATTTCATCAGAAATAATTATATAGCCATAGTATTTTCCTTGTACTGCTATATGAACTATTGTTCCTACTTCATTTATTTCTTCATATTTAATATTTTCTTTTTTCATTAGCTTGTCATTTCCAGCTAGTACTTTTTTATTGTTTATTGTAACACTAAGACCGTGACCAGATATTTCATTGTAATCTTTTATTTTATTTTTATCTATTTCCTCTTCATAAGCTTTAACTATTGATAAACCTATGGGATGATTTGAATAATACTCTGCATATGCTGCAAATTCTAAAAGTTCCTCTTGTGATACAAAATCTTCATTGTTTATTTTTGTTACTTTAAACACTCCCTTTGTAAGTGTTCCTGTTTTATCAAATACAACAGTTTCTGTTTTGCTCAATGATTCTAAATAATTACTTCCTTTAATAAGTAATCCACTTTTAGATGCTGTTCCAATTCCTGAAAAGAATCCCAAAGGTATTGAAATAACCAGACCACAAGGACAAGATACTACTAAAAATACCAATGCTCTATATATCCAATCATTCCATGGATTTTTAAATAGCAATGGGGGAATCATAGCAAGACCTAAAGCCACTATAACTACTACAGGTGTATAGTATTTTGCAAACTTAGTAATAAAGTTTTCAGTTTCAGCCTTGTTACTACTTGCATTTTCCACCAAATCTAAAATTTTGGAAACTGTTGATTCCTCAAATCTTTTATTTACTTTCATTTCTAAAACTCCGTTATTGTTTATGGAACCTGATAAAATATCACTGCCCTTCTCTACTTTAACTGGTAGTGATTCTCCTGTTAGAGCAGATGTATTTATCATTGACTTACCTTCTATAACAACACCATCTAAAGGTACTTTTTCACCAGCTTTTACAACTATAATATCATCTATGTTTATTTCTTCTGGAGAAACTTTTCTTATTTCATTATTTATTTTTAAATTTGCATAATCTGGCCTAATATCCATCAATGCTGAAATTGATCTTCTAGATTTATTAACAGCATAGGACTGAAAACTTTCTCCAACTTTATAAAATAGCATAACAGCTACACCTTCAGGATATTGACCTATGGCAAATGCTCCTATGGTAGCTAAGGCCATTAAGAAATTTTCATCAAATACATTTCCTCTGAATATATTTTTTACAGCTTTTATAACCACATCTGCACCTAGTAAAATGTAACTTATAAAGAATACTATAAATTCCCAAGGTGGTACAAGATTTGTAAATACGCCAACAAAAAATATTATACCTCCCATAATCAATAAACCAATTTCTCGTTTTCTCTCTTTTTCTTCTTCATCCTTTTCATTATCATCATCAATTTTAGTAACATTAATATTAGGTTCTATTATTTTTATCTTATTTTTTATTTTATCAAGTACGATTTCCCTATCTTCACTTTGTTCTATCTCCACAGTCAATTTAGATGATACAAAATTTACATTTGCCTTTTTAACTCCATCAATTTTATTTATTTCTATATCTATTTTATCTGCACAACTTGCACAATCTATATTCTTAAGCAATAATGTACTTTTTGTGGATGACATTTTATAATGCTCCTTTCTTACAATAATTATTAATTATATTAATATTATTAATATAATTACAATAAGAAATACTGTAAGTAGTTAACAAAAAGCACTTAAAAATTTGTATATAAAAAATAACTTTAAATACATGATAAAATCTTTTCGCATAATAAAACAGCTCCCAATAACAATTTAATATTGTATATATAGAGCTGTTCAAATTTTATTTTTTATTTTCATTAAAAATTACACTTACTTTTGTACCGTCTCCAACTTTACTATCTATGTGAAACGTTCCTTTGTATAACTTAATTATTTGCATGGCAATTGATAAACCTATACCAAAACTATTGTTATATTTTCTTGATTTATCAACTCTATAAAACTTGTCCGTAATTTTAGGAATATCTTCTTTAGGTATTCCTATACCATTGTCTTTTACAGAAATATTTATATTATTATTATCTTTAAATATGTTTATATGAATTTTCTTTTCTTCTTTGTCACTATATTTAATAGCATTATCAATAAATATTATTAAAAGTTGTTTTAAATGTTCTCTCATCATGGTTAGTTTTAAATTATCTTCTATATTATAAGTAAACTTCACATTCTTGTTTATCATTTCAAAATCATAAATTACTTCACTAACAACATTATAAATATTTACTTCTTTCAAGTTATCATTTATTACTAATTCATTTTCTACTTTGCTAAGCTGAAGCAAATCATTCACTAATTTCGTTAGTCTTTCTACTTCATTTAAACTAACTTTTATGGATTTATCTAAAGTTTCCTTATCATTTTTACCCCATCTATCTAACATTTTTAGATGTCCATTTATTATTGTTAAAGGCGTTCTAAGCTCATGAGATGCATCATTTACAAATTGTTTTTGTGAATTAAAAGATTCTTCAACCTCATCCATCATACTGTTAAATACCATATTAACTTTATCAAATTCATCTTTTTTATCATATATATCTACTCTATTAGAAATGCCTTTTTCTTTTATTTTTTCCATGGTATCTCTTAGTTTTTTCAGTTTGTGTACAAATTTTTTAGAAATATACATTCCTGCCAATATACTGATAATAATTACTAAAACAACTACACATATCATTATGTGAAGAGTAGCTTTCAAATAATCTTTAAACATATCTGTTTTTTTGAAAATATAAATATTATTTTTCTCGCCCTTAATATTTATGGGGGCATTTAGCACCACATTATCATATTTCAATTTTAGAAATACTTTTGATTTAATTTTATTTATATTATCAAATTCCAGATTTTGTGGTACTTCTTTTATGGAGTTGAAAATTATCTCTTTATTTTCATTATAAATTATGGCATCTAGTTCCATTGCTTCAAATAATTCTTCATAAGTCATATGGCTGTTTGAATTTATTAGTATTGATATTTCATCATATTTTGATTCTATATCATCTTTTTCATATTTTAGAGTCCAAACTCTAACTACAACAAGTTGAGCTGTTATTGTAAAAATAATCACACTTATTATTGCTAAAAAAGTAAGAATAGACATTTGCCAAAATGAGGATAGCTGTTTGAATTTTTTCATATTATCTTATAACATATCCAACACCACGGATAGTTTGGATATAACCATCATTTTTTAGTTTACTTCTTAAATGTCTTATGTACACATCTACCACATTTGTTTCAGCTTCATAGTCATATCCCCATATGTTTTCTAACAAATTATCTCTGCTTAAAACTTTATTTTTATTTATCATCAATTGAACTAATAATTCATACTCTTTTGTTGTTAAACTTACTTCTTTATTACCTTGTTTTACAATTCTACCTTCCAAATCTATGTAAATATCTTTAAACTCCAAATTATTGCTGACTTTTTTAATTTCATTAACCCTTCTTAATAAAGCTTCTATTCTTGCCAGTAATTCTTCTATGGCAAATGGCTTTGAAATATAATCATCAGCTCCCGTTTGAAGTCCAGATACTTTATCCATGACACTATCTCTTGCTGTTAGCATTATTATTGGTGTATTTTTTACTTTTCTTAATCTCCTGCATACCTCCATACCATTTAATTTTGGCAACATTAAATCGAGCAATATTAAGTCATAATCTTCCTGTAGTGCTTTTTCCAAACCTTGCACCCCATCTTCACAGACTTCTACACTGTATCCTTCGTAGTTTAGCTCCATTTTTACAAAAGAAGCAATATTATCTTCATCTTCAATTAACAGTATTTTATACACAAAACCACTCCTTACTAGTTTCTATTTCTAATTTATATAATGATCTTAATAAGATTTATTTTTGTTTTTATTTGTAAATGTATTTTACTTTTATAACTCATATCATATCTAAAAATACTATACCAATAATCATTACTCTTGTAAAATATCTTATCTATATTAATTGACCTTACTTTATTTATTTATTGTTTTTTTATCTTCTTCATTTATTACTTTTTTACTTTTCATTTTTATAATATAAAAAATTGCTACTACTGCTAATACTATGCCCACTACTACTGAATAATTTTTAATTATATAAGCAATTTGAGATAGATTGTCTCCCAATATATAACCTAAAAATATTAATACTGCATTCCATAAACTTATACCTATAGTTGAATATAGTATAAAGATATTTATGTTCATTTTATTTATACCTGCAGGAATTGATATTACAGTTCTTGCAACTGGTACTACCCTTGCCAACATAACAGATACTTTTCCGTATTTATTCATCCACCATACGGAAGAATCTAGGGATGGTTTTATCTTAGGATATTTTTTCACCATATGTTTAAGCAATGGTTTTCCAAAGTATAGCCCTAATAAATAATTTGTAATACTACCCACTATTCCTCCAAGTATTGAAACTATAAGAGCTAATGTAAAGTTAATATTTCCACCTGCTACCATAATTCCTATAAATGGAAGTACCACTTCACTAGGTAATGGAAAGTTTGCATACTCAAGTAAAACAACTAAAAATATACTTATTAGTCCATACTGTTCGATTAAATTTTTTACTATAATATTAAAATCCATTTTTACCCTCCTACTTATTATAATTAGAACTTATCCCCTTATGATTAATATAAATATTTTAAATTAAAGTAATATGGAAGAAAGATTAAAATTTGATTAAAATTGCATTTTAAACTTTTTCTATAAAAAATATTTTACACGGTCTTATATAAGATATACACCTTCTAACACAAAGTAAGACATAGTCGTAGCTTTATATTTGAGTATGTATCTCTTCTATGAGTTGAATATTATTATTTTATAAAGTTCATACTATCAATAATTAATAGTTTATAAGGATTGATTAATTTGGAATTAAAAAATATTTTACAAATACTTGTTACTATTCTAGATTGGTTATCTGTCCTAGTAATAATTTATGGTGTGATAATGCAATTTATAGGTTTTATAATATCTGAATTAACTGCTAAAGATAGAAGTGTAGCTGTTGAAAAAGTTACTATGTTAAAAAACTTTTTAGGTACATATATTTTATTTGCTCTTGAGATATTAATAGGTGCAGATATTATTGAATCTATACTAGACCCAAGTATTGATCATATACTTAGTTTGGCTGCTTTAGTTATAATCAGAACTATAATATCCTATTTCTTAAATAAAGAAATTAAATCTGAAGATAAGAATAGTAATCCTCCTGATAATTAAAATTATAGATTACTAATTTTCATCTGGATATGAAGCTTTAGTTCACTTATTAAAAAGAGGATAGTCTTTTGACTATCCTCTTTTATATTTATTATTTTTTCATACTAGATACATCTGTAACTTCAAACTTAAATTCTTTAAATAACTCAGTTATTGCTCTTCTTTCATTAGACATAGCTCTGCTTTTGGCATCTTCTACTCTCTTTTTTTCTTCAGATTCTGAGCAATTATTTATATTCTCTCTGCTTTGTCCATTCATTTTAATTTCCTCATTTTATTATTTTAAAATATCTTTGTTATATTCAAAAACTCTTATATCAAGTGATATAAGAGTTTTATATTCATAATATTAATTGGTTGCGGAGACAGGACTCGAACCTGTGACCTTTGGGTTATGAGCCCAACGAGCTGCCAACTGCTCCACTCCGCGATATTGTTTACCTTGTATATTAACTATAACATATAAAATATAATATAACAACCCTTATAAAAAAGAAATACCCTCTATTTGACAAGCCGTATAAATCATAGTGCTTACTATTTATTGGAAAATAGTTAATTATCTTGTATAATATAATCATATTTAACAATTATTATATAAATATAGAAAAGAGGAAGATATGGAATTATCAAGGAAATCAAAGAGTAAATATCCCATAGGTTTTTATGTATGTACTTCAGCATATGCATTAGAACGTATGGCGTTTTATTCAGCAAAATGGGTGATTGGAATATTTATTGCTGCTGAAGTAATGAGAGGAGGACTAGGACTTACTCCTGCTGATGGTGCAAAGATGACTGCAAATCTAGTTGCATTTACTTATCTAACGCCTATTTTAGGTGGATTTATTGCAGATAGATGGCTAAGCCCTAGATTATGTGTTATTTTAGGAGCTTTAATTATGGCAGCAGGATATGTGTTTGGATATCAAGCTTCTGTAACATCATCGCCACAGTTTTTATGGGCAATGATTATCCTAGTATCTATTGGTACTGGGTTGTACAAAGGAAATATAGCTGGAATAAGTGGTAGATTATTTAATGATAAGGATCAGCTTGACTCTGCTTTTAGTATTCAATACTCTATAGCTAATATTGGTTCTTTCCTTGGAACACTTACAGTTTCTTTTATAGCTTATAAGATAGGTTTTGGTGAAACATTTTTAGTATGTGCTGGATTTTTAGTAGTTTCTACTATTTGGTTTTATTTAGGAGGTAGAGCTACATTTGGAGATATAGGAAAAAAACCTTTTGAAGCCAATGAAAGTAAAGCTTATACTAAAAAAGTCTCAAAAGATTATAGAACACCTCTTACAGTGGATGATAAGAAAAAAATTGGAGCTATAATTCTTTTTAGTATATTTTCCATTGTTTTTTGGATCGTTTGGTATTTAACTTATATGCCAGTTTTATATCATTGGGGACCTGACTTTGACTATGCTAACAAAGCAAATTGGATGATTGGAAACTTTAGAGTTCCTTCTGCTTGGTTTGATTCTTTAAACTCACTTTGTTGTATTATACTAGGACCAGTACTTGCGGCTTTATGGGCTAAAAACGCTAAATCACCAAAAGGTGATATGAGTATATTTAAAAAGACTTCTATTGGTATGATGTTACTTGGACTTGCATTTATACTTATGTGTATGGCTGAGATAGTAAGAGGCGATGGACAAGCAAACTTGATGTGGATAGTAGTAGTTGGGATATTGATATCTGTTGGCGAAATGGTATTTGCTCCACTTGGTAAATCATTTATAAGTAAGTTCTCACCTGCTAGATTACTTGGTCTTATGATGGGTGTTTGGCCAATGGCAAGATTTATAGCTGGTAAGACTTATGGATATTTATTTGAAATGTTATCAGGATATTCATTTGCACCAGCCTATGGTGTTGTTGCTGTAGTCGTACTTTTATGTGGTGTAATTATATGGCAACTAGATAAAAAAATTAATTTACTGGAGGAAAGTATTCCTTTAACTGAAGATACAGTATAAAATAATACTACTTAAAAAGAGGATCATATCCCAAAATGATATGATCTTCTTTTTATGTAAATCAAATTCAACTATTACAAACTTCATTATTATATTTACCAACATCACCATAATGTGATTTTTATATAAAATTTAATTATCTTGTTTTGCAAAATAATTTTCAGTGGCATATTTAAAAACTCTAAGCATTTCTTTTATTGCGGACTTTCCTTTCTCTGATTTAGGGCAAATTGTATCAAATCCATGATAACAACCACTGTAAACAGAAAAATGTGTTTTTACCCCAGCTTCACGAAGGTTTTTCATGTATGTTACAGTTTCATCATGAAAAGGTTCTATCTCTCCTACAAAAGAAAATGTAGGTGGAAGATTTGAATAGTCAATTTCTCTAGCAGGAGCTGCATACTTTGGCACATTGTCACTTTCAAATAAATCATCTAAGTATAATTTCCATCCCAATTCATTATTTATAGAATCCCACACAGGCGCATTATTATCTATAGCTGAGTATGTGTTCATCCTATCATCTATCATCGGGTATAATGGCATTTGGAATGCTATATTTACTTCTTTGGTGTCTCTGGCATAAAGACTTATGGCAGCAGTAAGGCCTCCTCCACAACTTCCACCTCCCACAAATAGTTGATCATCTCTAATTCCTAATGTATGTGCTTTTTCTTTCATCCAGCAAAGAATATCATAGCAGTCCATAAAAGCAGCTGGGTATGGCTTAACTAGGGAGCTAGTATAATCAGGAGCAACTATTACGCAATTTGCAACAGAAGTAAAGTTTTCAAAATAATACATATCTTGCTCTGGAACACGCATGGCATATCCGCCGCCATGTATCCATAAAAGTCCCGTTGCATTTGGTTTAAAATCAATTGGCTTATATATGCATAGCCTAATTACACCTCCATCTTTCTTAGTAACATATTGTTCTTCGCAAATCATTTTTTTACTGTCCTTACCTTTATACAGTTTTTCTAATATTTTATTATTAATTTGAAAATTTTTAGGGCTATTATATCGAACCAATCTACTCATGATTTTACCTTTGAAACGAAGTTGTTTGTCTATCATATCAGGTGTAACTCTCATTATGAAATCCTCCTTAATACAAAGTAAAAACTTCTATAAATACATTTATTATTTGCTTAGATTTAAAATAGTACTCATTTTTATACAAAAAAAGTAGTTCAAAAGAACTACTTTTTATAATTTAAAACAATATTTGCTATTTTTAAAATTTCTTATATAGACATCATATGATATACTGCTGTTGATGCATTATACATATCATCTATATTTGCATATTCATTTACAGTATGAACCTCATACATTCCTAAACTAAGTACTGCACATCTATATCCAAAGCCTGCTATAATATTAGCATCACTTCCCCCACCAGTTATTTGAGGAATTGGTTCAACTCCAGCTTTTCTTAAAGCTTCTTCACTTAATTTAAATACAAATCCTTCTTTGTCTAATTCAAAACGTGGATAAGCATTCTCATGTTTAAATTCATAAGTTGCCCCAATTTTATTAGCTGCATCTTCACAACATTTTTTCATATGTGCTACTTCTGCTTCTAATTTTTCAGTTGAGTGAGATCTTACTTCTGCACTGAAAGTGACTTTATCAGTAACTACATTTGTAGCTCCTCCACCTTCTATTCTTCCTATATTTGTAGTTGTCACTTCATCTAATCTTCCTATACGCATATTGCTTATAGCATGAGATGCTGCAACTATTGCGTTTATTCCTTTTTCTGGCTCAACACCTGCATGAGCTTTTTTACCATGGAAAGTAACTTCTATAGTTTCTTGAGTAGGTCCTTTATAAGTAATTGATCCAGTTGCTCCACCAGCATCGAATATTATTACATCTTTACATGGTAGAATATCAGTATCTAAATTTTTAGCACCTTTTAAACCGATTTCCTCTGCCACAGTAAATAATAAATATATATCTCTGTGAGGATCTTTATTTTCTAACACACATTCTAAAGCTTCTAATATAACGGCTATACCACCCTTATCATCTGCTCCCAGTGTTGTAGTTGCATCTGTTTTTATTATGTTTCCGTCTATTATTGGTTTTACTCCATTGCATGGCATAACTTGGTCCATATGAGCTGCAAAACATATTGGATTTTCTGAAGACTCACCTTTTATGTAAGCTACTATGTTACCACAGTTTCCTCCTATTTTATCTCCAGCACTGTCCATTTTAACTTCAATATTTCTTTCTTTTAAGTAATTTATTAACCAAGTAGCCATTTCTAATTCACTACCTGATGGGCTATCTACTTTAACCATGTTGATAAAATTATCTATTAATCTTTGTCTATTTACCATGATGTTCTCCTTTATATATTTTGTTATAATCTGAATATATAGTTTTTCTATTTTTATGTCAATATAAAGATTAAATAAAGTATATATTAGTCTATGAACTTTATGAAAATCTTCACCTAAAATTTTATTACTAGCAAATAATTTGAATTAGTTTTCAATATACCAGTATGAGTTAAAACCTGATAATGCTTGCATACTGTTTTTTGGCATTTGCCTCATAGCATTCCAGACATTTAGGTAATCTCCTACTCCAAAAGTGATACATATAATAGAAAATGGTAATAAGATATTAGAAACAACAGCATTATATGGCATAAATGCCCAAATTAATAATGGTATCCATCCAAAAACTATATTAGGTAAAAGACTCAAAAAATAAATCTTCTCTTTGAAATAGGTTTGGTAGATATAACAAATGCCATCATATTTTTTAATGAAACATACAACTCTACCTCTGCATCTTTTCCAAAACAAATCCCATGAAGTATTTCATGTGGAAGAATAGTAGCAAAAGATAACAATAATGATAATATTAAATTTATAGAAAAGCTATAGATAAACAAAAATCCACTGACTAATATATCAGTGGATTTTATAAAATTATTATAATTCTTTTAAAAATTCAATTACTTCATCTATTATCCAATCAGGTGTAGAAGCTCCTGCAGTAACACCTGCAACTTTATATCCTTCTAACTTGCTTCTATCTAACTCCTCTCTAGTTTCAATAGAAAAAGTAGGAACTATCTCTTTACATATATTCACAAGTTTTTGAGTGTTAGAACTGTGTTTTCCTCCAATAACTATCATACAATCAACTTCCTTTGCTAAATCAGTTGCAGACAATTGTCGTTCCTTTGTTGCACAACAAATTGTATTTTTTACAGTTAAATCTTCAATTTTACTTTCTAACTTAGCAACTATTCTATCAAAAAATTCTAAGTTAGCAGTTGTTTGGCTAACAACACAGTATTTGTCATGACAGTTAAGTGAAATATTATCAACTTCTTCTTCACTATTAATTACAATAGCTTCGTTATCACACCATCCATTAATGCCTATTATTTCTGGATGTGCAGCATTTCCTACTATTATAATTTTATATCCGTTATTAGAAAACTCTTTAACTATATCATGAATTTTTTTTACAAATGGGCATGTAGTATCTACTATATCCATATTTTTTGATTTAGACTCAGTATATATTTTTTTTGCAACACCATGAGATCGGATTATAAGTTTACTATCATTAGGAATTTTCTCCAATGAATCCATCTCCATTAGTCCTTTTTCCTTATATCTATCTACAGCTTGTTTATTATGAATAAGAGGTCCTAAAGAATATACACTGTTATCTCCTTTATTTTCTAGTTCATCCCAAGCCATATTCATAGCTCTTTTAACACCAAAACAAAATCCTGCATTTTCTGCAATTCTTACTTCCATTTTAGCCTCCTAGTTTTTAAAGTAATTGTCTTTAATTACTTCTAGTACATCTCCAGATAATCTTTCATATTCTTGTGCACTAAGTTTTTGTTTATAATATTCTTCAAATGAAATTGGTTTATCAATGTAGACTATAACTTTGTTGAATAATTTATAATTTGATATTATTGATATAGGTACTACTCTAGCCTTACCTTTAACTGCAAATAATGCTAAACCTGCTTTAGCTTCTCCAAATTCATTTCCTTTAACTCTGGTTCCTTCTGGGAAAATACCAACAGCATAGCCTTCTTTTAATTTTTTTAAAATAGTCTTTATTGTAGATATTCCTGGATTATCTCTATCTATTGGTATAACACATAATTTATTTAAGATTGTCGCCAATATTTTATTATCAAATAATTCCTTTTTACCTATTGTAGCAACTTTTCTATTCTTTACAGCGGCTGCAACAAAAATAGGGTCTAAATTAGATTTATGATTTGCTGCTAATATTATATTACCTTCATTAGGTATATTCTCTTCCCCTATTACTTCATATTTGTAAAATACTTTACTGTATAAAGTAAATATTTTTAAAACAACATTGTAAAAACTCAAATATATCTCTCCCTTATTTAATTTTTTCTAAAACTGATGCAACCACTTCATCGATACTCTTACCTGTAGTGTCTATTTCTATTGCATCACAAGCTTTAACAAGAGGAGCAAATTCTCTAGAAGAATCTATTTCATCTCTTTTAATTATATCATCTATTACGTCTTGAAGCTTAACTTCAACACCTTTTTCTATTAATTCTTTGTATCTTCTGCTTCCTCTCTCCTGTGGAGTAGCTATAAGGAAGAATTTATAATCTGCATTTGGGAAAACATAAGAACCTATATCTCTACCATCTAGTATTACTGAGTTTCTTGTTCCTATTTCTCTTTGTACGTCTACCATTAAGTATCTAACTTCTTTTATTTTAGCCACATTAGAAACATTATTAGTTACTTCTATAGTTCTTATTTCTTCATTTACTATTTGATTATCTAAGTATATGTTGTTATCTTTGAAATCTATATCTGTTTTCTTTGCTAATTCTATTACTTCAGCTTCATTTTCAATGTTTACACCATGTTGTAAGCATTTTAATGTCACTGCACGATACATAGCTCCTGTATCTATGTAGTTTATATTTAACTCTCTTGCTATTATTTTAGCTATTGTACTTTTTCCAGCACCTGCTGGTCCGTCTATTGCTATTACTAAATTGTTCATTTCATTTCTCCTATTTCAATTATTTAAGCAACGGAGTTGCCTGAAGCGTGAGCAAAGGCATCTCGTTGGCGATATGAAGTGTTTCGTCCATACATCGCTCAGGCGTAGCTAATTTTTCTTATTCTATGCTTATGCCTGCTAAGTATCCTGTTGAAAATGCTATTTGAAGGTTGTACCCTCCTGTTTCTGCATCCACATCCACTACTTCTCCTGTAAAATATAAATCTTTAATTACTTTGGATTCCATAGTTGAAGAATTAATTTCTTTAACAGATACACCACCACTTGTTACCATAGAAACTTGAATTCCTAAAGTTGAATTAGTAGTTAATTTAATATTTTTAATATAATCAATTATCTTATTTTCATTTTCTTTAGTTAATTCATTAGGCTTTGTTTCACTAAGACTTAATAAATCTAAAATCTCTTTTAAATAATTCAGTGGTAAAATTGATTTCAAATTATTAGCTATATTTTTATTAGGATTTTCTCTAATAATTTTACTTATTTCCTCTCTGCTTATATCTGGTAAAATATCTAAATTTAATTCAACTTCTTCATTATCTAATATTTTATTAATATAAGATGACATTATAAGTACTACTGGTCCTGTTATACCAAAGTGGGCAAATAGTAAATCTCCTATTTTACTTATTTTTTTCTTTTTGATTTTACACGATAGTTCTACCTTCTTAAATGATATACCCTGTAATCTTCTTGTCCAATCTTCTTTTATTTTTAAAGGTGACAAAGCAGGATAAGGTCTAGCTATAGTATGTCCATATTTTTTTAGAATTTTATGCATACTTCCATCAGATCCAGTTTTTGAGTGGCTATGACCACCAGTTGATATTATAACTTTATCTCCAAAAACTTTAGTTCCGTTTTCTAGAAGTACACCTTCTATTTTGTTGTTTTCATTTATGATTAAATCCACAACTTTACTATTATACATTATTTTTATATTATTATTTAATAATAATTCTTTAAATGTGTGAATAAGTTCAGTTGCCTTATCACTCTTTGTATAAACCTTATAATCATTATCTTCTTCTACTTTATATTCCAGATTGCTCTCAGTTAAGAAGTTTAATAAATCTTCATTTGTAAAAGAATAAAAAGCACTGTATAAAAATTTCTTATTAGTTACAATTTTATCAAAAAATTCATCTATATATCTATTGTTTGTAACATTACATCTTCCACCACCGGTAAGCTTAAGTTTCTTTCCAAGCTCATCATTTCGCTCTACTAAAGTAACTTCATGACCATTTTTAGAAGCTGTTAGTGCTGCCATCATTCCTGATGGACCGCCACCTATTACTATTACTTTTGACATTATTTTCTCCTATTCTAATGCACTATTTTCTAGTTTATGATTACTTTTAATATGGCTAGTATCATTCATTTTTATAACAACCGGTCCATAATCTCTAAACTCAATCACGTTTAGTGCAGTATTTCCTTGGTTTATTCTGTAGATGTTTTCCATACCTGAATTTAAAACAGAAAGAAGTATAACTCTTGCTGTTACAGAGTGCGTTACAAGTACAATGTGTTTTCCATCATGTTTTTCATTTAATTCCTGTAAAAACTTATCTGTTCTCTCTTTTATAATCTGAAGAGTTTCTCCTCCAGGTATTTCTGCTAAATGAGGCTTATTTCTCCAAGTATGATATATATCTTTATAATCTTCTTGAATTTCTTTTATTAAAAGACCTTCCCACGCTCCAAAGCCCATTTCTCTAAGAGCTGAAGTTTTTATTACATCTAAATCAAATTTATCACTTATGATTTCAGCAGTTTCTACTGCTCTACCAAGATCACTTGAATATATGTAGTCGATAGGATATTTAACCATGCTATCAGCTAGTTCTTTTGCTTGATTAATACCTTTTTCTGTTAAATTTGAATTACCATGACCTTGAGTTTTTCCTTTTATATTCCATTCTGTTTGGCCATGTCTAACTAAATATATAGTATTTGTCATATTGTCCTCCTATAGCTATTTTATTATTATGTATTGCCGCACCTGAGCAAATCAAGCTTTAAGCAACAGATATACTTGTAGAGTTAGCAAAAATATATCGTTGGCACAATGAGCGCAGCGAATTTTTTATTCTCTAAATTTTAATTATATCATAAATAGACAAAAAAGGTTAAAACACTTTTAGTAGTATTTTAACCTTTTTATATACAATTAAATTAGATTATTTACTTTCCCATTGTAATTATATCATAAATATAGATATTTTTTAGACTATGAATATCTTTAATATTGTATATAATTGATATAGAGTATTAAAATAAGTATAGATGATGAAATGTTGCAAGAACTGTTAAGCAAAAGTGCTGATGATAAAATTCTCTTTAATCACAAATTAAATATGTAATTATAGATGAAGCACAGGACTATACTCCACTACAATATGAAATATTTTATGAACTTTTTAAGTCTGCCAAAATGACTATACTTGGAGATATAAATCAATCAATTAATCCATTTATGAATGTGGGAGACTACAATAATATTTACAATATATCAAAAAATGACACTTGCATAATAAACTTAACAAAAACTTATCGTTCAACAAGTGAGATAACTAAATTTGCAAGAAAACTTCTTCCAGAAAATATAAGTGATGAATATGTTGAAAGACATGGTGATGAGCCTAGTCTTATTAATTTTAATCATAAAGATGATATGAATAAAAAACTTGTTGAAGAAATAAAAAATTACCAAGAAAAGAATTATAAATCTATTGGTATTATTACAAAAACAGGCTTGTGAAACTAGATATTTATATAATTTGTTACAATCAAATAATATGGAAGTATCATCTATCACAAAAGATGATGATTCCTTTACAGATGGTATAGTAGTAATACCTTCATATTTAGCTAAAGGTCTTGAATTTGATGTGGTATTTATCTATGATGCTAGTAATAAAAATTGTAACAGTGAGGATGAAAGGTTACTTCTGTACACTTGTTTTAAAAGGGCTCTTCATGTTTTAAATATATATTATGTAGGAGAAGTCACTTCTTTATTAAAATAGTAGATAATATGAAAAAGCCCAGCAGTTTAAACTTCCGGACTTTTTCACAAATTAAGGGTAGAAATAACATTTATTCTACCCTTTTTAAATCTATTTAACTTTTATAGATATATTATCATCTTCACCATCAACTATAATAGTACATCCACTATAAATATCACCAGCAATAAGTTTTCTAGCAATCATAGTTTCTAGAGTATTACCAATATATCTCTTAAGTGGTCTTGCACCATATACTGGATCATAGCCTTCTCTAACCATGATTTCCTTAGCAGAATCTGTAATTTCTATATCAATATCTTTTTCTTTAAGTCTATTTGCCAAAGATTTAATAAATATATCAATAATCTTTTTAATTTCTTCTTTATCAAGAGCTTTGAACATTATAATATCGTCTACTCTGTTTAAAAATTCTGGTTTGAATCTTCTCTTCATTTCACCCATTACTAAATCTTTAGTTTCTTCTGTAATATGACCTTCATCTGCAAGTAAGTAGCTACTTCCTATATTAGATGTCATTATTATAATTGTATTTTTAAAGTCAACGGTTTTACCTTTGTTGTCAGTAAGTCTACCGTCATCTAGTATTTGAAGGAACATGTTAAATACATCTTCATGAGCTTTTTCTATTTCATCAAATAATATTACTGAATATGGAGCACGTCTTACAGCTTCTGTTAATTGACCACCTTCTTCATATCCCACATATCCTGGAGGAGGTCCTACAAGTCTAGATACTGAGTGTTTTTCCATATATTCAGACATATCTATTCTTATTATGTTTTCTTCACTATCAAATAAATCTTTTGCAAGAGTTTTGGCAAGTTCAGTTTTACCAACACCAGTAGGTCCAAGGAATATAAATGAACCAATTGGTTTATTTTCGTCTTTTAGTCCTGCTCTAGCACGAATTACTGCATTGGCTACGGCAGTTACAGCTTCATCTTGACCAATTACTCTTTCATGAAGCTCATCTTCTAGTTTAAGAAGCTTTTCTCTTTCTCCTTCAACTAGTTTTGTAACAGGTATGCCTGTCCACTTAGATACTATTTCAGAAATTTCATTTTCTGTTACTTCTTCTTTAAGTAGAGCATTATCATATCCTGATTTCATTTTTTCTTCTACTTCTGCTATTTGTTGTTCTAACTGTGGTATAATACCGTATTTTATTTCAGCAACTTTGTTAAAGTCGTATTCCCTTTCGTATTTTTCCACATCACCTTTAGCTTCATCTAATTTTGATTTTAAATTTTTAATTTCTGTTATAGAGCCTTTTTCCTTTTCATACTTAGCTGTCATTTCATCATC